>Ga0209487_1001939_pt1 | contig 17111 bp, 13 predicted proteins | sample Poulit2012_FD_187524 | JGI IMG/M metagenome (GOLD analysis project Ga0209487, IMG submission 187524) | Agricultural soil microbial communities from Georgia to study Nitrogen management - Poultry litter 2012 (SPAdes) (version 2) | ecosystem: Environmental > Terrestrial > Soil > Agricultural land...
TCTGCTTGTAAGCCCCATTTTAATGTAGGTAAGTGCAAAACTGCATCTGCTCCGTCTATAGAATAATAATAAGTATAAGATAGATCTGATTTTACGCCAAAATTAGGTCCTGTCTTAAAATGCACAAAAGCTTCTGGTTGAATTGCTTGTACTTTATTCAATTGCTGTATAGTAAATAATCTACCTTCTGAAGATGCAATATAATCATTTAAAAACATAGGCATATTATTCCATTGTCTCCAATTTACTTGTGCGCCATATGTAAAATGTGGTTTTAAAGCTCCTTTAAATCCTAAAAATATTTGATCTGTTTTTGTCTGCTCTAGCGCATTGTCTAGTCCAAAAATAAAAGGATTTTCCTTACTCAAACGTTCAAAGGTGTTTTGAATCACATTTGCTTTCCATCCTCCATGAATTTGAAAACTGTTTTCAAACAAATATAGTTTTCCATACAAATCGGGTAGAAAATAAACATCACCTTTGGTATTAGTAGCAATGTTCACTGCTAATTGCGCGCCCACTCGCTCATTATCATATGCAAATCTTGGTTTTATTCCTAATAAATTATCCCAAGCAGAATAAGATTGAGCTTCAAAGCTTACCAAATCAGCTTTTAGATCTAGAGAAACTTCCATCTCTTCATCAATGGAGTATGATAAAGGTGCATGGATAATAAATTTCCTGTCGATATGCTTCCATTTATCTTGATAATGTTGAAATAAAAATTGCGGATGATAGTTTAATCCTTTCACCAATTCTTTATTTGAGTTCTTTAACCCTATATCAAAACCTATGCTTGTATAAGCTTGTTTATTGTTTTCCTTGTCAATGGTATACTGTTCCTGATTATAACCATAATATCGTAATCCATTTCTTTGATAAAAGATATTTGCATTTAGGTCGTGATTTTCAAAATGATATACCCCACCCAATTTTACATCAGTATTTGCATCTACTTGTTGTTTAGCATTAACTCTTTGAGAAAAGTGTTTAATATGAACATTTGCTTGGTAATCTTTATCACGGATACTTGCCATTCCAAGATCTACAAATAATCCAGTTCTATTACCCAATCCTAACTGAGCATAATTCTGAAAATCCACAGTTTTATCTATTCTCCCCAATGCCAAAGGTCTGATTGGCACTGAGTTATAAGTATAGCTTAAGGTTTGCTGAGGCACTGTATAAGAAAATGGCGGAGTTGCTAATTTGTTTTTAGGCAAACTAGCTTGTAATTCCGTTTTTCTTGGCGTTTCTACCTCGGGTTCATAAATTTGATAGAATTCCAATCTCTTTCCTCGTATAGTTGTATCTCCTGCTTCCTGAGCAAAAGAAGATTTCAGGAAAGGAAAAAATAATATAAATAGGCTAAGCCCTAAGTTTTGTAATTTCATATTGTTATTACAATTAAAATATTTTATCAATCTTGTAATTTAGATTCTTCTTTTTCAATAGTTATTATTTGGTCTAATAGAATCTCTGCTTCCTTTTTCAATGCTTGTACCTCTTCATTCTTAGTTGGATCTTTTACAATGCTTTGTGCCAATGCTTTTGCATTAAAATAATCTTTAGATTCAAATAAAATTTGAGCTAAAAGCAAATAAGAATTAACTGTCCAATATTCTTGTCCTCCAGAATTTTGAGCACTATATGCAGCTTCTTTTTCTGCATCTTCAAGTTTGTTTTCTTTAAAAGAAATATATGCAATATAGTATCTCGCTGGAGCATAAATCAAGGGATTTTCTTTTTTTGCTAAAGCTTTAAATTCCTGCATCGCTGGTTTATGCTCTCCTCTCTCTGTCAACACTTTTGCCATTATTAAATTTGCTTCATCTTTGTAAATTTCTTTAACATGTGGCAATTGTAATAAATACTCTGCATTTTTATAAGCCTCGTCTGAATCTGCTAATTCATAAGAAGATTTAGCCATTCCTAAATAAGCTTGATATAACAACTCTTGATCGATAGCATTTTCTTTCAGTATACTATAATAGTTATAAGATTTTTGGAAATCTTTTAAACTCCATGCTAATTTTGAAGCTTTTAGTGCAGCATCTTCAGTATAGTCTGATATTTCATATTCTAAGACTTTAGCAAAATCTTCCATGGCATCTTCTTTCTTTTCAAGACTTAATCTAGATTCCGCTCTAAAATAATATGCTTTTACACTATGTACACCCTCAGGATAGTTTTCTAAATACTTTGTAAATCCTGCTTCTGCATTTTTAAATTCCATATTTGCATAAGCACGTATAGCAGCGTCATAAAAAGTATTCTCTTTTGTTTCTACCGATGGTTCCGCAATTTCATTATCTCTCAAGTAATTGAAAAAAGCTTCTGGATTACCTTCTGCCACATATAAATTACTTAAAGATTCCATAGCATATTCGCGTTCTTCACTATCAGGATACTTTTCCAAGAACTGCTCATACATTTCTTTAGCACTTTGTATTCTTCCCTGCTCTCTATAAGCTAATGCCATTCCAAGAACTGCTTTTGATTTTAGTGTTCTAGAAGCTGAAGACGAACCTTGAACCTTTTTATAATTATTAATAGCCTCTTCATATTTATGTGCTTCTAATAACATACTTGCCCATTCTAATTGTGCTAAGTTACTATAGGATGAATATTGATTATTATTCAATTCCATCAATAGTTTTTCTTTTTGAGTATTTTGATTTTCCAGGCCGTGTATTATTGCTCTTTGGTATTTTGCATAATCAGTTTTGTATAAACCTTGTTGTATTACAAGGTCGTATAATTTAGCAGCCTCTTTATATTTCCTTTGCATCATATAAGCATCGGCTTCCCTTAAAGTAGCATCAGCTTTCATTTCGGCACTAGCAGCAGAACTCATATTTACATTTTGCTTTCTTGCTAATGCAAAAGCATTTTGAGCTTTATCATAATCATTTAAAGCCAAATGTGCATGTCCCATATTAAAGTAAGCATTTGCAACATTAACCTCCGGATTTACTTCTTGAATATTTCTCTGATAGCCTTGAGCTAATTTAATAAACTCATTTCCAAAACCAATAGCGTCTTGATAATTTTGTTGCGCATATGCAATTTCAGATTTCCAGAAATAAGCTATTGCTTCAAGTTCTCTATTATTTGGTTGTTGTAAGGAAAGATTTAATAAATCAGATGCTTTACTATAATTTTTCTGTTGCACTAATTGCATAGCTCTTCCAACTGCAACATGTTGATAAATTGACCACATCGCAGGGTCATGAGGAGGATTTTGATTTAAAATTTCCATTGCCTCTTCATAGTTATCATTTTTTACTAAAAGATGAGAAAGCAACATTTTTCCTTCTTCTATAAATTCAGAATTCGGATATTCTTTCACAAATTTCCCTAACTCTTTTAATGCCATTCCTTCATCTCCTAATTCATAAGAAAGCTTTGCGTATAAAAACATGGCAGCTTCCTTTTGTGTGATATTGAAATCCATTTCTTTACAAATATAGAATGCATTTCTGGCTCCTTTTTTATCATTTATTTTCAAATAACAATCTCCTAATAAATACATAGAAGTTTGTCCCAAAGTATCTTCTATATTACTCAAAGGCTGAAACATTTCAATAGCTCTATCCCATTTTTCTAATCTATAATAGGTATAAGCTATTTCATAAAGCTCTTCTTTTCTAATTTTGGTAGAATTATTATAGTACTCTTCAAAATGCGGAAGTGCTTCCTTATATTTTCCTTCTTCAAAATAAGTTTGAGCTGTTAGCAAATGCATCTCTAAGTGATAATACATAGGAGATTTTGCTGATAAATATTTTTTAGAAATAGCAAGTACTCGATCAGGGTTTCCTTGGAAGTAATATATTTCAGCTTTATAATATGGAATAACTCCTAAATAATTTTCTTCCTCTTCTATTCTATTAAAAGATTTTAAAGCCTCTTCATAGTTTTTATCTTGGTATTCCAATAATCCATAATAATAGTTGCCTGGGATATAATATTTATTGCCTGGCAATTCTTTAATTGATTTAAATAGAGGTTTTGCTTTAGAAAATTCTTGATTATTAAAATAACTATAGGCTAATTCAAATTTGGCATCAGCAACCTCTTCATTGCTTAAATTATCCACCCCTGCAATTTCATAATAAGCTATAGCTTTTTCTAATTCGTTATTATGAAAATAATATTGTGCTAGTGCAAAAGCGACTCTTTGCTTGAAATATAAATTTTGCTCCGTTTTTACAAATTTCTCTGCTTCCACAGTCCCGTTGCTTGCTCCACGTTTAAGATTACTTAATATTAAATAATAACGAGCCTCTTCTATTTTCAGATTATTAGATGCCACAGAGTGTTTTTCTAAAGTTTGAGGTCTTCTATTTAAATATTCTTCCAAAGCGTCAGCAGCTAAATCATAATGCTTATGCTTATATTGCTCTATTCCATGCTTGTATAGAGATTGCCATTCTTGAACAGATAAGTTCTTTTGTGCGCTTAAGCTATTAGTATATCCAAACACAAGGAAACTTAATAGTCCTAAACATCTTATAATAAATACTTTTTTATTCTTATTCATGTATTCTATTCTATTGAAATCCAATTACGAAAATACTATTAAAATTGGTATTACTATGCAAAGATAAGTAATAGAAAAGTAAGCTTTCTAAAAAAATGCCCTAAAGATTTGTTAGTTCTTTTTATTTTTTATTCTTTCCAAATTTTCCACGACGCCTCAGCTTGTTCTATTAACATTTTATGCCCATTTATTATTTGTGCACCTCTTTGCTCACCCATTTGTAAAAATACAGTTTTCTCTGGATTATATATCAAATCATAACAAATATGTTTTGAATTTACTTGTTGCCAATTTAATTGCGGAGCTTGATCCCTCCATTCATTCATTCCCAAGGGGGTAGTATTAACAATTAAATCAAATTTTGATATATCTTCTTGTATCAATTGTTGGTAATCCCAGGTATTAATTGTTTTTTTTCTAGAAACTAGTTGTGTTCTCCAATTTTCGGAGTTTAAAGCAAATACTACTGCTTTCGATGCCCCACCTGTTCCTAATATTAAAGCTTTTTTATTTACAATATGCGAAATGTCTAAAGTTTTTAACCCCTTTAAGAATCCAATATAGTCTGTATTATAACCTATTAAATTTCCATCTTTTACTTTAATGCAATTGACAGCTCCAATGGAAGAGGCTTTAGGACATAAGCTTTGAAGATACGGTATAACGGCTTCTTTATAAGGTATAGTTACATTACATCCAGAAAGGTATTTACATGCAAATTGAAGAAAATGAGGAAGATAATGCTCTTCCTCTATTTCATAAAGGTTATAACAGCCTCTAAATCCAGTCTTTTTAAATCTTTCTGTAAAATATTGAGCAGAAAAACTATGTTGTAATTCTTTACCAATTAATCCAAAAACATCCATTATAAGTTTGGAGTTCTACCTCCATCTACAGGTAAATTAATTCCATTAATACTATTGGCCCAGTCTGAAGCTAAAAATAAAGCAGCATATGCCACCTCTTCTGGTTGAGCAAAACGCCCTAGCGGGATTTCAGACAACATCTGTTGCTCTATTTCCTCTATGCTTTTTCCAGTCTTTTCACTTTTATTTGCTATTATTTCTTCTAAACGCTTAGTTAAAGTAGCTCCAGGTAAAACATTATTCACACATATTCCATCCTTGGCTAATTCATTTGCTAATGTTTTAGACCAATTTCCTACCGCACCTCTAATTGTATTGCTTACTCCTAAACCCTTTAATGGAGCTTTTACAGAAGTAGAAATTATATTAATCACTCTACCCCAAGCTTGACTCTTCATGTGAGGCACTACCAAAGCGGTTATTAATTGATTCGCTAATAAATGTTGCTTAAATGCATCTTGAAAAGCAGTAACTTTTGCATCCATTATAGGACCTCCTGCAGGACCTCCTGAATTATTTACTAAAATATCAATTGGATTTTCTTGAACAAAAGCTCCTATTTTATTTTCTATACTTTCTAAATCCTTCATATCTAAGGATATGTAATCATGCTTTTGATTATTCGAGCTATCCAATTTAGAAACGGCTTCTTTTAATTGCATTTCATCTCTAGCAACCAATACACAGGTAGCTCCAGCCATAGCAAATAGTTCAGATATAGCAAAGCCTATTCCTTGTGATCCACCTCCGATTAAAACTCGCCTCCCCTTTAAATTAACTTTTGTTTTTTGCATATTTATTTATGTTATTATCTCCTCTTCAGATTGAGAAATCATAGTTAGTTTCTCATTTTCTGCATTTGGTTCATATTTTACAAATACTGTTAAATAAATCGTTCTTGACAAACGCATTAGCCAAGGCTGTAAGATAAGCAAAATAATTATAGTAGTAACACTATAATTCCAAATACTATTATCTTGCCAAGAAAAACCAAAAATAATAAAATAAATTATAAATATAGTTATCGCAATAGCAATAGATAAACCATAACTAACATATCCGGTTCCATAAAAAAACCCAACTTCTAACTCCGTCTTCTGACCGCATACTTCGCATCGCTCATGCATTTTTAATAAATTCCTTAAAGGAAGTAAACCTTTTTGTTTATATAGATCTCCTTTTCTACATCTTGGACACTTATTAGCCAACATGGCTGACAGCAAATTTCTTTCTTTTGCCATACTGATTTGTTTTATTAAATCAAAGGTACAATACTTAACTGAAAAAGTTTAACACTTTTTATTTTTATTTCGGACAAAAATATCTTTTTAAACTACTGTATGATATAGTATATTTAAATAAAAATTTTATTCAAATGTATTGCAAAAGAGAAAATGACAAAAATGTTTGTACTTTTACAAATTGAAATAAACATTTAATACATGCATAGGTTTTTTTCTTTTTACTTCGCTATTTTTTTAATCCTAACTAGCACAACACTCTTCGCAAAGGAAGAAGAGCCCACTTTATCAGACTTGACCGAAGACGCATCTCTATTAGAGAATAATACTGAATACAGCATGAGCATTTTAACCTGTGGAAAAGGTTCAGAACTTTATGCTTCATTTGGACATACCGCTATCAGAATTCAAGAAAAAAACTCTGGTCTTGATCGAGTATATAACTATGGGGTATTTAACTTTTCCGATTCCAAGTTTTATCAAAAATTCACCCTTGGCAAGTTAGATTATTATTTAGATACTAGTTCTTACGATAATTTTATAAATGAATATGAATATTATGAAAGACAGGTAAAAGAGCAACAGTTAGATTTACCTCAAGCTGAAATAGAGAGTGTTGTTAATTTTTTAAATAATAACCTACTGCCTGAGAATAAATATTATCGTTATGATTTCACCGAAGATAACTGTGCCACAAGAGTTCGAGATATATTCCCGGAAGTTTTAGGAATTAATTTTTTATGGGGAGAAATTTTAAATAATAAAAGAGCAAGCTATAGACATGCTATTAATCTAGAATTAGGTCATAATCCATGGGCTCGATTTGGTATTAATCTTTTACTGGGCTCAACAGTAGATAAAACAATAGACGATGATCAAATCATGTTTCTACCCATTTATTTAGAAGAAGGGTTAAAAAATGCAAAATACCGCATGGAACCTTTAGTAAAGGAAACAAAAATAGTACAAGACAAACAAGAAACTTTACCCTTAAGAATAAACGGTCCCTTATGGATGAATATCGGAATATTATTATTAACAGCTTTGAGTTTCCATGTTAGAATTTTCTCTTATTTAAAGCCTATTATCCGATTCTTATTATTATTCTCTGTCGGCGCATTAGGGTGTATTATGTTATTCATGTGGATTTTCACGAATCATGAACAATGTGCAGCAAATTATAATATACTTTGGGCTGTTCCAATACATATTGTCATCGCCTTTGTTGCTCATAAAAGAACAGAATGGATGCGCATCTTCTCTCTATTATTTATTAGTTTATTAATGGTTGCTTTCATTATTCATTTAATAGGCATACAGATATTACCATTGATAGAGATAGCTCCTTTATTATTAGCTTTAATGTATATTTATATCGATATGTACAAATCTTCTTCAGGATCTGAAGTTTCTAGTGCTGTAGTAGATTCATAAACTATATTAACTCATGAAGAAAAATATCCTATTTATCCACGGTTTTAGCAATTCTCCAAGTGTTTGGAAGAGCTCAATTTATGCTCTCGAGGAAGAATATAATTGCTATACTGTTGATTTGAATGAGTTTAGTTCGGAGATTTTAAAAAAACAAGATAGTATTAGCACTGAAGATTTAGCAGATAGTCTTTATAACTTTTGTATTAAAAATAATATTTCTAAATTTCATTTGGTAGGTCATTCAATGGGGGGTTATGTTTCTGCTGCTTTTGCTAACAAATACCCTGAATTTTTATTGAGTTTAAGTTTGGTTCACTCTATAATTAGTGAGGAAGATAATTCTAAATTAAATATAAGGAATAAATCAATCAGATTGATAGAAAAAGGAGAAACAGAGAGGCAAGCTTTTTTAAAAGCCATGGTTCATAATATGTTCATTAAGGATTTTAGATTAGCTCAGGAAATGCTGATAAATGACTATATTTCTTTAGCTTATTCCATTCCTGGCGAACTGATCATAGAGCAATATCGAGCTATTTTAAATAGAAAGGATTATAATAATATTGTTAATTTATTGCCTTTTCCAATTCATTGGATTTTAGGAGTTGAAGATAAAGTAATTCCTCCACAATTGGCTTTTATAGAGATTCTAAATGCTCCACATGCTTATATTTCTTACTATGAAAATGTTGGGCATATGGTAATGGATGAAAATTTTGCTTCTTTTATCTCTGATTTAAAAAAATACTTTAAACATATTGAGCAGTATTATTTATCCTAATTATCATTTCCTAATAACTCTTGTAATTCCAATAATAATTCTTGATTTCTTTTTGATTTAATTGCATTTAGAATATCCTCTTTTTGCTTATTGGTTAAATAAAAATTTATTGGCGCTTTATTATTTTTTTCAACAGGAGTATAACTTAATACTATTTTTGATATTTTCAGATCTGAATTAAAACTATTGATAACATCTTCATGATAAGATGTTTTATAGGACTGAAATGCACTCCAATTAGTTTGTATACTAAAAAACGGATCAGTAAAATAATGCAATAAGCTAGCAACTTCACGAATAGGTTTTGGATTACTTTCTTCAGTATCTCTAATTTGCAAAATAATAACTTCAGAAGCTATTTCTTTTAATACCTCTTCCATGCTAATGATATATCTCCAAACTATTTCATCTCCAAAGTTGTCACGTAAACCTGCGTCTAAAATTTGGATTCTGGGTTGAGAAGGTAAATTTGTAATGGGTAAAATCATAGGAAAACTAGCACTCATTCTTAATGCACTATTAATTGATATATTTTCAGCACCTTGCATTTTGAAAAAGCTCAGAAAGTCAATTGCATCTATAGATGGTTGATCACTATCTAATTGCAATTTCCCTCTGGCTAAAAAACTCATTGTCCTTGAGGCAAAAATAACTTTTCTTCCATCATTCAATATTGTAGCATATGGTAATAATAAGGGCAATTCTCCCTGGTCTTCTTTTTTTACATACTTTTGAATGCTTCCACTTAAAACAGAATCAGTCATCTCAGATAAGGTATTTTCAAAAATCAATCCTCTGTCCTTATTATTTCTCCAGGATTTAAAATTAATTTTATTAAATGGGGATAAAACATCTATAGTTACCAATCCTAAAACTACTGAATTTAATAAATCTCCCCCAATACCGTCTATATAATTGACACTTTCTTTATCATTATAAAAAGAAAATTCAGGATTTAAAGCGTATAAATTCCTCCAATAACTTGCTCCTAACATCCCTCCTGAGGCACCAGTGACTAATAAGCTATTTTTAAACACCTTTCCTTGAGTCATACTATCTGCAACCTGCAAAGCTCTAAAGGTCCAAAATGCAGATCGAGATCCTCCCCCACTTGAAGTAATGATTATAACTTTTTGCTTTTCTTCATTTCTTGCGGCAAACCAATTTTTTAAACGTTCTTCTTCTTTTTCTTTATCTACAATATAAGCAGTATCCGTAAAAGTATTTTTTAAGGAAGCATAAGAATATTCCGGTTCATTTTTCCCAAAATAATCTAAATTGACAACATGGTTTCTAAAATCTAACACTTTGAAATTTATCAATAGACCCAAAACAGTAAAAACAACAATCCAGCCTAATAATTCCCATGTTTTCAAAAAGTATTTAAACATTCCTAAACCTGCAATAAGTATGCTAAATAACAGTAAAAAACCTGCACCAGCTGGAATTTTAAATATGGGATAATCCATAAATGCACCAATAATTATTAATGCTACAAAAGCTATTATAATAGCAAAAATAGCATTTCTATGATGTCTATTTAAAACCTCTGATAATAATCTCAAACTCGTATTTCCCTTAATGCTTTTAACAGATTTAATTTTAAAAGTACCCGTCAAAAATCCCTCGACCGTTAATCTATAATAATCTGCATCCAATTGATCATAAGGTATAAACTTTCTAATGCCTGAAGGATTTGCAAATCTCTCTACGGTGGTTTTAAAAATATCTTTTCCTAAATTAAAAAAATATAAAATCGAAATCAAAAAAGTAATTGACATGCCAAGAGTATAACTAAATAACCAAGTTAAAATCTTAAAAATACTGATGGATTCTTCCTGATATAAAAACAAAAATGTTTTAATATAATAAAAGACAATAAAGGTAATAGGAATAATAGAGTTATTGATGCAATATTTTAAAAAAGCATGTCTCGTATATGCTAGAAACACGATTCTTTTACTATGAATTATAAATGTAGTAATATGCCAACTCATTGTAAAAACAGCAAAGGTCATTCCTAAAAACAAATAAGCAATGAAGTTGTTTTTACCTAAATATTGTGGCGATAAAAATAGATTATAAGCTCCAAAGTTCGTAGCAAATATACCTGCAACCGTTGTAAACAAGATTAACCAAAAAAGTAATAATACTTGGTTTCTTCTAAAATGTAATAATACTAATTGTATAGGTAAGAAATAAAACCAAAAATGTATATACTTTCTCATAAACTTATAATTTCACTAGCAAAATAAGGAATAATTTAATTTTATGGGAATAAATATTTTTTTATTCAAGCTAGAAAATTTTCATAATCTTTTCTTCTTTAATTACTAATTCATTAGCTTGCATCAATAAATAAAAAAAGTGCAACAAAAGAAAACTAAAAAAATACACTGGGCTTGGAGTATGTACGATTGGGCAAATTCTGCTTATAATTTAGTTATTACTTCAACAATTTTTCCAATTTACTACCTTTCTATAACCCGTCATCAAATAAAAGACAAACAAGATTATGTTTCTTTTTTTGGATGGGAACTTATAAATAGTGCACTATTAAATTATGCTATTGCTTTTGCTTATTTAATTATTGCTTTTTTATCTCCATTTTTAGCTAGCCTAGCTGATCATCATGGCAATAAGAAAAAGTACATGAAATTTTTCACATATTTAGGCTCTTTATCTTGTATTTTACTTTATTTTTTCACTCCCGAAAGAGTGGAACTAGGTATTATTTTAGCAATTTTAGCTGCTATAGGTTATTGTGGAAGCTTAGTTTTTTATAATTCTTATTTACCTGATATAGCAAATGATAAAGAGCAAGACAAATTGAGTGCTCGGGGTTTTGCATTGGGATATATAGGAAGTGTATTATTGCAAGTTATTTGTCTATTATTTATTTTTTATCCTTTTACTGATGAAACCTTTGCTCCTAGACTATCGTTTTTATTAGTGGGTATTTGGTGGATTTCCTTTGCTCAAATTTCTTTTTATTATTTGCCCGATTCTCAAATTAGAGAAGAAAGCACCAAAACATTAGGAGGATTTTCAGAAATAAAAAAGGTTTATAAAGCAATACAAAGGAAAGCCTTTATGCATCGTTTTTTGTTAGCTTTTTTTATTTACTCAATGGGAGTGCAAACAGTAATGTTAGCAGCAGCAGAATTTGGGGCCAAGGAAATTCGAAAATTTGATGGTAATGATTGGGTATATTTAGATCCACAAGATTTAATTATCACTATATTATTAATTCAATTAGTTGCAATAGCAGGCGCATACCTAATTGCTAAAGCTTCAAGCATTTGGGGCAATATAAAAGTATTAAAAACCGTAGTTGCAGTATGGTTTATAGTATGTATTTTAGCTTGGTTTACTTATACTAATATACATTTTTATTTATTAGCAAGTTTAGTTGGCTTAATAATGGGGGGGATTCAATCATTAAGCCGTTCTACATATTCTAAAATGGTAGATAATAGCACTTTATCAAGTTCTTATTTTAGTTTTTACGACTTAACTGAAAAAGTCGCTATAGTTATTGGAATGTTTTCCTTTGCATTAATAGAACATATAAGTGGAAAAATGCGCTTATCTATCATTGCTTTAGCAGGTTTCTTTTTAATAGGATTTATATTACTCCAATGGGCTGGAAAAGCCAAAAAACCGAGTATTAATCTCCACTAAAACAAAATTTAATTCAATACTTATTTTCTACGATTGCTATTATTTCTTCCTCTAGAATTATTTCTATGATTTCTGTGATTAGTTTTACTTCTTGAATTTCTATGATTTTTATGGCTTCTTTTAGATCGCGCATGCACTTTTATATGCTCATCAATATTTAATTTTCCATTTGAAATTTTCAATAACTCTTCACGAATCATATCATCATGGATTGGTTCATAATGCCAATTATTATATGCCATCTTCATATAATACCCCACTGCATAAGCTAATTGTTTTTGTTTTTCTTCATCTTCTTCTTGTAGGGCCTTATCAATAACTTTATGTATGTTTTTTCCTAAGTGTCTATTTTTAATCACAGCTTTAGGATAAGCTAGAGGTTTAGGTTTAGCCTCTCTAACTTCTTTGGTTAATACAGGGAAGGGGCTCTCTATATCTAAATCATAATCTGCCATAATAAATAAATGGTCCCAGAATTTACTTTCAGACTCTTCTGATTTATTTGCTTGAGGATTAACAATACTCATATATTTAACAATTTCCTCAGCATACTTTTGTCTCTTTTCTTTATTTTCAATTGTTTTAATATAATCAACTAGTTTTTGAATATTTCTTCCATATTCTGGCATCACTAAGCCTTTTCTACTTGTATTGTATTCCATTTGTTTAAGTTCCATATAAAGGAAATTTTAGTATTTTTTTAATTTATTTTAAATAGTCCCATGCTAGATCTTTAGGTGAAATTACCCTATCTTTTTCCGGTATGATCCAATCTATAGCAAATTGAGGTTCATCATATCGAATACCATGTTCTTTATCTTTTTGATAAAAATTATCACATTTATATTGAAAAAGCGCTTTCTCACTCAAAACAATATAGCCATGATAAAATCCTCTTGGAACCCATAATTGTTTTTTATTTTCTGCACTTAATTTTATGCTAAAATGTTGCTTAAAAGAAGGAGAATCTGGACGCATGTCTACTACAACATCCAAAACCTCACCCATAACCACTCTAACCAATTTAGCTTGTGCTGCTGCATCTTTTTGAGCATGCAAACCTCTAAGGACTCCATAGGAACTCAAGGCTTCATTGTCTTGCACAAAACGTACTGATTGTCCGATTTTATCTTCAAATTTTCTTGCATGAAAACTTTCCATGAAATAACCTCTTTCATCTTCAAATACCTCATTTTGTAGAATGAAGCAATCTTTGAGTGGAGTATCTTGTACTATCATATATTTTTATATTGCTGTGAAATGTATTCCTTATACGCTCCGGAAGTTACATTTTTAACCCAATCCTGATTATTTATATACCAATCTATAGTGGCACTTAAACCTTCTTTTAATTGTACACTTGGCTCCCAGGATAGTTCATTTTTTAATTTTGTTGCATCGATTGCATATCTTAAATCATGTCCAGCACGATCTTTTACAAATTCTATTAATTTTCTTGAAGTTCCTATTGCTCTATCAAGTTTTTCGTCCATTAAATCACATAACAATTCAATTAATGAAAGGTTATCCCATTCATTATTTCCACCAATATTATAGGTTTCTCCATTTTTTCCTTGATGCAAAATACAATCTATAGCATTAGCATGATCATTTACCCAAAGCCAATCTCTTACATTTTCTCCTTTTCCATAAATAGGAATAGTTTGCTTATTTAAAATCCTATAAATAGCTAAAGGAATTAATTTTTCTGGGAATTGATGCGATCCATAATTATTACTACAATTAGAAACGACATAAGGCAAACCAAAGGTCGCACCATATGCTCGTACAAAATGATCAGAGCTAGCTTTTGATGCCGCATAAGGGCTATTGGGATCATATGCCGTATTTTCTGTAAATTGTCCTTTATCTAAGGGCAATGTTCCATATACTTCATCCGTAGAAATATGGAAAAAGCGTTCAAATATCTTTTTCTTAATCCAATAATCCTTACATACATGTAGCAAATTTACAGTTCCTAAAACATTAGTTTCTACAAAACTAATAGGATTTGTTATGCTTCTATCTACATGACTCTCAGCGGCTAAATGAATCACGTAATTAATATCTTGTTCTTCAAATATACGATTTAAAACAACGGTATCCAAAATTGAGCCATGAATAAAACTATAATTATCTTTATTTTCTATATCCTTTAGATTCCACAAATTTCCAGCATAACTTAATGCATCTAAATTAATAATAAAATAATCAGGATATTTATTTACAAAATATCGCACAACATGAGATCCAATAAATCCAGCACCTCCTGTAATCAGTATTACCTTTTTAAATTTTTTCACGAATAGTTGCTATTATAATAATTATTATTTGCTTTTTATAAAGTATATTGAAAATGAATTTTATTCAAAGTTTTGCGAGCGATAAATAGCAGGTTCAAAATAAAAGTATTTTTTTTATAGTACAAAATAAATACTGTTTAAAATAGTAGTTTTCCTACTAATCTATTTCTTTTTCTCTCTTCATTTCTTTATAAAAAGTATAAACTTTTCTTCTTTTATAAATGTAAACGTAAACATATAATGCTGAAAACATGATGCATATCCCAAAAAGTACTATGTAGTTATTTAAAAAAAACACACTTAATAAGATTGCTAATGCTTGAAATGGTAAAATGCTTAAAGCAGGATAATATACCTTAGAGTTTTTTATATCTCTAAAAACCAATTGATGAAAATGATTTCTATCAGAGCTAAAGGGAGATATTTTATCAAAAAATGCTTTTCTCAGTATGCTAAAACCTACTTCAATTAAAGGATAAATTAATAATACTGGAATCAACATCCAATGTAAATATTTATAATTTCTCAACAGTAAAATTAATGATAATGCACTTAAAAAAAAGCCTAAGGAATAGGAACCACTATCACCTAAAAATATTTTGGCAACAGGAAAGTTGAAAATCAGAAAAGCTAATATACTTACTGCAAGAATTGCTGCTAAATAAAGAACCGTAAAATCTTTAACAATATAGGCAAATAAAGCAATCCCCATAGTGGTGATTAAAGAAGAACCTGCTGCTAATCCATTGGAACCATCTATAAAATTCACTCCATTTATAGCTCCATTAATAAATAAGAACAGAATAAAAAACAAAGGAACTAGATATCTTAGTGGTATAAACTCAAAATAACCTTTCCAGAATAATAAAGCAAATAAGAATATAGTACCCAAACTCATTATCAGTAGTCTTTGTATAGGGCTTGCACTTTCGGTAAAATCTTCCACAAAACCAGCGATAAAAACTGGAATTGTTGAAATAATTAAGAGTTGGCCTAATTCTTGGTTAAAAATCATAAAAAGACAAGCTAGAAAAATCCCCAATCCTCCAATTCGAGGAGTAGGAACCTTGTGCACTCTTTGTATTTTCAACTGTGCATCCAAGAATAGCTTCTTTTTATGGCTAAACTCAATAATAACAGTATGAATTAATACACCAATACTAAAGGCTAAAAACATGTAGAAATATCGAGGATCCATAAAGTATAACTAGCTTCTATGTTTTATAACTAAACTTAATGCATTTTTATTATATTTAAAAAGCATTTTTATTTAAATAACACTTTCCTATCTCACAGCTTTAAACTTTCTTTAAATATTTTAACAGCTATAGCAATTAAAATTACACCAAAAAATTTTCGTACAATTTGGATACCTGCTCTTCCTAAAATTCGTTCTATAATTTTCAGAAGTTTTATACATACAAATACAATTATTAAGTTTACTATTATACCTATTAAAATATTTGCCTGATGATAACTCGCTTTTAAAGACATTATTGTTGTTAATGTCCCAGACCCTGCTATCAAGGGAAAGGCAATTGGAACTATACTTCCCGTTTGAACATCTTCGGAGTCCGATTTAAAAAATTCAAAGCCTAGTATCATTTCCATTCCAAGTAAAAATATAATTATAGAACCTGCAATAGCAAAGGAAGAAACATCAAGCCCCATTATATTTAACAACTCTTCTCCAGCAATAAAGAACAAAAGCATTAAAGCTCCAGAAACAAATGTTGCATGAAAAGCATTAATTTCTCCCATTTTTTCTTTAAGTCCAATAAGAATTGGAATAGAACCCAATATATCGATTACCGCGAATAAGGTTAAGCTAACTGTTAATGATTCAGCAAAATCTATTTGCATTAGGAAATCCATAAAATTTCAGACTTGATATTTAAATAAAAAAGAGGAGTCTGCGAGCAAACTCCTCAATACTATCATTTAATAGTATATTATTATTTTTTGATAAATTTACCTGTAGCAGTATAGTTATCAGTTACTAATTGTACGATATAAGTACCAGCTGCTAATTTATCAGTTTTTACAGAATATCTAGCACCGTTTGCATCAGGTGTAGCTTCTTTTTGTGTGTGTACTACTTTACCAGTAATATCTACAATGTTAATTTGAACATTTTCAGTTTTTGCACCGAAGTAGTGGTCAAAGAAGAATTGATCTTGTACTGGGTTAGGGAATACAACAAGAGATTGCTTAGCACCTTCTTTCATCATTTCTTTTACAGAAACTGTTCCATCC
>Ga0209487_1001940_pt1 | contig 17107 bp, 13 predicted proteins | sample Poulit2012_FD_187524 | JGI IMG/M metagenome (GOLD analysis project Ga0209487, IMG submission 187524) | Agricultural soil microbial communities from Georgia to study Nitrogen management - Poultry litter 2012 (SPAdes) (version 2) | ecosystem: Environmental > Terrestrial > Soil > Agricultural land...
TCCGTTCGCTTTGAAGAAGTACCGTTTTCGGAAGTGATCGGTAGTATGGATGAATGGCAAGAAAATGTAAAAACGGTCGCTTCTCTAAGACTCGACGTAGTCATAAAAGAAATTTACAATATTTCTCGTAACAAAGCGGCACAATTTATTACAAGTAAAAAGGTGAAAGTAAATCATTTACAAATTGACGATCCTGCTTTACAATTAGCTGAAAAAGATTTAATTTCCGTGCAAGGAAAAGGGCGCAGTAAATTACTTGCGATCGAGGGCGAAACAAGAAAAGGACGCCTTCGGGTAACGACGGCTCGATTAAAGACATAAAATGTAGAAAACAAACGCATAATCGATTAAAATAAAACGTAGATATTCGATACGTCACGTATTCATAGGAGGTGTAATCGTGGTACTTACTCCATTAGATATTCATAATAAAGAGTTTACGCGAGGATTTCGTGGTTATAATGAAGATGAAGTGAATGAATTTTTAGATCAAATTATAAAAGATTATGAAATGACGATCCGTGAGAAAAAAGAGTTAGAAAATCAAGTGAAGGAATTGTCGGAAAAAGTCGATCACTTTGAAAATATCGAGGAGACATTAAACAAGTCGATCGTTGTCGCTCAAGAGACTGCTGAAGAGTTAAAAGCGAATGCAAGAAAAGAATCAAAGTTAATTATTAAAGAAGCGGAAAAGAATGCGGATCGAATTATTAACGAAGCGTTAGGAAAATCACGAAAAGTAGCGATGGAAATTGAGGAGTTACAACGACAAGCGAACGTATTCCGAACACGATTAAAAATGTTAATAGAAGCACAATTGGATTTAGTTAATAGTGGGGATTGGGATAAGTTTTTACAGTTTGAAGAAGAATTAGAGGAAACGGAAACAGTTCAAGAAGAGTGACGAGTAGAACGATACGTCTAATTGTATCGTTTTCTTCGGTTTATGCTATAATATATTTTATACATACTTTTATAATTGAATAATAAATGACATACGATGATAGAAAAAAAGTATAAAAGAAGTCTGTTCTAGCGAGTTAGGATCCGGTGTAAGCCTAATACAGCACTCTTTTAGAAAAATCGTTCTGGAGTATCCATTTGAATGTATAGTAGAATCGGACGAATGATCCACGTTACGAATCATTTAAGTTTGTATTTGATACGAATAAGGGTGGTATAGCGGGTTTCCTCGTCCCTTTAGGGATTTAGAGGATTTTTTTATATGAAAAAAATAGTGAAAATGAGTTAGTCGCTTAAGGAGGAACTAATGGAAAATGGATTATAAAGAAACGTTATTAATGCCAAAGACAAAGTTTCCAATGCGTGGAAATTTACCGAATAAAGAACCTATTCGCCGCGAAGAATGGGATAAAAATAAACTGTATGAAAAAGTACAGGAGCGAACGAAAGGTAGACCACTTTTTATTTTACACGACGGTCCGCCGTATGCAAATGGCGATTTACACATCGGACATGCATTGAATAAGATTTTAAAAGACTTTATCGTTCGTTATAAATCGATGTCCGGATATCACGCACCGTATGTACCTGGTTGGGATACGCACGGACTACCGATTGAAACGGCTTTAACGAAACAGAAAAAGATCGATCGAAAAAAGTTGTCTATCGCAGAGTTTCGTCAAATGTGTGCCGATTATGCGATGGAACAGTTAGATAATCAACGTGAACAGTTTAAGGCGATGGGCGTCCGAGGTGATTGGGACAATCCGTACGTTACGTTAACGAATGAATATGAAGCAGCACAAATTAAAGTGTTCGGTGAAATGGCGAAAAAAGGTTATATTTATAAAGGGTTAAAACCTGTTTATTGGTCGCCATCGTCAGAATCAGCGCTTGCAGAGGCTGAAATAGAGTATAAAGATAAACGTTCCCCATCTATTTACGTTGCCTATGAAGTTAAAGATGGTAAAGATGTACTTGAAAATGGAACGAATATTATTATTTGGACGACGACACCGTGGACGATTCCGGCAAGTTTAGGAATTTCATTGCATCCGGATTTAACGTATGCAGTAGTTAAAGTAAATAGTGAAAAGTACGTCGTTGCGCAAGATTTATTAGAACAACTTGCCGAAGATTTAGAATGGGAAAAATATGAAGTTGAAAAGACATTTATGGGACGTCATGCGGAACGGATCGTTGCGAAACATCCATTTTATGACCGTGATATCCTCGTTATGATCGGAACGCACGTTACGACAGAAGCAGGTACAGGTTGCGTTCATACAGCACCGGGTCACGGGGAAGATGACTTCTACGTTGCGAAAAAATACGGCGTTGAAGCATTTTGTCCAGTAGATGACCGTGGTTATTTTACGGATGAAGCACCAGGTTTTGAAGGCATGTTTTACGATGATGCAAATAAAGCGGTCACAGAAAAGTTAGACGAACGGGATGCTCTCTTACATTTAACGTTCATAACGCACTCGTATCCACACGATTGGCGGACAAAACAGCCAACGATTTTCCGTGCGACTTCGCAATGGTTTGCATCGATTAAAGATTTTCGTCAAGATATTTTAGAAGAAATTAAAGAAGTTGAATGGCACCCTCAATGGGGGGAGACTCGTCTATATAATATGGTTCGTGATCGAGAGGATTGGTGTATTTCTCGTCAACGTACTTGGGGAGTACCAATTCCAGTATTTTATGGAGAAGATGGCACACCGATCATTACGGATGAAACGATTGATCACGTATCGAACTTGTTCCGGGAACACGGTTCAAATATTTGGTTCGAATGGGAAGCGAAAGACTTGTTACCTGACGGGTTTACGTCTGAACATAGCCCGAACGGTAAGTTCACGAAAGAAACAGACATTATGGACGTATGGTTCGACTCTGGTTCATCTCATGAAGCAGTTTTATTACACCGTGAAGATCACCGTCGCCCAGCCGATGTTTACTTAGAAGGTAGTGACCAGTACCGCGGGTGGTTCAACTCTTCGCTATCGACAGCTGTTGCAGTTACTGGTAAAGCTCCTTATAAGAGCGTTATTAGCCACGGATTTGTTCTCGACGGTGATGGACGGAAAATGAGTAAATCACTCGGTAACGTAATCGTACCAGCCGACATTCAAAAACAAATGGGTGCAGATATTTTACGGCTGTGGGTCGCTTCTGTCGACTATCAATCGGACGTTCGAATTTCACAAGACATTTTACGTCAAGTATCGGAAGGGTATCGTAAAATCCGGAATACGATCCGTTTCATGTTAGCGAACTTAGTCGACTTTGAACCGCAAAAACATACTGTGGAAGAGGCAAAGTTACAAGGTGTAGATCGATACATGTTATACCGATTACAAAACTTAATTAAAAAAGTTCGCGTAAGTTATGACACATATGATTTTGCAACAGTTTTCCAAGAAATTCACAATTATATTGCGATCGATTTAAGTGCGTTCTATTTAGATTTCGCTAAAGATGTGTTGTACATCGAAGCAGAAAACGATGAACGTCGTCGTAGTATTCAAACAGTTTGTTATGAGACGCTCGTTGCTTTAACGAAAATGTTAAACCCAATTATTCCACATACGACGGAAGAAATTTGGGAGTATATTAACGACGTAGAAGCCGAATATGTCCAATTAACTGATATGCCAGAAGCACGTGAAATAGCTAACTTCGATGAAGCAGAACGAGAAAAATGGACTCACTTTATGAAAGTCCGTTCCGACGTCTTAAAATCATTAGAAGAAGCGCGGAACGAAAAAGTGATCGGAAACTCGTTAGAAGCAAAAGTTTATATCGCAGCTAAAGATGATGCGACAAAACAGTTGTTGGAAGAGATTCCGAATGTTCACCAATTGTTCATCGTCTCTGAGACAGTTTTAAATGAAAAACATTCGAAAGCAAAGGAATATGAGCACGTTCATATTTATGTAAAGAAACATAGTGGTGAAAAATGTGAACGATGCTGGATGCTATCACATACAGTCGGAGAAAACGCAAAACACGCAACGATTTGTACACGTTGTGCTGATGTCGTAGAGGAACATTATAGTCATTTAGTATAAAACGATCCCTTCGAGCGTAACGAAAGTTCGTTCGAAGGGATTTTGATTTTGTTATAAGTAGAAATGTATTTTATGAATGAAAGATTTACACGTTTTGTAACATTTTATTTAAAGCAAGTTTTGCAAAGTTCGTCGTATCTTCATCGACTACTATTTCGTGAACGTATTGCTCCGTGTCAAGCGAACGTAGTGACCATAATAAATACGGTAACGTAATTCGGTTCATCGTCATACAAGAACAGAGATACGGATTTAACGACATAATTTCTTTATCCGGATGTTGTTGTTTTAAGCGATTTACTAAATTCATTTCTGTTCCGATCGCCCATTTTGACCCAGCTGGTGCTTCTTTAATTATTTTTATAATATAGCTCGTCGAACCAGAATAGTCACTTGCAGCTACTGTCTCGTATGGACATTCAGGATGGACGATGACGTTAATATCCGGGTTACTTTTCCGTACGTTTTCAACGTTTTCGACTGTAAAATTTTCATGAACAGAACAATGTCCTTTCCATAAAATAATTTTTACATCTTCGACATTTCCATCATATTCGAGTACGTTAGCAACCGGGTCCCATACAGCCATGTTTTGAAGTGGTACACCGAGCTCGTAACTAACGTTTCGACCTAAATGTTGATCAGGTAAAAATAAAATTCGTTCTTTTTCAGAAAGGGCCCACGTAATCATTTTTCTTGCATTCGATGATGTGACTGTTGCGCCTCCGTGTTTACCGACGAATGCTTTAATTTCAGCTGTCGAATTCACATACGTTAACGGGATGATTGTATCTCCAAACGTGCCGGTAAGGATGTCCCAACTACGCTCTGTTTGATAAATATTTGCCATATCCGCTAACGAACATCCAGCACGTAAATCAGGTAACAACACTTTCTGTGCCTCCGTCGTTAACATTTCGGCCGTTTCTGCCATAAAATGAACACCACAAAAGACGATATATTGTGCTTTGTGATTTCGTTCACATAATTGCGCTAACTGTAATGAATCACCAGTTACATCCGCAAATTGAACGATTTTCTCCTTTTGATAATGGTGTGCCGGAATGAACAGTTTTTCCCCGAATTTATTTTTTATATCGGTAATTTCTACTTCCATTTCTTCTTCCGTCATCTGCATAATCTCTTCAGGTAACGTATTTTCTTTCGTCAATAAATCGAGCATGTTCACTTACTATTCCTCCTTCATTGATAAACTAATATCTAATGCGCAAACAGAGTGGGTTAAAAAGCCTAGTGAAATAAAATCGACATTCGTTTTACTATATCCACTTAGTTCCGTTATCGTAATGCCACCGGAAGCTTCCGTTAAAATGTGATGTGGAACGTGTCGCTTTAACGAAATAATTTCATCTGGTGTCCGGTTGTCAAACATGATAATGTCGACATCGTTTTGAACAGCTTCTTTCACTTCTTCTTCCGTCTCCGTTTCAATTTCAATTTTCACCATTGGACCAATTTGAGAGCGAACTCGTTCGACAGCAGTTGTAATCGATCCCGCAAATGCGATATGGTTATCTTTAATCATCACACCGTCATACAATCCGTGCCGATGGTTGTAGCCCCCACCACACGTGACGGCATATTTATCGAACATTCGGAGTCCAGGTGCCGTCTTTCGTGTATCCGTAATTTTTATATCACTATTGTTTAACGTATGTACCGCACGATGTGTCATCGTTGCAATTCCACTCATTCGTTGAATTAAATTTAAGACGAGACGTTCACCTGAAAGGATTGCCCGAACGGGCCCGGTAATCGTTGCAATTTCTTCGTTTTGGTCTACAGACTCTCCATCTGCCACGTGTAACGTTACCGTGATACGTTCATCGAGTAATGCATATGTCATGTCGATAATACTAGCACCACAAAATATTCCGTTTTCTTTTGCGTAAATCGTCGCTGCAGATTCATAGTTACGTGGAAAAATTGTTTCCGAAGTAAGATCTCGTTGTTGCAAGTCTTCTATTAAAAACTGTTGTAATAAATTTTTTATCATCATATTGTTCAGTTTCCCCACCCCCTTGTGAAACATATCACATAAAATGTTGCAATAAATAAGTTCTTTATTATAATGACATATATTAGATGAAATGACAAGACTAATGACAAGACAGTGAGCTTTCCCGCGAAAAATTTATCCATTATGGATGAAAATAACGAATTTTTATACGTGATAGTGAGGAAAGTAGCACGAAAAACAAGTGATCATAGAGGTGTGATAAAATTGATTTATTTAGATTATGCTGCAACGACTCCGATTCGTAAAGAGGCGTTAGACGCATTCGTACAAGCGAGTGGAACGTATTTTGGTAATCCGAGTAGTTTACATGATCGTGGTGTGGAGGCAAGTGATGTGTTGGAAAAGTGTCGCTTCATTTGGGCGGAAATGATTCACGGCGAAAAAGATGGCATTTATTTTACGAGCGGTGGCACCGAATCGAATCAACTTGCTGTCATGTCACTTTTAGCTGGTAACAGAGAAAGAGGTAATCATATTATTACGACAGAAGTAGAACATTCGTCGTTATACAATTTATTTAAACAGCTTGATGATGATAGTTATGACGTAACATTTTTACCGTTAAATGAACGCGGTGTCGTCGATGTAGAAGTCGTTCAGAAAGCGATTCGTCCATCGACTGTTCTAGCATCCATTCATCATGGAAATAGCGAAGTTGGTTTCGTGCAACCGATTGACAAACTTGGTAAATTGTTTCATGAAAGTAACATAATCTTTCACGTCGATTGTGTTCAAACGTTCGGGCATATACCGATCGACGTTAAACGTACTAGGATCGATTCTCTGTCCATATCAAGCCATAAAATTTATGGACCGAAAGGAACAGGTTTAGCTTATATAAATCCCCACCTTAAGTGGCGAAGTCAAGTTGAACAGACGACTCACGAAAATGGGTTTCGTCCCGGTACTGTGAACGTTCCGAGTATCGTTGCTTTTTCAGTTGCGGGTCAACTAATCTTAGAAGAAAAGAAAATGAAAACGGATCAATACAGATCGTTAAGATCACGTTTTGTACAGAGATTGCATAAAGAATTACCTCAAGTACGTGTCATTGCAAATGAAAGCGATCAATTACCACATATTATAGGGCTCGTCTTTCCGAAAGTGGAGGGTCAATACGTTATGTTAGAGTGTAATAAGCGACATATACACGTATCGACAGGAAGTGCTTGTCAAGTCGGTATGCAAAGCCCGTCACGTACATTGTTATCCATAGGGATGAATGAAATTGAAGCAAAACAATTAGTACGTATTTCGTTCGGAAAAGATACGACTGAAACAGAATTAATGCAGTGTATCGACGTTTTTAAAGAACTCGTTTTAGAAAACAGTGTTATATACGATTAAATTACTACGATTTCTTTTCAAAAGTTTATTTGGACTAGCTAAGTGCGCGGCACAAATACAGTTTTATTTAAGTATGAAAAAAGTGGACTTATTTACGGGCGAATGCGTGAATAAAATATCGTAACATGGTATTGTATAAGGGAACAAATTTTCAAGTATAGTGGCCTTACGTTGGAGGTATAGTCGATGTTACGATATTATTTCGTTGCACTTATTGTTATCTTAATCGATCAAATGTCAAAATGGATTGTCGTTCAACAAATGGAGCTTGCTCAATCGATTCAAATAATACATAACTTTTTTTATATAACGTCGCATCGAAACGAAGGTGCTGCATGGGGAATATTACAAGGCCAAATGACGTTTTTTTATATCATTACCGTAATCGTTGTCGTTGCAATCGTTTATTATATGCAACGGTACGGAAACAATCACCCACTGCTTGCGACATCCTTAAGTTTATTATTAGGTGGTGCGATTGGAAACTTTATCGATCGGCTATTCCGTAAAGAAGTCGTCGACTTTCTTGATTTTATCATTATTTCGTATGACTTTCCGATTTTTAATATCGCCGATTCAGCATTGACGATCGGTGTTATTTTACTCATTATTTTTACATTGTTTGAAGATAAATTGTTACAAAAAAGGAACGAAGTTCGATGAGTGAAAAAACTTTTACGATCACGAATGATGAAGCAGATATTCGTTTAGACAAACTGTTAACAATCATAAACGAATCAGTTTCTCGACAACAAATTCAAAAAGCGATTAAAGCAGGTAATGTCACTGTAAATGGCGAAGTGAAAAAAGCGAATTACGTCTGTAAGGTAGATGATATTATTCACTATATACTCGAATACGAAAAAGAGAGTAAAGAAATTGAACCGGAGCCGATTCCTTTAGCGATTGAATATGAAGATGATCATTTATTAGTTGTCAATAAACCGAAAGGGATGATCGTACATCCGACAGAAACGATTCGAACGAATACACTCGTAAATGGATTGTTACATTATTGTAAGCATTTATCGACGATAAGCGGCAATGAACGACCTGGCATTGTTCATCGTTTAGATAAAGATACGAGTGGTTTAATCGTTGTCGCTAAAGACGATGTAACACATCGCCATTTGAAAGAGCAATTTCAACGTCGCACTGTTTACCGATTGTATGAAGCGGTCGTTCACGGCTCCCTTTCTCATACAGACGGGATCATTCGTGCACCGATTGGACGCAATCCGAAAAACCGTTTAAAAATGGCAGTCGTAAAAAACGGAAAAGAAGCGGAAACACATTTTAAAACTGTCACACATTACGATGCATTTACACTCGTTCAATGTGAACTGAAAACGGGACGGACACATCAAATACGTGTTCATCTTGACTATATCGGACACCCAATTGTCGGCGATCCATTGTACGGTAATAGACGAAATCCGTACGTCGATTCACAAGCTCTCTATGCAAAGACGATTCGTTTTGTACATCCACAAACGAAAGAAATGATGACGTTTACGATCGATCGACCAGAAGAGTTCAAAAATTTGTTACAGAAAATATCAGTTTCATCTTGACATTGCATCCTACGTTTGAAATAATAAGTACAGTTAAATATGCAATCCTTTAATATAGTCCAGAGAGGCTAAAAAGGAAACGGTATAGTCGTACTGCGTCTTTTTATGCCCTTTTGCCTCTACGTTGGCGAAAGGGTTTTTGTATAAAAAATTGCGGGAGGATGGCACGTTGAATAAAAAACGGATGATTTTAGATGAAGCTGCAATTAACCGGGCGTTAACACGCATCGCTCACGAGATTTTAGAGCGGAATAAAGGTGGCGGAAATATCGTCTTAGTCGGTATTAAAACGCGCGGTGCACCTCTTGCGAAACGATTGCAGATGAAAATTAATGAAATTGAGGCAATTGAAGTGCCGATCGGTGAAGTCGATATAACACTTTACCGAGACGATTTACAGAAAAAGTACGACGATCCTGAGTTGCATAGTACGAATATTGCAGTAGACATAGAAAATAAAACGGTCATCTTAGTCGACGATGTGTTATATACGGGACGAACTGTGCGTGCAGCAATGGATGCTGTAATCGACCACGGTAGACCGGCGCAAATTCAATTAGCCGTATTAACGGATAGAGGCCATCGTGAGCTACCAATTCGTGCCGATTATGTCGGTAAAAACATTCCGACATCGAAAGATGAATTAATAGTCGTTCAACTACGCGAACAAGATGATATTGATGAAGTAAGTATTTTTGAACAAACTAAATAAAGAGACCTTTAATTAAATCCAGTGAGGTTTAGAAGGTCGCATGAAATGAACGTACGAACTATCGCTACGTCTACCTCTTTGCGACTTTCTTGCAAAGAGGTTTTTTATTGCCTGAAGAGCTAGTTTAGCAAACTATCGAGAGGTGAGAAAAATGAAAGATTTTCTATCCGTTGCTGACATGCAAACTGAAGAGATGATCCAGTTATTAAAAACGGCAAAACGTTTACGTGACACAGATGTATCATTCCACAGGCAAATTTTTGTCGCCAATTTATTTTTTGAACCGAGCACCCGAACGAAAATGAGCTTTCTCGTCGCGCAACGAAAGTTAGGTTTAGAACCGTTAGAGTTTCACGCAGAAACATCGAGCATTAAAAAAGGTGAATCGTTATATGACACAGCGAGAACGTTCGAGGCAATAGGTGCAAACGTGTTAGTCATTCGTCATCAAAAGAACGATTGGGTTGAAGAAGTAGAGGGGAAACTTTCGATACCGATCATCAATGCTGGTGCTGGCACGAAAGAACACCCGACACAAAGCTTACTCGATGCGTATACGATTTATGAGGAATTTGGAACGTTTAACAATATAAATGTCGTCATAGCTGGTGATATTAAACATAGTAGGGTAGCACATTCGAATGCTGAAATGTTAACAAGACTCGGTGCGAATGTATACGTCTCTGGTGCCAAATCGATGCAAGATAGTAATTTACCGTATCCGTACCTTCCGATTGATCAAGCAATTGAAATATGTGATGTGTTCATGCTATTACGCATACAGTTTGAGCGACACGAAACGAAGATAACAGAGGCAAAAGATTATTTAAGTCATTACGGACTTACAGTTGAGCGAGAAATGAATATGAAGGATAATGCGATCATTATGCATCCTGGACCAGTAAACCGAGGTGTGGAAATAGACTCGATGCTCGTTGAATGCGAACGATCGCGTATCTTTAACCAAATGGAAAATGGCGTATATGTTCGAATGGCAATTTTACAACAATTATTATTAAAGTGGGGGATCGTACATGAAAACGAAGTTAACGAATGCAGTGCGCTTAGTAAGTGAGGATAAATTTGAACGATGTGAACTGTTGCTTGAAGATGATAAGGTCGTTGCGATCGATACGATAGTTGAAGCCGAAGCTGATCAGATCATTGATTGTGGTGGTAACGTCGTTTTACCTGGATTTATCGATGTACACATCCATTTACGTGAGCCAGGAGGCGAAGCGAAAGAGACGATTAAAACAGGGACAGAAGCAGCAGCACGAGGTGGATTTACGACTGTTTGTGCGATGCCAAATACGAACCCTGTGCCAGATAACGAAGAAACAGTGCGAGATATTTTGCAACGGATTGAAAAAGATGCGGTTATTCGTGTTTTACCGTATGCGGCAATTACGAAAGGATTACAAGGAAAAGAGCGCACGAATATTACAGAATTAAGTAAGCTCGGTGTTTTTGCATTTACAGATGACGGTGTCGGTATTCAAACGGCAGGACAAATGTATGAAGCGATGGTTGAAGCTGCTAAGAACGATATGACAATCGTTGCTCATTGTGAAGACAACTCTATTTTATACGGCGGAGCAGTGCATGAGGGCGATGTAAGTAAACGACTCGATATGCCCGGTATTTTAAATGCTTGTGAAGCTGTCCATATAGCACGTGACGTCTTACTTGCTGAAGCAGCGAATTGCCATTATCACGTCTGTCACGTAAGTACGAAAGAGTCAGTTCGAGTCATTCGCGATGCAAAGCGTGCAGGCATTCGTGTAACAGCAGAAGTTACCCCACACCATTTGTTGTTGACAGAAGATGACATTACAGAAGATGATGCGAATTATAAAATGAATCCTCCCTTACGAGCGAAAGAAGATCGTGATGCACTCATTGCTGGTTTACTCGACGGGACGATTGACTTTATCGCAACGGATCATGCACCTCATACAGAAGTGGAAAAGGAGGCGGGTATTTTACGAGCACCATTCGGTATCGTCGGTTTGGAAACAGCTTTTCCGTTAATGTATACACATTTTGTAAAAACAGGTAAAATGACGTTTCGACAATTAGTTGACTATTTCACGAAAAAGCCAGCTGAAGTGTTCGGTTTACCGTACGGAATGTTACAAGTCGGTTCGATAGCTGATCTGACGGTTGTCGACTTAGAAAATGAAATGACGATTGATAAAACGACATTTTATTCAAAAGGGAAAAATACACCGTTTGACGGTTGGAACGTATATGGGAACCCGTTGTTAACGATCGCATCAGGGAAAACTGTCTATAAGGATGGATTACATGGTTAAACGAAAATTAGTATTAGAAGATGGCACGACATTTGTCGGTAACGCGTTCGGTAGTGAAAAGAAATCTGTTGGTGAAGTTATCTTTTATACAGGAATGACAGGGTATCAAGAAGTAATAACGGATCCTAGTTATGCGACTTATATCGTTACGATGACGTACCCATCGATCGGTTCGTACGGAATAAACCGCGATGACTTCGAAGCAATTGTTCCCCGAATTAAAGGGTTAGTCGTGAAAGAAATAAATGATGAACCGTCGAACTTTCGCTCTGAAGAGACAGTCGATCAGTTTTTAAAGCGACACAACATTCCTGGTATCGCAGGGATCGACACGCGCATGCTAACACGTACGTTACGTAAACGAGGATTACAAAAAGGGATAATTACGTCAGTAGACACAGAGGTTACAGCGAATCATTTCCAATCGTCTATACACGAGGAAAGCGTCCAGCAAGTTTCCTGTACTCGTCCGTACGTCATTCCAGGAAGTGGAAAACGGATTGTCGTTATTGATTTAGGTGTAAAACAACGTTTATTACAAACGTTGACGGCGTATAACTTCCATATAACCGTCGTCCCATATAATTATGAAAGTAAACAAATAAGACGATTTAAACCGGACGGCATCATCGTTTCGCACGGTCCAGGCAATCCTGAACATGTGCAAGAAGTTGTAAAGACGTTAAAAGAAGTAGTGGACATACCATTATTTGCGATCGGATTAGGACATCAACTATTTGCGATTGCATGTGGTGCAAAAACGAAACGAATTCAAATCGGGCGTTTCGGTACGAATTTCCCAGTAAAAGATGTTAATAAGAATAAAACACATATTACAACGATTAGTAGCCATTACACCGTCGATGAAGCGACATTGGATGAAATGCAAGTAGAAGTAACGTATCGCTCTTTAAACGAAAGACTTGTAGAAGGGTTACGACATAAGCAGTACCCAGCGCTATCAGTCCAATTTAATATCGAAGGTGCACCAGGATCGAACGAAACAGCTCCGATCATCGATACGTTTGTCGATATAATGAAGAAGAGCAGAGTGAAAAATGGAGGAAAAATAGATGCCTAGAAATAACGACATAGAAAAAATACTCGTCATTGGCTCTGGTCCAATCGTAATCGGACAAGCTGCAGAATTTGACTATTCGGGAACACAAGCATGTCAAGCATTGAAAGAAGAAGGATATACCGTTATTTTGGCGAATTCGAATCCAGCGACGATTATGACGGACCACACTGTAGCAGATCGTGTCTATATGGAACCACTTACGGTGGAGTTTTTACGGAAAATAATTCGAAAAGAAAAACCGTGTGCTCTTTTACCAACATTAGGTGGTCAAACGGGGTTAAATTTGGCAGTTGAATTGGATGAATCAGGTATTTTAGACGAATACGATGTAAAACTACTCGGTACGTCACTCGATGCCATTCAACAAGCGGAGGATCGGGAGAAGTTTCGCGCGTTAATGGACGAGTTAAAGGAACCAGTTCCCCCAAGTGATATCGTCAACACAGTAGAAGATGCCGTGAAATTTGCAGAGAAAATCGGTTATCCGATTATCGTACGTCCTGCGTTTACACTCGGAGGAACAGGTGGCGGGATGTGCGATCATGAAGAAGAGTTAGTTCATATCGTTAAAAGCGGTTTACAACTATCTCCAGTAAATCAATGTTTAATTGAAAAAAGTATTGCGGGCTATAAGGAAATAGAATACGAAGTCGTTCGCGATGCTAACGACCAGGCGGTCGTTGTCTGTAACATGGAAAACATCGATCCCGTCGGTATTCACACGGGGGATTCGCTCGTCGTCGCACCATCGATGACGTTAAGCGATAAAGAATATCAAATGCTACGTGAAGTATCGCTAAAGTTAATTCGAGCGTTAAAAATTGAGGGTGGTTGTAACGTCCAATTAGCACTCGATCCTGAAAGTTTCCAATATTACATTATCGAAGTAAACCCACGCGTTAGCCGTTCATCGGCACTTGCATCAAAGGCGACGGGGTATCCAATTGCAAAAATTGCAGCAAAAATTGCTGTCGGATTTACGTTGGATGAAATTGTCAATCCAATTACAGAAACGACGTATGCAAATTTTGAACCAGTACTCGATTATGTTGTCACAAAAATTCCGCGTTTTCCATTTGATAAATTTACGACAGGAGATCGGACACTCGGAACACAAATGAAAGCGACAGGAGAAATAATGGCGATCGGTCGTTCAATCGAAGAATCGTTATTGAAAGGAATCCGTTCGTTAGAAATAGGAAATGGAGATTTATACTTACAAGAACTAGAAAAGTTAACAGATGAAGAAGTGGAAGCTCGTTTAATTAAAGCGGACGATGAACGCATTTTTATTATCGCGCATGCGATGCGACGGGGAATGACGCTTGAACGTTTGCATGAATTAACGAAAATCGATTATTTCTTCTTACGGAAAATAAATAACATTATCGAATTTGAAAAAGATGTTGCGGCAAATCGTTTTGATCAAGTGACGTTAAAGCGTGCAAAAGAACTCGGTTTTTCCGACATGCAAATCGCCCGCTTATGGGATGATACGGAAGAAAACGTATATACGCGACGTATGGAACAAAATGTGAAACCAGTTTATAAAGTTGTGGACACTTGCGCTGGGACGGTCGATGCGACAGCAAACTATTTTTATAGTACGTATGAAGAAGAAAATGAGTCCGTCGCTTCTGAAAAAGAAAAAGTGCTCGTTCTCGGTTCAGGTCCGATTCGCATCGGTCAAGGAATTGAATTTGACTATGCGACGGTTCACTCTGTGTTAGCGTTAAAAGAGATGGGTTATGAAGCGATTATTATGAATAACAATCCGGAAACAGTTTCTACAGACTTTTCGATTTCTGATAAATTATATTTTGAACCACTTACGTTGGAAGATGTGATGCACGTCGTACATTTAGAAAATCCGATCGGTGTCATCGTACAATTTGGTGGTCAAACTGCGATTAATTTAGCAGCCGGATTAGAAAAACGTGGTGTACGCATTTTAGGAACGAGTTTGGAGGCAATTGATCGCGCAGAGGATCGTCACAAATTTGAACAATTACTTGAAGAACTTAACTTGTCTCGTCCGATTGGAAAAGCGGTAGGGACGAAAGAGGAAGTAGTACGAACAGCTAAAGAGATCGGATATCCGATACTCGTTCGTCCTTCGTACGTCATCGGCGGTAGTCAGATGGAAATTATTCATTCGACGGACGAATTAATGAACTATTTGAAAAAAGTAACGACGATTAGTGCTGAAAAGCCACTATTAGTCGATCAATATATTACGGGAATTGAAGTAGATGTTGATGCTATATCAGATGGAGAAACGACGTTTATTCCAGGCATTATGGAACATATCGAACGTTCCGGTGTACACTCAGGAGATTCGATTGCAGTTTACCCACCGCAACGTTTGAGTGAAGCCTTGAAAGAAAAATGTCTTCAAGCGACAGAAAAAATTGCGACGACATTAGGGGTAAAAGGACTTATAAACATTCAATTTATTATTAAAGACGATGAAGTATACGTCATTGAAGTAAACCCACGTGCTAGTAGAACGATTCCGTTTTTAAGTAAAGTGACAGGTGTCACGATGGCAAACTTAGCGACGAAATGTATTTTAGGAAAAACGTTAACCGAAAAAGGCTATAAGACGGAAATTTTACGAGAAAGCGCCGATGTGTACGTGAAATTGCCAGTGTTTTCATTTGAAAAATTGCGTAGCGTCGATACGACGTTAGGTCCGGAAATGAAGTCTACCGGTGAAGCAATCGGCTATGACAATACGTTAGAAAAGGCGTTATACAAGGGACTGATCGCCTCTGGATTAAAAATACCGTTTGAAGGCGCTGTGTTACTTACTGTGGCAGATAAAGATAAAGAAGAGGCATTTGCCATTGCCCAACACTTTCACGATCTCGGTTTTCAACTGTATGCGACAGAAGGAACGGCGAATTTCATCGAGGCACGAAACGTACCCGTCGTAAAAGTCGATAAAATTGGTTCAGATAAAAAGAACGTCTTATCACTCATTCAAGATGGCGAAGTACAATTTGTCGTCAATACGTTAACGTCTGGAAAACAAATTCGCTCTGACGGCTTTCGCATTCGTCGTGAAGCAGTTGAACACGGTATAATTAGTTTAACGAACTTAGATACGGCAACGGCAATATTAGATGTCATTGCTGCGGCAACTTTCCGTGCTCGGGCAATTACAGATGAAGGAGCGTTACAATAATGAAAAAGCGACATATGATGACTGTTATCGCCAACGATGAAGTTGCTTTAGAGACGTTCGAACTCGTCTTACACAATAAGGTGATCGCAAAAGAGGCAAAACCGGGTCAGTTTTTACACATTTCCGTGCCAGGACATACGTTAAGGCGTCCGATATCCATTGCGGACGTAGAACGTGAAAAAGGGGAAGTGACAATATTATTTAAAGTAGTCGGTTCAGGTACAAATCAACTCGCTACGTTACAAGAGAAAGAGACGGTCGATGTACTCGGACCGAATGGCTCTAGTTATCCTTTTGATTCGTTACAGAAAGGCGATACCGTATTATTAATCGGTGGTGGTATCGGTGTTCCGCCATTATATTTTTTAGCGAAAACATTGTATGAAAAAGAAGTAAACGTTCAATGTATTTTAGGTTTTCAGTCGAAAGAGTACGTTTTTTATGAGGAGCAATTTGTACAAATTGCGGACGTTCAAATTGTAACAGACGATGGTTCTTACGGTGCAAAAGGACTCGTAACAGACGTAATCGCTGAGGTTGCCCCATTTAAACAGTATTATAGTTGTGGCCCGCTCCCGATGTTACGAGCTGTCAAAGAAAAGTTGGCTAATAGAGATGGCTACCTATCGTTTGAAGAGCGGATGGGTTGTGGGGTCGGTGCGTGTTATGCGTGTGTTATTCCGACAAATGATGCAGTCGGTTATAAAAAGATTTGTAGTGATGGACCAGTTATGCGGGCAAGCGAGGTGAATATATAATGGATTTATCGGTACAACTACCCGGTTTATCGTTAAAAAACCC
>Ga0209487_1001941_pt1 | contig 17086 bp, 17 predicted proteins | sample Poulit2012_FD_187524 | JGI IMG/M metagenome (GOLD analysis project Ga0209487, IMG submission 187524) | Agricultural soil microbial communities from Georgia to study Nitrogen management - Poultry litter 2012 (SPAdes) (version 2) | ecosystem: Environmental > Terrestrial > Soil > Agricultural land...
TGAAAATATTTGGTTAATTAATAGCGTACGTAAATGGGTAAAAGTAAACTTAAAAAAAACGACTTCTTAATAGAAGTCGTTTTTTTAATAAGTTGCTTGCTTTTGTGCTTCAGCTTTACATGCTTTACATTTACCATATAATTCTAAACGATGTTCTTTTATATCAAATCCACTAACCCGTTGAGCTAATGATTCTATCTCATGTAATGTAGGGTAATGAAAATCTACTACTTTTCCACAATCTTCACATACAATATGATAGTGATCATCCATGTTACTATCATAACGGCTTGAGTCATCTCCATATGTTAATTCACGAACTAAACCAATTTCGCTTAAAATACGTAAATTATTATAAACTGTTGCTACACTCATATTAGGAAATTTGCCTTTTAACGCCTTATAAATATCATCAGCTGTTGGATGAATCATTGACGCTAATAAGTACTCAAGAACCGCATGACGTTGTGGCGTAATTCTTACACCTGATTCTTTTAACGTATTAATCGCCGATTGCAATTGTTCGTCTACCACGTCATGCACCTCACTTTCAGTATATTAACTATTAATTGATAATGATTCTACTACCTCTAATAATACACTTCTTAAGGCTTCTATGTCAATGTAAACAGACTTTTGAGTATTTTATAAAAATAATTTACGTTTAAATTATTCATTTAAATATTGAACTTGATACAGTTCATAATAATGTCCTTGCTTGTTCATCAATTCTTCATGGGTACCTTGCTCTTGTACTTTTCCATTTTCAATTAAAACAATTCGATCAGCATAAGTGATTGTAGCTAACCGGTGAGCAACAATAAATGTTGTTCTTTCAGAAGCTAATTTTTCCATCGTTAATTGAATGCTTTGTTCAGTTTCTAAATCAAGTGCTGATGTTGCTTCATCAAAAATTAAAATCGGTGGATTCTTTAAAAAGACACGTGCAATAGCTACTCTTTGTTGTTGTCCACCCGATAGTTTAACACCACGTTCACCAACTAATGTGTCGTACTTTAGAGGCAAACTTTCAATAAATTCATGAGCATTCGCAGCAATAGCAGCTTGTTTAACCTCTTCATCAGTTGCTTCTGGATTACCCATTCGGATGTTTGTCGCAATTGATTCACTAAATAAAATATTATCTTGTAAAACCATACCAATATTATCTCTAAGCGATCTTTGTTCAACGTCGCGAATATCATAACCATCAACTTTGATATTACCTGAAGTGACGTCATAAAAGCGTGGGATTAAACTAATCAATGTTGACTTACCTCCACCACTCATTCCAACAAAAGCAACTGTCTCTCCATTTCTGACTTGTAGATTAACGCCATTAAGCACATTACCGTCTTCTTCTTCATATGCAAAACCTACGTTATTTATTGAAACATCACCTTTAATTCGACCTAACTTAACAGCATCTTCTTTATCTTTAATATCATAAGGTTCATTAACCAATTCAAACACACGGTCAATTGATGCAATCGATTGCGTTAATACTGTTGATGAATTAATCAATCTTCTAAGTGGATTATAAACTTGATCCATATAAGCTACAAAAGCAACCATTGTACCTAACGTTAAATTACCTTGAATAACTTGATATGCTGCAAAAGCTATAACAATTAAAGGCGCTAAATCTGTAATTGTATTTGTAACAGCAAATGTTTTAGCATTCCATTTAGCATGATTAATCGCTTTAGTTAAAAAGTTGTGATTTCTAACTTCAAAATCTTTTTGTTCATAATCTTCTATTGCAAAACTTCGTGTAACAGGTATACCTTGCACACGTTCATGTAAATGCCCTTGTACTTCTGCTAAAGCTTGTGAACGATCTCTTGTTAAGCTTCTAAGTCTTGAATAAAAGTATTTTACCGCAAATCCATAAAACGGAAAGAGTATAATTGAAACAAAGGTTAGTTTTATATTCATTGAAAACATAATACCTAGTGCAATTAAAATTGTAATTAAATCTAACCACAGATTCATTAATCCTGTGACAACAAAGTTTTTCGTTTGTTCAACATCGTGAATAACACGAGAAATGATTTCTCCTGTTTTAGTATTTGAATAATATTTCAAACTTAGTCTTTGTAAGTGATCAAATAGCATGTCACGAATATCATATAAAATCTTACTACTTGTCCACTGCGCTAAATACTGTCTTGCATACTCAATCGGTGGTCTAAGTAATAAAAAGATTCCAAATGAGATTCCCATTAACCAAAATAGATCGCTTAACTTTTGGGAATCTGACATATCGCCGCCAATAATATTATCAATGACATAGCGTAAAATCAGTGGAATTAATAAAGGAATACCAAATTTCAAAATTCCGATAAGAATTGTTCCTATTATTTGCCAAATATATGGCCTAACAAACTTTAAATATTGCTTAACACTGTTCATTCAATCATACTTCCTTCTACTCTTCAGTTCATATTCTTTATAGTATGCATTTAATTTTTCTTGTGAAAAAATTAATTCTTTGTTGTTTAGCTTTTTAATTAATTCTTCCATACTTTTTCTAATTCGTTTATCTAATTGAGTCGAATAATTATAAAATTTTCGATTTATTTCATATTCATCTAGATCTAATATTTCATAATTATAATGACTATCTACTTTAATATCGATATCATAATCAATATATGTAAGTGTATCTCCCTCTTTTTCAAATGGAGAACTAATATTACAGTAATAGTATGGGGCTTTTTCATCATCAATATGAATGATATTAAACCAGCTTTCTTTAGAAAAATAAAATAAACTCCGATTTTTTGTTGTAAATGTACTTAAATCTTTGTTTGTTACTAACGTTTTATTATTTACACCAATAATTTCTGTTTCATTTTCAACTAATATTGTATTATATTCCCATGAACGGTGAAATGAACGATCATGTTTTCGAGCAATGATTTTAATAGCCATCACCTCTATCATTTAAGTATAACCCTACTTTAACAGATTTAAAAGTGTTGTTACTTATATATAAGGCATTGCTTTAATATGTGATACTGAAAAAGGATAATTAGCAAGTTTTTCTTTGTTAACAAAGGTTAATTCACTTGCATCATCCTGTATTAAAGACGCATCAATCACTTTTAATTCCCATATAATATGTGAAAATACATGTTTAAATTGTATATGCTCATCTATTTGTTTAATTTTTACGCCATAAGCGCCATAAAACCATTCTTCTAAATTTTCTTCTTTTATCTGGTCTGTTCGTATCATTGGGAATTGCCACATATTAGCAAGTAATCCTTCGTTAGGTCTTTTTTCAATTGCTATTTTACCTGTATTATCCCTTAATAATACTAATGAATAATGTTCTATTCTTTGTTTTTTTGCTTTATTTTTAATTGGTAAGTCTGTTTGAATTCCTTGTTCAAATGCTTTGCAATGCTCTCTAACAGGACAATGCAAACAAAGTGGTTGTCTAGGGGTACACACTGTTGCACCTAACTCCATAAGTCCTTGATTGAAACTCGACGGATCTTCTTGACTAATTATTTTATAAATAATATTTTCAAATATTTTTTTCGTTTTAGCTTCAGATATATTTTCTGTAATTAACAAAACGCGAGATAATACACGCATGACATTTCCATCAACTGCAGGTTCAGGTTTGTTAAATGCTATCGAAGCAATCGCACCTTTTGTGTAAGGTCCAATTCCTTTTAAATCCCCTAAATCTTTTAAATTACTAGGGACGATTCCGTTATATTTACTCGCTACTTCTTTTACTGCTGCGTGCAAATTACGAGCACGGGAATAATAACCTAGTCCTTCCCAATCTTTTAAAACTTCTTGTTCATCCGCTTCTGCCAAATCTTTTACACTAGGATATTTAGATTTAAAATTTTCAAAATAAGGGATAACTGTGTTAACTTGGGTTTGTTGAAGCATAATTTCTGATATCCAAATTAAATAAGGGTCTTTTGTTTTTCGCCATGGTAAATCACGTTTATTTGCTTCATACCAAGTAATTAAATCTTCTTGGAATTTTAGATAATTAAAATCCTTTATAAAATCCTTAATCATAAGACACCTCTTGAATTTATGTTATAATATGTATTGCTTGCTATGAGTATTACTAAAGAAAGGGGTTTTCCCCGATGGATACAGGTACACATATAGTTATGGGGATTGCATTAGGCGGACTCGCAACTTTAGATCCAGTTGTCTCAAATGATCCACTAATGTTTAATTCTGTTTTAGTAGGAACGATTATTGGTTCACAAGCACCTGATTTTGACACAATTTTAAAACTAAAAAACAATGCTACTTACATTAGAAATCATCGTGGAATTACACATTCAATTCCAGCAATTATTATATGGGGTATTTTAATCCCTTTAATCATTTACTTATTTGTTCCAGAAGTTAACTTTTTACATCTTTGGTTATGGACTTTTTTAGCAGTGTTTTTACATGTGTTTGTAGATGTATTCAATGCTTACGGCACCCAAGCTTTTAGACCTTTTTCTCATAAATGGGTCGCTTATGGGTTTATTAATACGTTCGATACGTATATCTTTTTTGCACATATTGCGGGTATTGTCGCATGGACATTAGGCGCAAAACCTGGACCAACTTTTTTAATTATTTATGTAATCATTATTCTTTATTATATTAAACGCTTTTTTGATAAAAAAGAAATCGTTAAAACAATTAAAGAATTCTTCCCTGATACGAAGTTTATCGCTACGTCTCCAACTATTAAGCAAAATGAGTGGCGTGTAGCAATATCTACGACTGACCGATATTATGTAGGAACAGTGGTTCATGGTCATATTCAATTATATGATGAGTTTGAACGTGTACCAGTTCCAAATATTAAGTTGATGGATAAAGCTAAACAAGATAAAAACATTTCGGCATTTCTATCATTTTCGCCAATTTATCGTTGGGAAATTACCGAATACGAACATTATGACGAAGTTAGATTTACTGATTTAAGATATCGTAATGATGGATACTATCCTTTTGTTGCTGTTGTCCAAATTGATAACGATATGAATATTTTAAGTTCGTATACAGGATGGATTTTTTCAGAACAAAAATTACAAAACAAACTTGCACTTGCCCACAACCCAACATAAAACAGCAAAGCGATTCATGCTTTGCTGTTTTTTATTATTCTTCTATTTTTTCACCTAATAGCGAGATTGGTAAAGCTTCTTCTTTTTCTAATGTTTCTTTCAATAAATTAACGCGGTGTCCCCAAGCCATAACACCATCTACATAATTCACTTTGAATGTGTATCCTGGGTCTAATCTAATTTCATAAACTTCTCCTGGTTTATAGTCTTCCGGATAAGCCATATAAGACATCAGCATTTGTACTTTTCTTTCATTAATTGCTACTTCACTTATATTACCTACTTGCTCTGCCTTTTGTGCTTCTTTTTTATATTTTTCAATTTCACTTCGTAATTGCTCAGTCGTTAAATCACTATATCTAACCATGTTAATTCCCTCACTATTCATTATGATTTAATTTTGCATCTATAAATTGGTTGATTTGTTCACCTTTAAAACCGCGTGTATATAATGCTGACATTAGCTTTTGTTTTAATTCTTTGCCTGATGATTTTTTGGAATATCGTCGATACATCTTTTCACCGTGATGTTTTAATGCATCCCATTCCGCTTCTTTATCATGATCAAAGATAATATTTTGCATAACTTCGCTTATTACATCATTATCAAAACCATTGCGCATTAAATAAGTTCGTATTTGGTCTTTTTGTTTTTGAACCGATTCTTTTTTAGGACGATTCGCTCTTTTTTGTCCAGAATCAAGCGCAATTTGATATTGTTCGTCAAATGTCATAATACTAATCGCTTTATCTATTTTTTCTTTTGATATACCTTTTTGAAATAATTCATTGCTAATGATTTTAGGGCCTTTTTTCTTTTGTCTTATACGTTCTTGAACAAAAGTCTTTGCAAATTCTAAATCGTCGAGTAGCTTTTCATTATTTAACCTATCCATAACAAGTTCAATATGTTTAGGCTCTACTTCTTTTTTTAATAAATATTGTTCTATTTCATACGCAGACCTTTGTCTATAACTTAAATATTGAATCGCTAAAACATAGGACGCTTGGAGAGATTCGGCATCCATTAATTCGATCATTTCATTTGCTTCTAACTTAAGCCCTTTTGTTAATTTATATTCAACTAATATTTTTTCATCAACAGCAAAGGCATATTTATCATCAATAAATATATTATAACGGTGGTTACTTTTCTTTTGTGTCGTTATTTTAGTAATTGTTGACAATTGACTCACTCCTACTTTATATCATACCATGAACATAAGTACTTTTTAAAATTTAGTAATTCGGAGGCGATTATTATGAATTATTTAATCACTGGCGGTACAGGATTTGTTGGTCAAAGCTTAATTAATAAATTAATTGAAAATGATCATCATGCATACGTATTGACGCGTAGCCCTAAGAAACATCCAAACGAACCTCAAGTCACTTACATTAGTTTTGAACACAATGTAAGTAGATTGCCTAAAATTCATGGCGTAATTAATTTAGCTGGTGAATCAATTTTTGGTAGATGGACTGAGACAAAAAAAGAAAAAATATTAAGTAGTCGATTAAAAGTAACTGAAAAAACGATTCAATTAATTGCTAAAATGGATACAACGCCTCATGTTTTTATTAATGCAAGTGCAGTTGGATTTTATGGTATGTCTAATTCAGTTATATATACAGAAGATACTAACACGCCTGCAAATGATTTTTTAGCAGATGTTGTTGCAAAGTGGGAAAAAGCAGCTTTATCTGCTGAAGATCTTGGAATGAGAACAGTTAGAACAAGGTTTGGAATAATTTTAGATAAAAATAACGGTGCTTTATCAATGATGGATATTCCTTTTAAAGGGTTTATCGGAGGAAAGATAGGAAACGGTGAACAGTGGATGTCTTGGGTACATATTGATGATGTTATCGATTTAATTTATTACGCATTAACAAACGATAATGTTGAAGGACCAATTAATGCTACTGCTCCAAATCCTTTAAGAAATAAAGATTTTACCGCAGTTTTAGGTAATGTGCTTAATCGCCCTTATTTATTTACAGTACCTAAAACAATTATTGATCTCGCTTTAGGTGAAATGGGTCAACTCATTACAAGAGGTCAATATGTATTGCCTAAAAAGGCAAAAGAATATGGTTACAATTTCCATTATCCTCATTTAAATGAAGCTTTAGAAAATATTTATAAAAATGACTAATATAAAAAAACTCATAATATAATTTATGAGTTTTTTTAAATATATTTACGTGTTTTAATATAAGTGACTACTTTAATAATAATCGCTAAAATAAGTCCTGTGAAAATCAACACATATCCTGCACTTACTAAAGGTAACGATGTTTGAATCATCCCATTTACATTTAAACCTGAATTAATAAACGCATCGGCTAATAAACTACTACCACCTAATACAAGTAAAATAAATGCACTTAAATAACGTTTTCTTATGTAAGCTTCATAAAGAAATAAAACTACAAACTTCCTCAATTTAATTCACTCCTTATCATAGGCTAATATATCACCTGGTTGACAATCTAATGCTTCACATATTTTTTCTAATGTTGAAAAACGAATGGCTTTTGCTTTACCGTTTTTCAAAACAGATAAATTAGCAATTGTTATTCCTACTTCTTCAGATAATTCAGTTAAAGTCATTTTTCTTTTAGCGAGCATGACATCTAAATTTACTATAATATTCATATTGTTAACTCATTTTCTATTTCAATTCGTCGTGCTTTATCTATTAAGTGAGCTAATATTGCTGTAATTACTGACATAGCAAGTGCTATGAACATAACTATTATAATAATAAGTAATAAGCTAACTTGAAACACACCTAAAATAATTAACATAATTAACGCAAATAAATAAAAAGCAGCTTCTAGTAAAGCGAGTCGACTAACGATTGTTAGACGAGAGACGTTTTTTATATAAAAAGGATTATCTTTTATAATTTCATGACTAATTAAATAAAATAAATATAAACTAATAAATACTGGTATAGCTGTTAACCAAATAAATATAAGACTTGGCCAAAATAAATATTTAAGTTCTGGATGAGCGAAAATCAATTCTTTTCCTAATATAGGTGCTAATACAGCAACTAAAACTAAACTGATTAAGCCAGCCATCACAATGATTACTTTTAACCATTTACCAGTGTCTTTCTTTTCCAAAGCTTTTCACCTCTTCATTACTACTTAAGCAAATATAACACACTAAAATTCGTTTATCAATATGTTTTTATCGTTTATCGATAATCTTTTGTTGTAATCCAGTAAACAAAATAAAAAAGCCCTACTAACTATTTTTAGTTAGTAGGGCTTAATTTAATTAAGTTTACGCAATTTCTACTTTAACTTCTTCATCTTTAACATCTACGATTACGTCAGTTACATTATCATTATCTAAAATTAAGTCTGTTAATTGATTTTCTATTTGATCTTGAATAACTCTGCGAAGTGGTCTTGCTCCGAATTTTGGTTCATAACCTAATTCGACTAATTTATCTTTTGCTTCATCAGTTATTTCAATATTTATATCAATATCTTCAATGTTAGTCATTAATTCAGTTAACATTAAATCAACAATTTCTAGTAAGTTTTCTTTAGATAACTCATTAAATGTAACAATTGAATCAAAACGGTTTAAGAATTCTGGTTTGAAGAAATCACTTAAGACTTCAAGTTGTGCAACTGATTCGTCTTGTTTTTCAAAACCTACACTTACTTCTTTTGAACCTGTTCCAGCGTTACTTGTCATTATAATAACAGTTTCTTTAAAGCTTACAGTACGACCTTGTGAGTCTGTTAAATGACCATCTTCCATGATTTGTAAGAACATATTTTGAACGTCAGGATGTGCTTTTTCAATCTCATCTAATAGTATAATTGAATAAGGATTGTGACGAATTGTTTCAGTTAATTGACCTGCTTCATCATGTCCTACATATCCTGGTGGTGAACCAATAATTTTAGATACGGCATGTTTTTCCATATACTCACTCATATCTAATCTTACAAGTGAATCTCTTGTTCCAAATAACTCTTCTGCTAGAACTTTAGATAATTCTGTTTTACCTACTCCTGTTGGTCCAACAAATAAGAATGAACCAATTGGACGTGTTTTTGATTTCAATCCTGCTCGGCTTCTACGAACAGCTTTAGCGACATGATCAACAGCTGCATCTTGACCAATTACTTTCATACGTAAAGTATCAGCTAAATCACGCATTTGTGCTTGAGCTTCAGATTGCAATTTAGTTACTGGAATACCTGTTTTTTCTTCAACGATTAGTTGAACATCTTCAACAGTAACTTCTTCTTGCACTTCATGGACTTCTTCTTTTGCTTTATCTATTTGTTTTTGTAATTGAATTTCTTGATAACGTAAATTAGCAGCTTCTTCATAATCTTCTTTTTCTGCTGCTTTTTCTTTTGCTTCAACGACATCGTTTAATTTATTCTCTAATGATTCTTCGTCATTTTCAGAATTTGCTAAATTATGACGTGAACCTACTTCATCCATTAAGTCAATCGCTTTATCTGGTAAAAATCTATCTTGAATATAACGGTTAGATAAAGTAACAAATGATTCAATAACATCATCTGAATATTTCACTTCATGGAATTTCTCATATCTATCTTTTAAACCTTGTAATATTAAAGTAGTTTCTTCATGAGTTGGCTCTTTAATAGTTATTGGTTGGAAACGACGCTCTAGTGCAGCATCTTTTTCAATTTGACGATATTCTTTTAATGTTGTTGCACCAATAACTTGTAAATCACCACGAGCTAATGCTGGTTTTAAAATATTTCCGGCATCCATTTGTGAACTTTCTGCAGTTCCTGCACCTACAAGTAAGTGAATTTCATCAATAAATACGATAATATCAGGATTTTGTTGTAATTCTTCGATTAATTGTTTCATTCTTTCTTCGAATTGACCACGAATTCCTGTATTAGCTACTAATGAAGCGACGTCTAATAGATAAACTTCTTTATTTATCAATTTAGATGGTACGCTACCTTCAATCATTTTAAGTGCCAAACCTTCAGCAATAGCCGTCTTACCTACACCTGGTTCTCCGATTAAAACCGGATTATTTTTATTACGACGGTTTAAAATCTCTATCATACGTTTTACTTCGTTGTCGCGCCCAATAACTGGGTCAATTTGACCACTTTTAGCACGATCAGTTAAGTTAGTACCTAATTCATCAATTAAGCCATTATCTTTCTTCTTAGCGTCTCTTTCTTGGGTTCTTGTATAGCTTCCTTGATTCGCTTGATTTTCACCTTGACCATTCATTTGTCCTTGGAAAAATGGATGTGATGATAAATCACCCGAGAAGTTTCCAGATTGACCCATTTGATTTTTAATTTCATTAAAGCATGTTGAACATAAATGTATGTTCAAACGCTCATTATTTATTTGCATTGCCATATTCACTGTTGCACGATTTACATTACACTGTTGGCATTTCATAATTAAATTCCTCCTCAAAGGTTGATTTATTTTTATTAAACTAATTTTGATTTAATTTTTAAGTTAAGGTCTTTTCTGACTTTGACTATCTTTGACCTTATAATTATATTATACATTGACCTTCTTTGACTTTCAAGTCTTATGCTTATATTTCATTTAAACTAAGAAATATATAATATAATTTTCTAAAGACAATTTAATCTTTGACCAAATTTGACCTTACAACTAACATCATACTCTGACCTTTACTGACTTTCAAATTTTGTGCTCATATTTTATTATAAAAAAATCTACCTATCATTATTAGATAAGTAGATTTAATTATTAATTCATTTGATATTCACGTTCTCTTAAAGTAACCCGACGTGTTTTACCAGAAATAGTTTTTGGTAGTTCATCAATAAATTCTATCTTTCTTGGATATTTATATGGCGCTGTTTCTTTTTTACTAAACTTTTGTAAAGTTGTAATTAATGCTCGTTCTTCTTCTTCTGAAACTGGTTCATATAAAACAACATATGCTTTAACTAATTGTCCTCGAACTGGATCAGGACTCGCAACAACAGCACAATCTTTAACTAGTGGATGCTTTAATAATACTTCCTCTACCTCGAACGGTCCAATTGTATAACCTGAAGAAATAATAATATCATCGTCTCGACCTTGATACCAAAAGTATCCATCACTATCTTTTGATGCACGGTCTCCTGTTACATAATAATCGCCACGCATTGTTTTTTGCGTTCTTGCTTCATCTTTGTAATATGCTTTAAATAGTGCTGGACAATTTCTTTTAACAGCAATATCTCCAACTACACCGATCTCTACTGGATTACCTTCTTCATCGATAATATCGACTTCATTTCCTGGCGTTGGTTTTCCCATCGAACCTGGACGAATTTGCATATCTTTCATAACACCAAGCAATAATGTGTTTTCAGTTTGACCATAGCCATCTCTAATTAATAGATCAAAGTTATTTTTAAATATATCAATAACTTCTTTATTAAGAGGTTCTCCGGCAGAAACAGCACTTCTAAGTGCGGATAAGTCATATTCATTTAAGCGATTAACTCGAGCCATCATACGATATTCTGTCGGTGTACAACATAGAACATTAATTTGTTCTTTTTGTAGAAAGTTTAAGTATGTACGTGGTTTAAACCGTCCATTATAAACAAATCCTGTCGCTCCTGAACCAAGCGTAGATAATAAAGGACTCCAAACCCATTTTTGCCAACCTGGGGCTGCTGTAGCCCACACCTTGTCATTTTCTTTAATATCTAACCAGTTTTTAGAAACTGTTCTTAAATGTGCATATCCCCACTCATGTGTATGAACAACAGCTTTAGGACTGCCAGTTGTACCTGATGTATAAGGTAGGAATGCAATATCATCTTTTGAGGGATGAGTATAATTAAGCTCGCTTGAAGCTGTCTGTTTTAAATCATCTATAAAATGCCAACCTTCTTCACTTTCGCCAATAACGAATTTAATTAACTGATCGTATTCTTCTATATCTTTATACTCATCAACAAATGGATAATAGCTTATTACTCCATCCACTTCACCATGAGTGACTCTAAATTGTAAATCAGCAGTCGTTAACATTTCTGAACTTGGTATAATAATAATACCTGTTTTTAAAGCTGCTAAATAGACTTCATAAGATTCAATCAGTCTTGGCATCATGATTAATACTTTATCACCTTTTTTTAAACCAGCATTAAGCATAATATTCCCTATTTTGTTTGCATTATTCATTAATTCTAAATAAGTTATTTCTTGTCTTTCTTTTGTTTCATCAGTAAAAATAAGTGCGACCTTTTTAGGATCTTTTATATAACGTTCGATCTCCATAACAATATTATAATCATTTGGAGCAATTAAATCTGCTTGTTTCAAAACTATCAACTCCACTTTATATTCTAAACAATAATTATAGCAGAGTCTTATCTGATTGGGAATAGACATTTGTCATGTATTTAAGATATTATTTACTTTTAAAGACTGGTCTTTCTTTATTTAAAAATGCTCTAACACCTTCTTTATGGTCTTCTGTTTGGAACATTTTTCCTTGGCTTGCTTTTTCCGCTGCTAAATAACGTGATAATTTGTCTAATTTTTGATTATGCAATAATAATTTAGATTCAATCATCGTAAGTAATGGAGCATATTTAAGTGTTTTAGTTAATTGGTTAGCTTCCATAACTGCTCGTTTGCTAGTTATAATATCTGCTAAGCCCATTTCAATAACTTTTTCGCCTTTTATTTTTTCCATTCCCCAAATAAATTGCTTAGCTTTATGTGTGCCTAATCTTTCTTCTAAATGAAAGTGTCCCCCACCATCTGGTACAAGACCAATACCTGCAAATAGCATACTAAATTCTGCTTCTTCTTCAGCTATAATATAGTCAGAGTTTAACGCTAAACTTAAACCTAAACCTGCTACTGAACCATTAATAGCTGTAATTAACAATTTAGGTAGTAAATAAAGTTCTTTTGTTAATTCAGAAATTAAGTCCATTGATTGATCAAATTGATCACTCGATGCGAAGTCTGTCATTGAATTGATATCGCCTCCTGCACAAAAAGCAGGACCTTCTCCTGTTAAAATAACAATTTTATCATCATTTTCTTTAATAATTTTAATTGTTTCTAATAAGTCAATTAACGTTTGACCGTCTAAAGCATTGTATTTTTCTGGTCGATTAAGACTAATTGTTGAAACACCATTATTACTCATATAAATAACATTTTCCATTTAAAATCATCTCCTATTTTTATTTAACAGTATAACTAAGTAACTATTTTTTCAAATTATCAACTTATTAATTTTTTAAATCATTACAGCACCAATAATGAATGCGTATTCATTTATATTATACCTTATTTTTTTACTTATACAACCCCTCATATTAATTCTAATTGAGAATAACATTCAATGTCATGTAGTTTATAACATTTGACTTATAACAACTATTATTATTATAATATATTTATAGATTATAACTATTATAAATAACTAATTGAAAATCTTTCTTATTTAAATGTTTAAACATTGTTTTCACAACGTTTTAATGAATGATAAAGATTATCAATTAGAAGGAGGTATTGAAATGTTATGTCGTTAGATCAAACTGAAAAAATATTTAAAAAAGAAAATGAAAAATTAACTAATTATCCAATCTTAGATAAACTACGCCAACATCATGAAATTATTGCAGCAATTACGAGTGGTGTTATTATCTTAATTATTTGGTTATTTAGATCAAGTATCGAACCGAATCATCCAGGTTGGTGGGCTGGTTTACATATTCTTGCCTTTATAATTGGTGGTTATGCTCAAGCTAAAGAAGGAATTACTGACTCAATAAAAAATAAAGAATTAAACGTTGAACTACTAATGATATTTGCAGCTATAGGGGCTTCAGCAATAGGTTTTTGGACTGAAGGAGCTATATTAATCTTTATTTTTGCTTTAGCTGGAGCGCTTGAAACTTATACTTTAAATAAAAGTGACCAAGAAATTTCAAGTTTAATGGAACTTCAACCAGAAGAAGCAACTTTATTAATAAATGGCAAATCAAAAGTTGTTCCTGTTGAACAATTAAAAGTTAACGATCAAATTTTAGTGCTGGCTAGTGATAGAATTCCTGCTGATGGTAAAATAATTAAAGGGAGTACGTCAGTTGATGAAAGTACAATTACAGGTGAATCACTGCCTTTAACTAAAAGAGTTAATGACGATGTTTTTGCAGGTACTGTTGCTTTAAATGGTTCTATTACAGTTGAAATAACGAAACCTGCTAGTGAAACGGTCTTTCAAAAAATTATTCAAATGGTACAAACAGCACAAGATGAAAAGTCACCTAAACAATTATTTATTGAAAGATTTGAAGATAGTTATGTAAAAGTTGTCTTAGTAGCAGTTGTACTCATGATGTTCTTACCTTATTTATTATTTGATTGGACATTAGAAATGAGTATTTATCGTGCAATGGTTCTTTTAGTTGTAGCTTCTCCATGTGCTCTTGTAGCATCTGTTATGCCAGCAACATTATCTGCAATCTCAAATAGCGCAAAAAACAATGTGCTTTTTAAAGGCGGCATTCATTTAGAAAACATGAGTAATATAGATATTATGGCTTTTGATAAAACAGGTACACTTACGAATGGGACACCTGTTGTAACAGATAAACTAATTCACCCTGATTATGATTCGAATCAAATCCATGAAATTGTTGGAGCAATCGAAAATGAGTCAACTCATCCACTTGCTCGTGCTTTAACGAATTTCAGTCTAGAAACACTCAAACAAGATAAATTTTCAGTCGACGTAACGAAAATGAAAACTATTTCTGGTAAAGGTGTTATCGGCACAGTAAACAATGAAGAATGGTTCGTAGGTAAAGAATACATGACAGAAAATAATTCAAATCCTTTCTATGGTACTAAAGCGACTGAACTTGCTAATGAAGGTAAAACAGTTGTTTTTGTTAGTCATAATGACCAAATTGTTGCAATTTATGCATTAATAGATACCATTAGAAAAGATGCAGTTGAAGCAATTAAATCTCTTAATAAACGTGGCGTAAAAACAGTCATGCTTACTGGAGATAACGAATTAACAGCCCAAGCAATAGCTAAAGAAACTGGTATAGAAACTTATGTTTCAGAATGTTTACCAGATGAAAAAGTAACAGAAATAAAAGCATTAATGCAAGAAGATAAAAAGGTTGCTATGATTGGCGACGGTATAAATGACGCACCAGCTCTAGCAACTGCTGATTTAGGGATTGCAATGGGAGAAGGTACGGATGTTGCTTTAGAGACAGCTGATATGGTTTTAATGAAAAATGATTTAGCTAAAATAAACGAAACAATTAGTTTATCTAAACGAATGAATCGTGTAGTTAAACAAAATATTTTCTTTTCATTAGCTGTGATTGGTGTACTCATTATTTCAAACTTCGTACAAATTATTGATTTACCATTAGGTGTAATCGGTCATGAAGGAAGTACAATTCTTGTTATTTTAAATGGGCTAAGACTTTTAAAGTCATAAATAAAAGCACCTGTCCTACTCTACAAAAGAGTTAGACAGGTGCTTTTTATTTTATATTTGATATTCTGTTGCTAAACTTTCTTCTTCATTATGTCTTTTAATTAAAACTGAATTAATTACGCCACCCAACATAATAATGATACCTGAAAGATAGAACCATAGCATTAATACAATGACGGTTCCAAGGCTTCCATATGTTGCTGAAAAATTACCTAACGTACTTACATAATAAGAAAATCCAAGTGAAACAATTTGCCAACCAAATGTAGCAAATATTACACCCCAAAATGCTTCTTTAAGATTTACTTTCCTATTCGGAGCTAATGTATAAAGTACATAAAGTACAATAAATAATATGACTGAGGACAATGTCCATCTTAGTGTATTCCACACTTGAACAAATCCATCAGATAAATTTACGAATGAGAACACGAATTCACCAATAGCTTTACCAAATATAGGGAGTAACAAAGCAATTGCAATTGTTATAACAAGCGCAATTGTTAAGCCTACTGAAATAGCACGGCTTACAATAAATGATCGGTCTTCTTCTACTTTATAAGCTGCATTAAAAGCTTTAGTTAGTGCATTAACACCTTTGGAAGCTGACCAAATTGCACCAATAACACTTATGGATAATAATCCACCACTTTGGTTAGTTAGTAAGTTTTCTAAATTACTACCAACCATACTTGAAACTTCTTTTGGTAAGTAAGTATCTAAAAACTCTAATACTGAATCACTCTCAATTGGCAAATAACCTAACAAAGTTACTAAGAACAAGAGAAACGGAAAGAGTGATAATAGAAAAAAATAAGCAAGTTGAGCAGACAAGCCCATTACATCAGCATTACTAAAACGAGTAAATACGTCTTTACCAAAATCGATTACTTTTTCCATATCATTTATTCCTTTCTACACATCAATTCAATTTCTGTTGATCTTCTTTACGAATATCATTTATCGTACTTTCAACTTGATCAACTGCATTAAGTGCTCCGTCTAATGAACTAGCTGCACTTTCTGCAGTTTCAATAATAGTTGATTGGATATTTCGAATTGATTGCGTGGGGTTTTGTACAATATACCCCATTTGATCTTTTCCTAAACTTATTTGCTCACTAACATAATTTCGTGTATCTTTACTAATCAAACTAATTAATCCACCTGCAATTGCTCCTAGTACAGCCCCTGTAATTAAATTTCTTTTTCCCATTTTATTCACTCTTTTCTTTGTTTTGTTTTATTAATTTAAGTAATCCTTCTACGCCATGATGAACTAATTCATATGTTTCATTAAAATTACCAGTATAATATGGATCAGGCACATTTTCTTTTGTTGTATCATCAATTAAATCTGTTAATTTTTTTAAAACAACATGATCTGAAATATTATAATTATTTTTAATATCTTTAACATTTTGATTATCCATAGCAATGATATAATCAAATGTT
>Ga0209487_1001942_pt1 | contig 17079 bp, 11 predicted proteins | sample Poulit2012_FD_187524 | JGI IMG/M metagenome (GOLD analysis project Ga0209487, IMG submission 187524) | Agricultural soil microbial communities from Georgia to study Nitrogen management - Poultry litter 2012 (SPAdes) (version 2) | ecosystem: Environmental > Terrestrial > Soil > Agricultural land...
GTTGTTGGTGCCGTCGACCGGCGAGTTGAAGATGATCGTGGCGTACTTCGAGAGGTCCTCGGCCGACGTGAACGGGGTGGACTCCAGCGTGAGGGCGGGCTGCTGGGGGTCCCAGACGTCGACCTCGAACCCGTGCTGCTCGCCGAGCTCGATGATGGCGTTGGTCGTGTGGGGGATGTGGGAGTGGCGGAAGCCGAGGGTCTTCCCGACGATCAGGACGTGGTAGTCGTCGGCCTCGTCCGCCGCTGCAGAGGGAGCGAGCACGCCCGCTCCCAGGGCGACGGCAGCGGCCAGGACCGCTGCCCGTACTCGTGTGACTTGCTTCATCGCAGGCCTTCCATGACGGAGGGGATGCCGTGGCACGAGGCACATCATTATGTTTCGCGCTACGACATATTGCGCTTGTCACGATACTGACGGCGCGCTTGACGTGTCAATGGATTGCGGCCGGGGTTGCGCGCGCCCGGCGGCGCGGGCCTGACGGGTACGCGACATGCCGTGACGCGTCGCCGCGGCAAGGCCACAGGCTTGCGGTGCGCCGGACCGGCGTCAGCTCAGGTCTGGGCGGGGACCCGGCCCGCCGGGCCGGGACAGGTCAGCGGGCGGCGACGGCGTCGAGCGCGGCGACGAAGTCGCCGCTGACGGTCGTCCAGTCGTACCGCTCGCGCGCGGCGCGGTGGCCGGCCGCACCGAGGGCGGCGGCGCGTTCGGGGTCGCGGCGCAGGTCGAGCACGGCGTCGGCCGCGGCGCCGGCGTCCTCGAACGGGACGACGACGCCGGAGCCCGCGCTGGTGACGACGTCCCGGGCCAGGGGCAGCGGGGTGGTCACGACGGGCACGCCGTGGGCCATGTACTCCAGCACCTTGGTGGGCATGCTGTGGCGGTAGTTGGGCAGGTCCCGCAGGAGGGACAGGCCGGCCAGGGCGCCGGTGAGCATCTCCCGGGCACGGTCGTTGGGCACGAAGCCGTGCCAGTGCAGGTCGCCCCGCTCGTGGGCCGCCCGCACCACCGGCTCGGCGGGACCGTGGGCGGGCCCGAGGACGTGGGTGGTGAGGGCGCCGTCCGTGCGCTCGCGCAGCAGGCGGGCGGTGGCGGCGATCTCCTCCGCGCCGCGCTCGAGGGTGATGCTGCCGAGGTAGACCACCCGGTCGGGCGCGGGCGGGGCGACGGTCGCGGGCACCGGCACGGTGTTGGGGACGACGACGTGCTCCCGGGCGAACCGGTCCCGGTAGCCGTACTCGGCGAGGAGGAGGGTGAGGTGGCGCTCCGCCCAGCCCTCGGCCCGGCGGACGACCGCCGCGGCGGTCCGCTGCGCCGGCGCGGGCAGCCACGGTTTGGCCAGCACGGCTGCGGCGGTGTCCTCGTGCACGTCCCACACGGTGTGCCCGCGGAGCCGCCGGGGCACGGCGAGGAGCAGCTCGGGGTCGTGGAGGAGGACGACGTCGTGCCGCGGCCCGAGCCGGCCCAGCACCTGCCGGGCCGCGAGGAGGGCACGCCCCCGGCGCCGGCCCCGTGCCCGCGGCACGTCGGTGCACCGCAGCCGGCCGGCGCCGGTGCGGAGCGGAGCGGGCACGGTGAGCCCGTACCCGGTGAACGGGGCGGCGTAGGTGACGTCCCACCCGGCCTCGAGCAGCGCCGGGACCTGCCGGTGACGGATGCGGGCGTCCTGCGGGTGGTGGACGACGGTGACCACCAGGACCGACCGGCGCGTCATCGCGGCGCGTTCTCCCGGGGCTTGGTGTCGCGGCCGCCGGCCGGCGGCTCCCCGTCGGGCGGGGTGGTGGTGGGCTGCGCTGCGGACGGGGGCTCCGCCGCAGGAGCGTTCCGGCCCGCGGGCTGCGGCCTCGTCGGGTCGGCAGGCTCGGGGTCAGCGGCACGTGCGGGCTGCTCCGCCGGCGTGGGCTCGGCGGCGGGAGCGGACGTCTCCGCCGGGGTGGAGTCGCCCCCGGACGCCGGTGCGGGAGCCGGTGCGGGCTTGGGGGCCGGCTTCTTCGCCGCGGGCTTCTTGGCCGCCGGCTTCTTCTTCGTCGACGACTTGCGGGCGCGCTGGTAGGCGTCGCAGACCTCGTCGGCCGGGCCGTCCATGACCAGCCGCCCGCCCTCGAGCCAGAGCGCCCGGTCGCACATGGCGCGGATGGTGGCGTCGCTGTGGCTGACGAGGAACACCGTGCCGGCGGCCTCGCGGATCTCGGCCACCCGCTGCTTGCTGCGCGCCTGGAACTCGGCGTCGCCGGTGGCCAGCGCCTCGTCGATCATGAGGATGTCGGGTACCGCCGCGGTGGAGATGGCGAACCGCAGGCGCGCGGCCATGCCGGAGGAGTACGCCTTCATGGGCAGGTCGATGTAGTCCTCGACCCCGGCGAAGGAGACGATCTCGTCCATCTTCTCGCGCACCTGCCTGGGGGTGAGCCCCAGCGCCTGGCCGCCGATCATGACGTTGCGCTCACCGCTCAGCTCGCTCATGAGCACGGCGTTGACGCCGAGCAGCGCCGGGCGGCCCGCGGTGTACACCTCGCCGCGCGTGGGCGGGATGAGGCCGGCGAGGGCACGCAGCAGGGTGCTCTTGCCCGAGCCGTTGCGTCCGACGATGCCGATCGACTCGCCGTGGTAGGCGACGAAGGAGACGTCCTTGACGGCGTGCACCTCCCGGACACCGCCGATCGCGCCCTTGCCGCGCAGCAGCCGGCCGAGCCGCGCGTTGCCGGGGGCGCCGCTGACGGTGCCCACCTTCTTCGCGCCGTAGACGCGGTAGACGACGTCGACGTGCGAGGCGATGAGCGAGGGGCGGCGCTCGTCAGTTGCGGCCATAGGTCGCCTCTGCCTGCCAGAAGAAGAGTGTCCCGAACACCGGCAGGATGATCGCCCATCCGAGCGCGACAAGCCAGGCGGTGGGGTTGTACGCCGTCTCCGCGAGCAGCGCCTGCCGGGCGATGTCGAGGACGAGCGCGAACGGCTGGTAGAGCATGAGCGTTCCCAGGACGCCCTGGCCGGCGTAGGCGGCGATGCTGAAGAACACCCCGGAGACGTACCGCAGCAGCCGGACCGCGAGCGGGACGAGGTTGCGCAGGTCGCGCGAGCTGTGGACCACCCGCGCGACGATCATCGCGATGCCGGCGTTGATGAGGAAGGTCAGCACCATGGCGACCGGGAAGAGCAGCCACCGCACGGTGATGGGCTCCCCGGTGACCAGGACGAGGACGAGGATGACCGCGATCGTCGGCAGGAAGGCGATGAGCTCGGTGAGCGCCACCGACAGGGGCAGCACGATGCGCGGGAACCGCAGCGACCGGACGAGGCTGAGGTTCCCGGAGATCGCCTTGGAGGCCGAGGTCATGGTGCCGGCGCTGTACATGAACAGCAGCAGCCCGATGACGAGGAACGCGGCGTAGTTGGTCGTCCCCCGGTCGGTGCCGAGGAGCAGACCGAAGATGACGTAGTAGGCGGCCGCGAGCAGCAGCGGGTTGAGCACGGCCCACAGCTGGCCGAGGTAGTTGTCCTGGTGGCGCGCGTAGGACTGCGCCGAGGACAGCGTCCACATGAACCGGCGCTGCTGCCAGGTCTCCCTGAGGTACCTGCCCAGCGGCGGACGGACCCCGCTGCGCTCGAGCCCGTACTTCGCGGCGAGCCGCGCCGCCTCCTCCGGCGACATCGGGGAGTCACCCCCCTGAGCCGCAGCGGGAGCAGTCACAGACGCTGCACCGTCGGGCTGTCGCTCGCCACACCCCGCGTGTCGAAGAACCGCCTGGCCCCCTTGGCCAGCTCGTCGACGTCGTACTCGCGGTGGTGCTGCAGGAGGATGACGAGGTCGGCGTCGGCCACGGCCTGCGCGAGGTCGGCAACCCGCTCCTGGGAGCTGCCGTTGGTCTGCCAGGTCTGCACGTGCGGGTCGTGGAAGAGGACCTCGGCGCCCTTGTCGCGCAGGTGCTTGGCCACCGGCACGGCCGGCGACTCACGCTGGTCGGCGATGTTCGGCTTGTAGGTCACCCCGAGCAGCAGCACGGTGGCGCCCTTGAGGGACTTGCCGTCCTCGTTGAGGATGTCCTGCGCCCGGTGCACCACGTAGGCGGGCATCGTCGCGTTGATCTCCTGGGCCAGCTCGACGAACCGGAACGGGTAGCCCAGCCGTGCACGCACGTTGTAGGACAGGTAGTTCGGGTCGATCGGGATGCAGTGCCCGCCCACGCCCGGGCCGGGGTAGAAGGCCTGGAAGCCGAAGGGCTTGGTCCGGGCGGCGGCGATGACGTCCCACAGGTCGATGTCCAGCTCGTGGCAGAACCGGGCCATCTCGTTGACCAGCGCGATGTTGATGTGCCGGTAGGTGTTCTCCAGCAGCTTGGCCATCTCCGCCTCGCGCGGGCCCTTGGTCCGCACGACGGTGTCGACCACCTTGCCGTAGAACGCGGCGGCGGCCTCGGTGGACTCCGGCGTCACGCCGCCGACGACCTTGGGGGTGTTCTTCGCCCCGAAGACCTCGTTGCCCGGGTCGATCCGCTCCGGGGAGAACGCCAGGTGGAAGTCCTTCCCCGCCTTCAGGCCACCGGACTCCAGGATCGGCTGGACGACCTCCTCGGTGGTGCCCGGGTAGGTGGTGGACTCCAGCACCACGAGCTGACCGGGGCGCAGGTGACGGGAGATGTCGGTGACCGCGGCGCGCACGGCCCCCAGGTCCGGTCCACCGTCCTCCGCCAGCGGCGTGGGCACACAGATGACGATGGTCTCGGCCTCGCCGAGCACCGAGGAGTCGGTGGTGGCGCGGAACCCGCGCTCGACGAGCTCGGCCACCTGGGCGTCGGAGAGGTCGTCGATGTGCGAGACACCGCTGTTGAGGCCCTCGACCACGCGCTCGCTCACGTCGTACCCGCGCACGGACATCCCGGCGTGGACGGCCTCGTACACCAGCGGCAGGCCCACATAGCCCAACCCGACCACGGCAAGGTCCACGGTCATGTACAACTCCCAGTCGTCTCGTGCGTCGTCCGGAGCGAACCCGCCGCCCGCACCGCGGCACATCGGGGGTCCCCTGTGCCGATCTGCGCAAGCATCGTACACGCGCGGCATCGCCCGGCGCGGGCGCCCTGGGCGCCGGGGCCGTGGTTGTCGTCACGTCGGTGGGCCCCGGTCGGTGGCCCACCGGCAGGTGCTCAGAGCGTGGCGGCGACGACGTCCGCGATGCGCTCGCCGGCCCGGCCGTCCCACAGCGGGGGCACCGGCCAGGTCTCCAGCGGCCCCCGGGCGAGGGTCTGCGCGACCTCGGCTGCCAGGTTCTCCCGGGTGACGAGCCGGTTCGTGCCGTGGGTGATGGTCACCGGCCGCTCGGTGTTGGGCCGCAGGGTGAGGCACGGGATCCCGAGGATGGTCGTCTCCTCCTGGACGCCTCCGGAGTCGGTGACGACGGCGCGGGCCCCGCGGACCAGCCCCATGAACTCGATGTACCCGAGCGGGTCGACGACGTGGATGGCGCGGTGGTCGACGAGCCCGGCGGCGTAGAGCCGCTCCCTGCCCCGCGGGTGGAGCGGGATGACCACGGGGACCTGGTCCGCGACCCGGTGCATGGCCTGGACGAGCTCGACGACGTCCGACTGCCGGTCGACGTTGCCCGGCCGGTGGAGCGTGGCCACGACGTACGCCCCGTCGAGACCGAGCTCCTCGGGCAGCGCCGTGGCGAACTTGTCCATGGTGCCCAGCAGCGTGTCGATCATCGGGTTGCCGACGAGGTGGATCTTGCGCGGGTCCACCCCCTCGTTGCCGAGGTGGGCGACGGCGTCGGCGCTCGTGGCGAAGAGCAGGTCGGAGAGGCGGTCGGTGACGAGGCGGTTGATCTCCTCGGGCATCGACATGTCGAAGCTGCGCAGCCCCGCCTCGACGTGGGCGACGCGGATGCCGAGCTTGCTGGCGACGAGCGCGGCGGCGACGGTGGAGTTGACGTCGCCGTAGACGACGACGAGCGCGGGCCGCCGCTCCTCGAAGAGCGGCTCTAGCGCGGTCATGATCGCGGCCGTCTGGGCGCCGTGGCTGCCCGAGCCGACGCCGAGGTCGACGTCCGGCTCCGGGATGCCGAGCTGGCGGAAGAAGATCTCCGACATCTTCTCGTCGTAGTGCTGGCCGGTGTGGACGAGCAGCTGGGGGACCTCGCGGTCGGCGAGGGCGGCGAGCACCGGCGCGCACTTGGGGAAGTTCGGGCGGGCGCCGGTGACGTGCAGGACCAGCGGACTCATGGGACACCCTTCGTGAGACTCCGTGCGCAGCGGGCCGGACGGCAGCCCGTACCCGCGCCAGGGTATCCTCACGACCCATGGCCTCTGCTCCGGCACCCGGCGAGGACGCCGCCCGCCCGGTGGCAGGGGCGGACGTCCTGGTCGAGGGCGCGCTGCGCCAGCTGCGCGACCTGCACCGCCGCCTGGAACGGGAGACGCTGCGCAGCGAGCGCCGCCGCCCGTTCTCCGTGAAGCTGCGACGTGGGTGGCGTCGGGCCCGGCGCGAGGGAGGCAGGCTCCACCGCTACCCGCGGGCCTTCCTGCGCGGCTACCGCGCCGTCCGCCGCAACCAGGTGGTCGACGCCGACCGGCGGCTCGTGCAAGAGCTCGTGGGCACGCGACGCTACGCCGAGGCAGCCGCCCTGGGCGCCGCGCTGCTGCCCCAGATGGCGGGCGACGTCGAGTTCATGACACCCGTGCGGGAGGCGTTCTCCAATACCGGGTCCCTCAGCTGGCTGCTCGCCGCGGTCCGGGCACAGCGGGAGGTCGCCGACACCCCCGCACTGGAACGGCAGGAGGGACGGCTCGTCGGGCGGCTGCGCGAGCTGGACCGGACCTGGCTGCCCGTCCTGCCGGCCCAGGCCCCGGTGGCCCCCGAGCCGGGCCGGGTGCTGCACCTGCTCAAGGCCTCGATGCCCTACCGTCAGAGCGGCTACACCATGCGCAGCCAGTATGTCATCGAGAGCCAGCGGGCCGTCGGGCTGGACCCGGTGGCGGTCACCGCGCTCGGGTTCCCGGAGGACGAGACGCCGCCGCGCACGGAGGTGGTGGACGGCACCACCTACCACCGGCTGCCCGCGCCGCAGGACGTCCTCACCGGCCGCCCCGACGTCTACCTGGAGCGCTACGCCGCCGCCGTCGCCGAGCGGATGGGTGAGATCCGCCCGTCGGTCATCCACGCGCACTCCGGTCACCGCGGGTACGAGCCCGCCGTCGTCGCGCTGGCCCTGCGGCAGGCCTTCGGGACCCCGGTGGTGTACGAGGTCCGCGGCTTCTTCGAGTCGCTGTGGACGGCCGACCGGCGGTGGGACGAGCGGGGGGAGGTGTACGCCCGGCGCACCGCCCGTGAGACGTGGTGCATGCTCCAGGCGGACGCTGTCGTCACGCTCTCCGAGTCGATGAAGGCGGACATCGTCGCGCGCGGGGTCCCCGCCGAGAAGGTCCGGGTCATCCCGAACGGCGTCAACACCGAGTACTTCCACCCCCGGGAGCGCTCCGCCGCGCTCGTCGACCGATGGGGCCTGGGTGACCGGTTCGTCTTCGGGTACGTGAGCAACCTCGACCACCGCCGCGAGGGCCAGGAGCTCCTCATCGACGCGGCCCTGGGGCTGCGGGCGCGCGGCATCCCCGCCGTGGCGATGGTCATCGGCGACGGCCGGCGCCGGCGAGCGCTCGAGCAGCTCGCGCAGACCAAGGGCGCCGGCGATGCGGTGATCTTCACCGGCAAGGTGCCGCACGCGGAGGTCCTGGACTACTACCGGCTCCTCGACGTCTTCGTCGTCCCCCGCTTCGACGAGCGCGCCGCGCGCCTCGTCACCCCGCTCAAGCCCTTCGAGGCGATGGCCGCGCAGGTGCCCGTCGTCGTCTCCGACCTGCCGGCGCTGCAGGAGATCACCGGCGACGGCGCCCGCGGCCGCTCCTTCCGCACCGGTGACGCCGAGGCGTTGACGGACGTGCTGACCGACCTCCACGCCGACCCGGCCGCACGGGCCGAGCTCGGTCGCCGGGGCCGGGAGTGGGTGGTGGCCGAACGCCAGTGGCGGCACAACGGGGAGCGGTACGCCGAGCTCTACACCCGGCTCGCGGCGACCGCGCGCCGCTGAGGCGGCCACCGCGCAGCGGCCGAGCCCGCCCGACGCAGCGGCACCTGGACCCCCGCCGGGTACAGTCGTGCCGACCGTCTGCCACCACCTGTCCTGCCCGGAGGTCCGTACGTGCGGCTGAAGAGCCTGGTCCGCCGAATCCCACCGATCGCCCGGCGCGACGCCCAGCTGGTGGAGCTCAGACGGCAGAACCGGGCGCTGCAGCGGGAGGTGTCCCGGCTCGGCGGACGTGTGCCGAAGGCCGGCAACCCGGCACCGGACGACACCGACTACGGCCGCCTCGCCGACCAGGTCGCGCTGGTGCGTGCGAGCGGGCTGTTCGACGAGGCCTGGTACCGCGAGCAGGTGCCCGACGCCGCCGACCCGCTGACCCACTACCTCACCACCGGGCACCGCGAGGGCCGCTCCCCGCACCCGTGCTTCGACGCCGACTGGTACGTCGGTCAGCCGCGGACGCCGGACACCCTGCGCGGACCGGCCCTGGTGCACTACCTCCGGGCCGGGGCCGCCGACCGGGTCTCCCCCCACCCGGGGTTCCGGGCGGACCACTACGCCAAGGAGCACCCGGAGAGCCTGCGCCACCCCGGCGGCCCGCTCGGGCACTTCCTCGCCGGCCACGAGGCCCCGCCCGCCGCCGTCCACAACCTCGCCCACCTCACCTCCCCCGCCACCTTCCTCGCGGCGGCCCGGAAGACGTCCCGCAGCATCCTCGCCACCCGCGGGTACGAGCACCTGCCCCGGGAGCGTCCCGACCACGACGCCGAGGCGGAGCGTGCCCTCAAGGCCGAGCTCCGGCAGGTCCCGCTCGGCGACGAGCCGCTCGTCAGCGTCGTCCTGCCGACGAAGGACCGGGCCGCCGTGCTGCCCGACGCCGTCCGCTCGGTGCTCGCCCAGACCTACCGGCGGTGGGAGCTCATCGTCGTGGACGACGGGAGCCGGGACGAGACACCGGAGGTGCTCGCCCGGTTCACCGACGACCCGCGCGTGCGGGTCGTCACCCACGAGACGAACCGCGGGGTCGCCGCGGCGCGCAACTCCGGCCTGGCGGCGGCGACCGGGGAGTACGTCGCCTACCTCGACTCCGACAACACGTGGGAGCCGGACTTCCTCGAGCTCATGGTGCGCTTCGTCCGCCGCGGGGGGCACCGGGTCGCCTACGCCATGTCCGCGCTGGAGGAGCAGGGCGGGCAGGGCCGCCGCCGCTACCGCGGGATGCCGTACTCGCGGGAGGCGCTGCTCGAGCGCAACTACATCGACTGCATCGTCGTCCTCCACGAGCGCGCCCTGCTCACCGAGGTCGGCGGGTTCGACGAGTCGCTGCGGCGCAACGTCGACTGGGACTTCCTCATCCGCCTCTCCGCCGTCACCGACTTCGCCTACGCCCCGTTCATCGCCACCCGCTACGACCTGTGGGAGACCGGCACCGACCGGATCACCACCGACGAGCTCGCCAGCTACCGCTACCTCATCCGCCAGCGCAGCCTCGTGGACTGGGAGCGTGCCCGTCAGGAGCCGCGCGAGGAGGGGCTGACCTCCGTGGTCCTCGTCGCCAACTCCGACGTCGCGACCGTCGTCGGGACGGTGCGGCGGCTGCTGCGCACCGCCACCGGCCGGGTGGAGGTACTCGTGGTCGACAGCCGGCTGGAGGCCGGTGAGGCCACCCGGCTGCAGCTCACGCTGTGGTCCGAGCCTCGCGCCCGGGTGCTGCGACTGAGCCAGGAGCTGCCGATGGAGGTGGCCCGGAACGTCGGTGCCTGCGCCACCCGGGGCGAGAGCCTCGTCTTCCTCCCCGACGCACTCTCCCCGGAGCCCGGCTGGGACGCCCCGCTCGTGGCGGCGCTGACGGAGTACGGCGCGGTGCAGCCGCTCGTCCTGCGCCGCGACGGCACGGTCTGGTCGGCCGGTGTCATGCGCACCCGCGACGGCTTCGCGGTGCCGCTCCACGCCGGCCTGCCGGGCGACGCCCCCGAGGTGCGGGCGACCCGTGCGGTCCCCGGGGCCGCTGCGCTGGCGCTGGCGGTGCGTGCCTCCGACCACCTCGCCGTCGCGGGCTTCGACCCGCTCGTCGTCCAGGACCACCTCGGCCCCGAGCTATCGCTGCGTCTGGCCGCGCACACCGGGCGCCCCAGCGGCGTCGTCGGGCAGAGCGTCGTCGCCCTCATGACCGACGACCTGCCCACCACTCGCGGCTCGAAGTGGGTCTCCACCGCGGACAACGAGCACCGCCTGGCCCAGCTGTGGACCACCGCGCCGGAGCCCGACCTCGCCGGCTTCGCGATCGCCGGGTTCACCCGCGGCCCCGACGAGCGGCTCCGCGCCCTGCTCGTGCACGAGCGCCGCGAACGGCCGCTGCGCTGGGCGATCAAGATCGGCGCGCCGGACGCCCCGCGCCGCGGCCGCTGGGGCGACTGGCACTTCGCCGTGGCGCTGCGTGACTCCCTCGAACGGCTCGGGCACGAGGTCACCATCGACTGCCGCGACGCGTGGTACCGCGACACCGCCCACCTCGACGACGTCACCCTCGTCCTGCGCGGCCGCGGCCCGTACCGGGTGAACCCCGCCCACGTCAACGTCATCTGGGTGATCAGCCACCCGGACGAGGTCACCGTCTCCGAGCTGCGCGAGTACGACGCCGTCTTCGGGGCCTCGCCGCGCTGGTGCGAGCGGGTGAGCCGCCGCCTCGACGAGCCGGCCGCCCCCCTCCTCCAGTGCACCGACCACCGCCGCTTCCGGCCCGGGCCGCCCGACCCGGACCGGGCGCACGAGGTCCTCGCCGTGGCCAACGCCCGCGGGGTGCGCCCCGCCGTCGCCGCCGCGCTCGAGGGCGGGATCGTCCCGGCCGTTTACGGCTACCGCTGGAAGGGGCTGCTCCCACCCGGCGCGTGGAAGGGGGAGAACATCCCCAACGACGAGCTGCCCGCCGTCTACCGTGCGGCCGGCGTGGTCCTCAACGACCACTGGGAGGACATGCGCCGCGACGGCCTGCTGTCCAACCGGCTCTTCGACCTGGCCGCCTGCGAGGCCCGCATGGTCAGCGACCACCTGCCCGAGATCGCCGAGGTCTTCGGGGACGCCGTCCCCACCTACCGCGACCCCGCCGAGCTGCCGGACCTCGTCCGCGAGGTCCTCGCCGACACCCCCGAGCGGCAGGAGGCCCGCCGCAGGCTCGGCGAGCTCGTGCGCCGCGAGCACACCTTCGACGCCCGGGCCCGCCAGATCTCCGAGCGGGTGACCGCGCTGGTGCGTCAGGAGCAGCCGGCATGAGGCAGCACACCGTCCCCGGCCAGCGGTGGCCCGACCTGCCCGTCCCCGCGCTCGGGGAGTGGGAGCCGCAGCTAAGCCTGTGCGTCGTCATCCCGGCACGGGACTGCCAGCCCGAGCTCGACCGGACGCTGGCCGCACTGAGCCGGCAGACCTACCCGTCCGAGCTCACCGAGGTGGTCGTCGTCGACGACGCCTCCGCCGTACCGCTCACCGTCCCCCCGACGGCCCCGCCCAACACCCGGGTGCTGCGGGTGGAAGAGGCCCAGGAGCACGGCTCGGGCCGGGCCCGGGACCGCGGTGCCCGCAGCACCGACGCCCCGGTGGTGCTCTTCCTCGACGCCGACATGGTGGTGAGCGCCACGCACCTGGAGGCGCACGCCCGCTGGCACCACGTGACCCCGCACGCCGTGGTGCTGGGCCGCAAGCGCTTCGTGGACTTCGACGGCATCACGCCCGACGACGTCGCCCGCGCCGTCGCCGAGGACGCACTGCCCCGCCTGCTCGAGGGCCGCCGCAGCCGGCGGCACAGCTGGCAGGAGGAGTTCATCCGCCTGCAGCAGCGGCTGACCACCGACACCGACGACACGTTCATCGCCGTCGTCGGTGCCGACGTCTCGGTGGGGCGCGAGCTCTACCTGCGCTCCGGCGGCTTCGCCTCCCTCGGGCTGCGCGGCATCGTCGACACCGAGTTCGGCTACCGGGCGTTCACCTCGGGCGGGCTCATCATCCCGGACTGGGACACCGACGCCTACCACCAGGGGGCACGGAACTTCGCCGTCCGCGGCGACGAGATCAAGCGCGAGCGCACCGGGCTGGCCGCCAACCTCCTGCCCATCCCGATCTTCCGGCCGCAGAACGTGGGGCGGCAGTGGACGGTCCCCGAGGTCCAGGTGCTCCTGGAGACCGACGGCGCCGACCCCGAGGAGGTCCAGGTCACCATCGACAGCGTCCTCGCCTCGCAGCACACCGACCTGGCGGTCACGGTGCCCGGTGCCGAGAGCCTGCCGCGGTGGCTGCGGGACTACGTCGGCTCCGACGCCCGCGTGCGCCTCGTGGAGGAGCTTCCGGCCTCCGGCTTCCCCTCACCGGTGACCGTGCGGCTGAGCGCGGGCGTGGTGCTGGAGCGGGCCACGCTGGGCCGGGTGCTCACCCACCTGCGGGAGGGCGGGGGCGTGCGCACCGACGTCGCGCCGGGCCGCTCGCTCGTCGCGCAGACCACCCGGGCGATCCTGCGGCGCCGGCACGCCACCGACCCCGGAGCGCTGCCCGAGCCGACCCCGGTGCCCGCGGGGGCGCTCGGCGTCACCCCGGCGGTCTACCACGTCACCCGGCAGGGCATGATCGCGCTCGGCGAGGCCCCGCCCCGGCCCGCGAAGCAGCGCCCGGCCCCCAAGCCGGTGCCGTGGCGCACGCGGGTGCGCCGGCTCCTCGGGCGCGTGAAGCGTCGCGTGCTCCGGCTCAGCGGGCGCTGAGCGGACGCGCGGCCTGGGGTGTGCTCTCCCCCGCGCGCCAGACGAGCACGGTCCCGACGGGGTCGCCGCCGCGCCTCAGCACCGCCCGCCTCTCCCCGACCTCGGCGTGCACCCCGGGCGCGATGACGAGGCACAGTCGGCTGGTCGTCCCGACCGCGACCGCCCAGGTGCGCGTCGCGCGGGCCAGCCAGCGCTCCGCGGCGACCTCCCAGGGTTCCTCGCCCACCGCCCAGGCATCGGCGAGCTCCCGGATGCGTGCAGCATCCTCCTCCGCGCCACCGGCGTGGACGAGCCACAGCCGTGCGCCGCGCTCCCCGTCCGCCCGCTCCCGCAGGGGCCAGCCGTCGGCGACGAGGTCACCGCTCACGGTGAGCCCGTCGGTGACCACGACCTCGCCGGTGGCGTCGGCGGGGCCGGGTGACGGCGGCTCGGCGGCCGGGGCCGGCGGCCAGTCCTCGGTCCAGCGCGGCCGGGTGCCCAGCAACCGCTCCACGTAAACCTCGACCGACTCGCGAGCGTACTCACCGGCCGTCTCCGCGGCGGGGTCCCGCACGAGGGCGACGTCGTCGACGGTGAGCCGCACGTCGACCAGCGGCGGGAACTGCCCGACCCGCGGGTCGGCGACGACGACGAGACGGGCGCGGCGGTCGTCGTCGAGGTAGACCCGCTCCACGTCGCCCGCGTGGACGAGGTCGCGCACCGGCCGGGCCAGCGGCAGCTCCCGGCCCGGTGGGTCGACGAGCGTCTCGAGGTGGACCAGGCCCACCCGGCGGCCCTCCCGCACGAGGTCGCGCAACCGGTCCACGGTGCGCCCACGCACCCACCCCTCGCGCCAGTCGGCGACGACGACGACGTCGAGCGGCGGGCCCTGCGGCCCGTCCTGCGGGTGGCGCTCCCAGCGCCGGGGCGCCGGGAAGGGACGCGGCCCGTGCGGCAGGAGGAACATCGGCGCCGCGCGCCACTGCACTCTGCGGTGCCACTCGGAGTAGGACTCGACGTACTCCGAGCGCGCGGGGTGGCGCCAGCCGGGTGAGTAGTCCGACGCCGAGAGCGAGGAGGCGTCGGCCAGGAGGATGGTCAGCGCATGGTTGGAGACGTCGACGACCTTGCCGTCGAAGGCCGCCTCCACCCGCAGCGCGTACTCGTTGTCGGCGGCCTTGCGCACCGGGTCGAAGAACCCGACCCGGTTGACCACCGGGAAGGTACGGACCATGAGCGAGGAGGCGGCCTTGAACCGGCCGGCGTACCCCACCCGGCTGATCTCCATCTCCTCGGTGGCGCGCACCCCCATGCTGCGGGTGGCGACGAGCGTGGGGTCCGCGAGCATCGGACGCACCCCGAGCTCCAGCCGCTGCGGGTGGGCCCAGTCGTCGGAGTCGAGGCAGGTGAAGAAGTCGCCGGTGGCGAGCCGCAGCGCCGTGTTGCGCGCGCGGTACGTGCCGCCGTTGACCGCCTTGCGGATCACCCGCACCCGCGGGTCCATCCGCTCGACCTCCTCCAGGACGCCGGGCAGCGGCGCCGGGGAGGCGTCGTCGACGACGAAGAGCTCGAAGTTCTGCCAGGTCTGCTCGACCACCGACCGCACCGCGGTGAGGAGGTGGCGGTCGGGGTTGTAGCAGGAGATGACCACGGTGATGCGGTGCTCGTCGGTGACACGGTGGTCCCCGGTCGTGGTGAGCCGGTCGAAGGGGGTCTCGCCCTGCGGCAGCAGCCCGGCCTGGACGACGTCGGGACCGAACAGCCCGGTGTTGAGAGCGGCGAGCCAGCGCTGCTCGTCGCCCGCGTCCGGGCGGATCCACGGGTTGGCGAGGTCGGCGGCGGCCACCTTGGACACCCGTCCCGACACGGGGAGGGTCGCTGCGACGCGGTCGGCGAGGGGGAAGTCGCGCGCCTTGATCGCCAGCTGGAGGAGGAGGTTGGCATCGCCCGGCTGGACCTGCCCCGGGTGCTCCTCCAGCACCCAGCGCAGGAGGCCGAGAGCGGCCGCGCGGTCGGCCGGGTCCGCCGTCTGCAGCGCGACCACGCGGGCGTAGTCCATGACGCCCCGGGGGTCGAGCCGGGTGCCGGGTGCCGCGCCGCGGGCGTACCGGCGGCCGAGCTCCTCGAGCTCCTCCGCCCCGGCACGCCCTTCGCTCACCAGCGCCGCGAGCACGTCGCGCCCGCTGCGGGACTTCGTCCGGAGCAGCGCCCGGACGAGCTCGTCCTGCTGCTCCGCGGCCGCCGCCGCGTACGCGGCGACCACGTCGGGGAGAGGAGCCACCCCGCTCACTCCGCGCGCGCGGTGCCGGTGACGGCCCGCAGCGCCGCGGCGGCCTGCTCCAGCTCGGCCTGCGCGCGGTCGAGCCGGCCGACGTACTGCTCCTGCAGCAGCTTGACGGTGCCGAGGACGTCGTCCTGGGTGGCCGCCTCGACACGCGCGCCGCGCCGCAACAGCTCGTCCTCGACGGCCGCCAACCGCTCCTGGGCGCTCTTCTGCCACCGCACGACCTGCCGGTGCTGCTGCCGCACCCGCTGGTTGGCGTCCAGGGCGCTCAGCGCCGCCAGCCCGGCGACGAGGCCGAGCAGGACGACAGTGAGCGCACCGACGTCGTAGGCGTACGCGACGGCGGCACCTGCGACGAGGACGAGGACGCCCACCGCCGCCAGCACGAGCTTCTTGGACACGTTCAACCCCCTCGGGACGACCGGCCCCAGAGTACACAGCCGGCCCTCCGGGGCCGGTGCGGCCGGCCTCACGCCGGTCGCCCTGCGCGAGCCCGTCGCCGTCGGCCTGCGCGAACCCCTCGCCGTCGGACAGGATGCTCGCCATGACGTTCCTCACGCCACGACAGCGGGGTCTGGCCCTGGTCATCGGTACCCTGGCCGTCGTCTCGGCGGCCGTGGCCGCGAGCGGGCGCCCCGGCTGGAGCCTCGCCGTCCTCTCCGTCCTCCTCGGGCTCGTCGGGGCGCTGGTGCTCGACGTGCGGGGGCGGCAGCAGGTCGCCGCCCGTGGCCGACGGCGGCTGGAGGAGACGGTCGCGGCGCTGCAGGTGTCGGTGGGGCGGGAGATGACGGCGCTCACCGCCGAGGTACGGCGCGCCGCCGACCGGCTGTCCGCGCTCGAGGGGGTGGTCCGCGGCGAGGCCCACGCGGCCGCCGGACGGCACGAGGAGACGCTGCAGCGGCTCGCCGCGCTCGACCACGAGCCCGTCACCGAGGTCCAGGCGCTGCTCCAGCTGGTGCCGAAGGTGCCCGACGCCCCGCCTCTCCCGGCGGTGGGCGGCTGGGCGCTGAGCGCGGGCTCGCTGCTCGGCCTGTGGCGCGTCGTCGAGCAGGACCGCCCGGCCACCGTCGTCGAGTGCGGGAGCGGCAGCTCGACCCTGTGGCTGGCGTACGCCACGCGCGCCGCGGGTGGGGCACAGATCGTCGCGCTGGAGCACCGGATGCTCTTCCTCAACCGCACCCGGGCCCTGCTCGCCGAGCACGGGATGGCCGACGCCGCGGAGATCCGCTACGCCCCACTCACCGAGGTGCGGGTCGGGGAGGAGACCGTGCGGTGGTACGACCCGGCCTGCGTCGCCGACCTCACCGGTATCGACCTCCTGCTCGTCGACGGCCCACCGAAGAGCACCGGCCCGCTGGCCCGCCTCCCGGCGGTGCCACTGCTGTGGGACCGGCTCTCGCCCGGCGCGGCTATCGTCGTCGACGACGCCCACCGCCCGGACGAGCGCGCGGCGCTGGAGCGCTGGACCGCCGAGTACGACGTCCGCCTCGAACGGCCGCTGAGCAGGGACGCGGTCCTGCTGCGCCGCGGCGCACCCGCGGACTGAGAGACTCGGGGGTATGGTCCTTCGCCCCCAGCTGCGCCGGCTGCCTCCGCTCGCCCGCCGCGACGCCCAGATCCAGGAGCTCCGCCGCGAGATCAGGCGGCTGGAGCGCCGGCTCGAGGCGCGGCAGCGTCAGGTCGACAGGTTGCGGGCCGCGCCGCCACCCCCTCCCCCGTACCCGCCCCGCAAGCCCTCGTGGCACGTGCGCGTCATGGAGCAGCAGCGGGTGCAGCGCGCCATCGGGACCGACCCGGGCTACGCCGACCACCCGCGCCACAACCTCTTCCTCAAGCTGCACAACTACGAGGTGGCCCGCAGCCACGGGGTCAGCACGCCCCAGGTGCTGGGCGTGTGGCCCTCGCCGGCCGAGATCGACTGGGCCGCGCTGCCCGAGGAGTTCGTGCTCAAGAGCAACGGTGGCTCGACCAGCCGCGGCGTCCTGCCGCTGCGCCGCACGGCG
>Ga0209487_1001943_pt1 | contig 17049 bp, 14 predicted proteins | sample Poulit2012_FD_187524 | JGI IMG/M metagenome (GOLD analysis project Ga0209487, IMG submission 187524) | Agricultural soil microbial communities from Georgia to study Nitrogen management - Poultry litter 2012 (SPAdes) (version 2) | ecosystem: Environmental > Terrestrial > Soil > Agricultural land...
AAAAGGAAGCGATAACATGGATTATAAATTATTGAATAATGACCTGTCTATCCCACAATTGGGCTATGGAGTCTGGAAAATCCCTAATGAAGAAGCAGCACAAGCTGTGGAAAATGCATGTGACGCTGGGTATCGCCTGATTGATACAGCGAAGGTTTACGGAAACGAACAAGGTGTGGGGGAAGCATTAGCGAAAAATAACATCTCTCGCGAGGAACTTTTCATCACAACGAAACTATGGAATTCCGATCAAGGCTATGACAATACATTAAAAGCGTTTGACGAAAGTCTGGGAAAACTAGCGCTCGATTACGTAGATTTATACCTGATCCACTGGCCAACACCAGCGTATGATGAATACGTCGAAACCTATAAGGCATTGGAAAAGTTATACAAAGATGGCCGCACCAAATCGATTGGTGTCTGTAATTTTGATATTGAGCACCTTCAGCGCCTGATCGATGAGTGTGATGTTGTTCCGTCGATAAACCAGGTCGAGTGCCACCCATACTTGCAACAAAAAGAGCTTAAAGACTTTTGTAAAGAACACGGTATACTGCTTGAAGCCTATAGCCCATTAATGAATGGAACAAAAGTACTCGACGACCCTGTCATAAAGGAAATTGCAAAACAATACGATAAAACACCAGCTCAAGTCATTTTACGCTGGCATCTTCTATCAGATGTTGTTGTCATTCCAAAAACCGTCACACCGTCACGAATGCAAGAGAATTTAGATGTATTCGACTTTGAACTTAACGAAACAGATATGGAAAAAATCGCAAAGTTAGACCGCAATGAACGACATAACTCTGTGCCGAATGAGATGAATAAACGTTAGAATAGTAAGAAAAGCGCAAGCGCCCGTTTAGCAACGTACAAACTGGAGCACTCTGCAATGAGATAAAGGATACACGGCGAGGTACGAGCCGATGTTGACTTATCGTAGTGGAGGAGTGTGAAGTTTGGGACTGCGCAAATGCTCGTCCCACCAAAACACCTGCTAGTTGCTGGGCGCTGGAGCTGGACATGGCATATTCTGTTGCAAGCTAAATTAAGCCCTAAATTTTATACATTCTTATCTTTCAAAACAAAAATAATCACCCCATTCGCTGATCAGGCTCAAGGGGGTGATTATTTTTATGTACACTTGTTTCACAAAATTATACTTCTCATAAGAGTTTTCCTTACAGCTTATCGATTTCCCAATGAATTAAAATAAAATTCTGTAAATGGCGACCATGCCCCGCTAGCGATACCGGTCGTACGGCATGGAATTCCACGTCCGATATTTTAACGCTTCCGATCGAAGTGGTGCTGGTATATCTTCAAGTATTCTTCGTGCAACTTTTAATTCGCGCTTCGCCTCTTCCTTATCTTGATACATAAATTCATCTGACGCTGTGTCTGGCGCTTTATCCACTTTTTCCTCCAAATATTCCACAACCATTTCCTGTTGTGTTCGAATGGCCTCGCGCGCATCCGCTACCCACTCCGGCTGTACCTGGCGCCTGATGTCAGCAGCATAACTGAATTCTTCATAGATTTCTTTATAGATACGATCCGCATTGGAACGGACATCCATAATGGCCGCTTCTAAGTCATCAATCGTCAGTTTTTCCACCTCTAACGGCTGATCGCGTTTTTGGCCGCCTAACCGATCTGATTCCAAATAATACGGGAATATACTTTTAATTGTTTTTCCTACAGGCGAAATAGCTTGATTATTCTCATCCACACCTTTAGGCTGAATCCCCTGCATCGCAATTCGAGCCGATTCCGGTCGTACAATTTCCTTAGGCGGCAACACACCATACCGCAATAGTTCCCTCACACCTGTACCGGAAATGTTAATACGATATTGCTTATCGTGTGGACAAGTTTGCGTTGTTGCCGGACTGTCACATCGTGTACAATAAAATACTTCATGGTACAGTCGAACATCAATACCTAATTCTTCCGGCGTAAAATCATCAAAAATCGAATGACTGGCGTATTTGTCATAAAAATCCCCGATACCCGCATGATCCCGGCCAACAAGTGCATGGGTACAACCGTAGTTCTTCATAATCAACGCATGGAGAACCGTCTCACGCGGCCCTGCAAAAATATACGTAACCCTTAATGGCGAAAGAACAGAACGCTCTTTCGGATAATAATTATCCAACACACTGCGGTAGGATAACATGCGAAATTCCGGCCTTGTGTATTCATGTTTAGCCATCTCCACAAGCGGCTGGATCAATAACCCATCCAACTCCTCAAGCGCGTTCCTGTGGATATACTCATGACCACGATGCAGCGGGTTGGCACCAGTTATAAATCCACCCACAGAACGGAATTTCTTTTCCTCATAAAATAATTCCCATGTATCTTTTGGCTCCAATCTTAGCTTTTCAAAAGGCCCCCAATGCACACGACGAAGCAATTGAATCGGACCGCCTAAAGCAGTGTCCCCCATCCGCTGATAAATAGAATCAACCCCGGGATGGCTCCGGTCAGTCGTACCAAATAGATTCGAGGCTCGAAAGTCTCTATCATAAGCAAAAATATCTTCCAATTTAAGAATCGCAACAGGCTCCTTGGTTTCATCCGTAAGCGTTACTTCATCCCCGACAGATAGCGATTGAATCACCTGTTTATTGCGATCACCAGTCGGCGCAAAACTAAGCGGAACAGGCCAAATTAAGCCACTTTTCAATCTGCCATCCGTAAGCACCGACTTATAATCCGCTTCATTCATAAAACCCTCATTAGGGGATAAAACACCGGTAGCAATCATTTCCAGCGTAATAACAGCTTCCATATCAACGACAATCATCGGCAACTGCTTCGCTCTCTCCATCGCTTCATCGCGCGCTTTACCCGTAAGCAAACGATTAACCAATTTCCCGCCATGCGGCTGCTGTGGATAACGCGCCAGCTTCTCCTGATCCAAAACAAACGATTGTTGACTCATGACATCTCCTCCTCGTTTTTGCTAATACATCCCAATCCATCAATTTAATTTTAGTAGAAAAAAATGCCCCCTTTAAAAGCCTACTAATATAGTAACACATTATGTAATCGCTTTCACATACATTCTTGTCCAAAGTGGATAAATTCTGAAAACATTTTCATTGGAGGGCCTTTACATCAATATATGAGGAGGGTGATTATTTTATTCGGGATAATTACGGGGGGACAGAGGGACGGGTCCCTTGTCCCACGAGAAATCTCAGATGATATTAGGGAAAAACAATCCATATTATGGGGAAAATGTCCAACCAAAAAACGCCCCTCAAGACGCTTGAGAGGCTGTTCATTACGTAGATAAAACAATGAAACTGCTTAATTATTATACGCTGCTATTTGATTTTCATATTGATACTTCACCATTTCATAATCGGTTCCCCATTGAGCTTTGGCATCTTCTAGAATCTGCTTTTTCACGTCTGTATCCAACTCAAGGTTCTGTATCCAGTTATAGGCCTGGAGCTGATTTTCGTATTGGTATTGCACCATTTCGGTATCATTGCCCCAATCTGCCTTCGCATCTTCCATAAGTTGTTTTTCCACATCTGATTCCAGTTCCAGATCTTCTCCCCAATCATGGGCGGTGATTTGATTGTTGTACTGGTACTGAATCATTTCATAATCACCAGTCCAGTCATTAGAAGCTTCATTTAATAATGTTTCCTTATATTCTTCATCTATCTGCAGATCCGATAAGGCATAAAAAGCCGACATCTGATTTTCTACTTGATAATTTTGCATCTCGTAGTCGCCAGGCCAATCCTGCTCTGCCTGTTCAGTCACTTCGGATTTAACCTGAGATTCATCCAGCTGAGCAATGACATTTTCAAATGCACCCTTTGATTGTTCAGCTGCCTCTTGGTCAGATTCCGCATCTTGCTTCTCGTCTTTAGGGCTCTTATCTTCATATTTTTCTTTTTTCTTTTCTTTCTTTTCCTTTTTCTTTTCAGGTTTCTTAGCGGTGGCTTTAATGAGTTCATCAGACAAAACGAGTGTGTTAGATTTGATATGGAGTTCATACCCATCAGATTCCCTTTCAACTTCAACTAAATCTGACGATGCGTGTTGCTTATCTATCTCTTTACCAGACGATTCGAATCCTGCTTCTTTCAGTAAATCAGCGTTATCCGTATCTTTATTGACCATAATCCCGGAATTGTTTAAATGTTTTTGGAAAAAATTATTTTATAAAATATAAAGGAGCATCCTCAAACGAGAATACCCCTATCAAAGCTATTACAGTTTTCTATCCCACATACTGCGCCTTAACCAACTCTATTAAACTTTTTTCCTTCAAATACGATTCAGGAGCTAAGAATGTAACTGTTACTACTCCCGGGTGACGTCCAATTTCGATGGAACCATTAATCGTTGCACGGTTCATTACTTCTGGAACAGTAATATCAAAGAACTTCGCCGCTCTTTCCATTCCATTATTCGTTGCTTCATTAAGGTCTGCACCGGATCCGACAAAAGAGACTGGGTAGGATTCCTCTATTACTTCCACACCCCACTGTTTGCCCAGTTTAAGTGCTTGTTGTTTTTCTTCTTCACTAAACGGTTTTGCCAAGTGAGGCAAATCCTCATAAACCGGAAGTAGCACAGGTCCATCTAATTGCATATCTTTTAATACATTGACTTGGAGATTCACAATCCCGGAGACATCTGCTGTATGTCCGGCAATTTCACCATCACCTTGCATCGCATGCATGTCACCCAGGTAAACTCCACCACCTTCAACTTTTACAGGGCATATCAGAACGGCATCTGTTCGTACTCGATTGATATCCATGTGTCCATCTGTTCTGTCTTCGAGCTGTTCTTTGGTAATTCCATAATCATGCGGAGCATCCAGCAGAAATTGTCCGAAGTCACCTGCATTATGGGAGTCAGGTAATGCCCGAGCTGGCGTTGTACCTAACTGCCCCAAAAATGGTCTGAGCCGTGCAATTGTTCCTGGCATACCATGCGGCGCAAAAGTAACAATCGGATTTTGAATAGAATGTTCCGGTGTATTCATATATTTTCTTCCATCTTTTGCAACCATTTCGGCCGCTTCTTTATTTAAAGTAACACCTACTGACTTTTGGTTATTAAACGCTATTGAATATGCATGTGTAAATGCAAATGGTGTAATATCTGCATCACAATTTTTACAATGAACTGCTTTTTCTCCAATTCCTTTAATTACTGTTTCCGGATTCAGTGTTCCACATTCCGGACATTTCGCAGCGACAAACGGATCACCGTTAAAACGTCCTTCCACTGGCTCATCATTTCCTGATGCCGTAACCATGGAAGTTACTTCGATTGATTTAATATGAATAGCGATCGCATCGCCAATTTTTGCCCCTTCAACATAGACAGGATTGGTCACTTCATGGCCGCCCTTTAATGCTGGTGTAATCATTGGTCCCCAACATCCGGGGGCAGTATTTGCCACAATATGACCGCCATCTTGTACGATGTATTCCATTTCCCTCTCCGGATCAAGAATACCGTCTGTAAATGTATTGACATAAACTGTTTGCTTTGCGCTCATGATGCCTCTCCCCTTTCCTCTATCTATCTCTATTAAACGCTATTTTGAATGCGTTTTCAAATAATTGATATATAGGCTATTAAAAAGGAGTAAGCATTACGATTTGTTTTTTGTATCTCAATTTATCTACAGTATTCTCTAGTGCAACACGTAAAACTTCTTCCAGGCCACCATTTTCCTTCATCCAAATAGAGTCATCCCCTTTTCTCAATAACTCATCTGTCGTTTGCCCGCTTCCTTCAAATAATGCCATCATACTTTCAGGAATTTCGTCCTGATATAAAAGGGTTTCGATTTCATCCATCCACGTATGGAATATAAGCGGCTCCGCGTCTCGGGCATCATCTTTTAAATCCCATTGTTTCAGTGCATCCATGGCTTGTTGTCCGGTTTCTGTCAACACCACGTTTTCCAAAGTCTCCTCAAAAAACGGCACAAATTCTCTTGCCTGCAAGTTCACCTGATCCATTTGCAAGTCTTCCATATCTTTCGCTGTCAAGTCATCGCCGGCTTCCAGCCTCTGCAATTCTCTCATACCGGTACGGCTGAGCCCACACGTTACTAATATGGTAAGGATAATCATCCCCGGCTATTTTATTATTCGCTGTCGCAATAAAGCCTTTTTCCGGATTTTGTACGGTTGGTAATTCATCAAAAGGGATATAACCTTTCCATTCATGCTTTTTTTCCCAACCCGGCAGTAGCAGTAAAGTATCCTCCCCGTTTTCATAGATTGGAATATTGCCATTAGCTTTATAAGCTATGGTCCCATCCTTTGAGGCAAACACAAAATTCTGTGCGGGCGCAAGGAAGCTTTCCAGACTTTCCTCAAATTCCTCCCAGTTTGTTGCCTTGTTCATTTCTAAAATAGCCTGCAGCTCTGTCGTTGCATCCAGTGCTGTCCATCTCAACGACATCACCGTATCCTTCCCGCTTTCTTCGGCAAATTCGGAGATCACCGGGCCATGGCGCGTTTCCGTCACTTGATAAGCGATGGTTTTCCCGTCTTTTACTTTGATCGGTTCATCAATCACGTCAGCTTTTTCCCAGCTATCTTCATATAAAAGTTCATTAGGGTTATCTTTGTTGCGTTTTTCCAAATATAATTGCTGCACATCCGGTCCGGTATTCGTGACACCCCATGCAATATCCTCATTATGCCCGAGGATATTTCCGGGAACACCGGCGAAAATAACCCCTTCTACATTGAGATCGTCCATTTGCAGATGCATTTGATACCAGATAGAAGGCGTGGCCAATCCTAAATGCGGATCGTTTGCCAGTAAAGGCTTTCCATTTTCCGTCTTATCACCGGCGACAACCCAATTATTGCTTCCATTAAATGCATGCGGAATGACTGCATCTGCAAAACTGCTTGCCACATCTATTTCATCATCACCAATAATTTTCGGCTTATTTTCCGGATAACTCGGAAATAATTCAAATGCTTTTTCTTCATCAAAGTTTTGCAAAGCGTAATAATTAAACGCCTGCCTCTCCCAATGTCCTCCAAGGTCAAACGCCATATATTTTCCGATGGTCAATGAATCGATTGGTGTCCATTCATCAGGTTGAAAGCCCATTAAAGTGAATTCAACAGGTAAACGATTTTTTCCGTTGCGTCATCAATATAAGCATTCACCCCCTCGGCAAACCATTGCAACACTTGTTTCCCTTCATCTGTATACAAATCATACGACTTCTCCGCAGCCCGCCTCAGCCCTAATGTTCGGAAATACTTATCCGTATCGACCGCATCCGCGCCAACGACCTCGCTAAGCATTCCTGATGCCTGCCTCCACGATAGTTCCATCTGCAGCATGCGCTCCTGTGCTTGCATATACCCCTGAGCCATATACAAATCATGCTCATTTCCCGCTTGAATATGTGGCACGCCACTCTCATCCGTCGTAACAACAACCTCTTCCTGCAAATTCGGCACATCTATTGTTCCTTCCAGTTTCGCTAAAGATTTATTTATGTATGCGTTAACAGAAAGAAATAAAATGAGGCCCAAGACAACCAAAATTCCAAGAATAATTAAAGTGATTTTTGTTTTGTTTCTTTTTTTCTTCGGTTTAATTGGCGCCTGTTTTATTGGTATTTCCATTACATATCCCCCCGTGTTGTTATTATATTAATGTATTGGGAGGAACATGCATGGAGGGACAGAGGGAGAGGGACGGGTTCACTGTCCCGGATATGTGGGACAGTGGACCTGTCCCCTTGTCCCGCTAAAAACATAGCCTGCACATCCCTTCTCCAGTTCTGTGCAGGCTTTCAATCTTATATTTCAATTTCCTTAATCATCCCTTGTACCTTTGCAATTTCTTCATCCGGTACAATCAAATAATACACACCATTTATTTTCGTTCCATTACCTTCTATCTGGTAATCTGTAAAGTTCTTTCTTGTATCTTTATACCCCGAGAGTAATTTCTTCATATCATCAAAGTCCAAGCTTGTTGCCATATTGTCCCCGAGGATATCGATGACGCCATTAATCTTGTTCACGGATCCAACGCTTGCACCTTTATCCACGATTCCCTGAATCACTTTGCGTTGGCGTTTGTTTCGGCCAAAGTCGCCATCCGGATCTTGTTTACGCATGCGTACAAAAGCCATCGCCTTGTCCCCATCCAGATCAGTCGGTCCTTCTGCGAAATCATATTTGCCTTCTTTCCAGGCGATTTCATTATTCACGGTAATCCCGCCCAGCTGATTGACAAGCTCTTTCATCCCGCTCATATTCATACGTACATAATAGTCCATCTCGACATCAAGAAGATTCTCCACCGTTGCAACGGTCATATCAGCCCCGCCAAAAGCGTATGAATGATTAATCTTGTCCTCTCTGCCTTTTCCGACAATCGTAGTCCTCGTATCACGCGGGATACTGACCAATTGCATCGCGTCTTGCTGCGGATCTAACGTTAAAACCATTAAGGCATCAGAACGGCCTTTATCACTTTCTTCTGTATCGATTCCCATCAACAGAATGTTCAATGGTTCGGTCGCTTTTACCTTCTTCTTTGTCAGATCCAGATCGATAGATTCCACCGGATCATGCATTTTATCATTGACGGTTTTTTTAGCATTATTATACACAGTAAACGCATAAATACCGACACCAAGCACAAGCAAAATAATAATGATGATCGGTATTTTCAACCATAGTTTTCTGGACTTCCTTCTCTTTGTTCGCATTTGCATTGACTCCTCTTACTTTTAAATTTTATTCACGCAGCACATAATCCATACGCATCCAGTCTATTTATCTATTACTAATAACCTATTATACATGATTTGTTCAGATATTGAAGAATTATTTTCGGGACAGAGGGACGGGTTCACTGTCCCTGGTCCATCTCGGATCGCACTTGACTTTCTATTCGAAAAAATTATATGAGGAAAGCAAATACAATAAACCATTTGCACAAGCATTTATGCTTAGTACAAATGGTCTTTTATAAATATCTTAATATGCAGCTTTGAAAATGTTAATATCTTGTTCTTTACCCTGAGGTTACTTCCAGCGTTTCCATCTTCAAGTGAAAGTTTAGCCATTTTCTCATAGTCTTCCTCTTTCACACCCTAATGACTTTAAACTGGTTGGAATATTAACATCCTCTGATAACTTTCTAAGCGCGTGAACTGCTTTGTCTGCCGCATCCCTTACTGAAAGTCCTTCAATGTTTTCTCCCATGAATTCCGCTATGTCAGCAAATTTTTGTGGATTGGAGATCAAATTATATTCTTCAACATGAGGAAGTAATACAGCATTGGCAACCCCATGGGCAATATCATATAATCCGCCAAGTTGATGTGCCATGGCATGTACATATTCTAATCCAGCATTGTTAAACGCCATCCCCGCAAGTAAAGAAGCATGTGCCATGTTTTCACGGGCTTCGATATTATGACCATATGCCACAGCTTAACGCAAGTTAGCAGAAATTAACTTGATCGCCTGGATGGCCATTGAATCTGTTACCGGATTGGCACCAAGGGATGCATATGACTCAACCGCATGTGTCAGTGCATCGATTCCTGTAGCCGCTGTCAATCCGGCAGGCTTTCCTACCATCAATTCCGGGTCATTAATAGAGACGAGCGGTGTATTTCTCCAGCTTACGATAACGAATTTAATCTTTTTATCTGTATTGGTAATTACACAATGGCGAGTGACTTCGGGACACGGGACGCAGGGACAGGTTCACTGTCCCAGTGGGAGCAAAGAGTTAATTTTTCTTTAGCTTTTTATAATGCTTTGACATCACAAAATTATTTTCCCTTACCATTACTACCCCACCGGATTCAAGTGAATATAACGGCTGACTTCTAATCATCCCGCGTCGCGAGCCAACCAGCTCTCGGAATCGTTTTTCGGATACTTCGGATGAATCATTAGAGCGTATTTACAGGCGGGAGGAGCGGGGGACAATGAACCTGTCCCCGTGTCCCCTTCTAGCGGGACGATGAACCTGTCCCCTTGTCCCTGTCCAGCCGCTTGTTTGCGAGAAACATGTAAAACGATGCAGCGAATATGATGATATATCCGATCACACTGATTAGTGTCGGAATCTGACCGAATAACACAATGCTTAACAAGGCCGAATAAACGACCGTGGAATAAAAGAAAATCGATATCTCACTGGCTGGTGCGAATTTATAAGCAAGCGTCACACCGAATTGTCCGACTGTAGCAGACACCCCTGTCAGGATAATAAAAATCCATTGCTGCGCACTCATCGGTTCATAAAGAACAATTGTGAATGGCAGCAGGATCACGGTTGTGAAAAGTGAAAAATAAAAAACGACGGTATAATGTTTTTCTTTATTTCCGAGTATCCGCAAGAACATGTAAGCTCCAGCAGCAAACACCGCCCCAAGCACCCCAATCATGTACGGGAAAATAGATACAGAAAACTCCGGTTGTATAATGAATAACGTGCCTAAAAATGCTACGATTACGGCGATGATCTGGAAGCGGCGGGCAGCTTCTTTCAGGAAAATTGCTGAAAATATAATGAGAATGAACGGACTAAGTTTATTCAACATCTCCGCATCAGATAAAACAAGATGGTCAATGGCATAAAAGTTCAAAAGAATACCAACCGCCCCAAGCACCGAACGGGACAGCAGCAGTTTTTGATTCTCCTTTTTACCAAACAATCTTTCCTTGTTATGTATAACAAACCCTAAAGCAATGGCTGCAGCTATCATATTGCGGAAAAATGCTTTTTGCACAGTAGGCAAATCCCCAGAAAGCTTCACAAAAGCACCCATAAATGAAAAACCAAGTGCAGACACCAGTAATAATAGAATACCTTTATTGCGATCAGACATTAACTGTTCCTCCAATTGCTTAATCCTAACTAAATCACTTAACATATCCTAGTACATAACCGAGAAAATGGAAAGAAGTTTGTTTGGGGGACAGAGGGACGGGTCCCTTGTCCCAGTGGAAGGGAAAGAAGTATATATTTTATAAAAACTACGGGACAGCTGCGTTAAGGTTAAGTAATCTTAAACATTGTCGGCGAATCCATTCATCCTACCTGAAATAATTAGTTTAGCATTGATTATTCGAAAGTATACTTTAGAAATAGGTTGGGCAGAAAGCGCATTTGCCGGCGGCGTGGGACAAAGAACCCGTCCCCGTGTCCCGCTTACCTAACTCGATCAATAACACTTTTGGATATACCTATTATCCTTGCCAATTGTCGAATTGATACACCATCCAACTCTTTTAACTCTAAAATAATTGCATTTCTGATTTCCCTTTCCATCTGTTGCAAGGAACTGCTAGTTGGGATGCCTAATTTATTCAAATGACTTCTGACCTCATCATCCGACATTCTCACCCTGACGTGGTCATCTAAGCATTGGTCATTGTTTGATTCCTGCATATAATTAATAAATTGTTGTTTAGCTTTTTTTCGATTAGGGGAAAACAGTTTGAGGCCAGGATCAATATCAACCATGCTGGACTTGCCCAAATACGCTTTCAAACTTGTCCATTTACATTCGAAAACATTTTTTGCCAGTTTGGCCTTCAGTGGATTTTGGTGGATATAGCGGAGAATCTTTATAAAATCATCGGCAGTTTCTACATTTTCACTCTTAAATCTGTCTTGAAACAAATGCCCACATCGCACATATTTGCTGTTATACCAATATACATAGCTTGCACCAATTCGCTGGATGGTTTGAGAGACTGTCTCATCCATTTCTTGCATTAATAAGTGGATGTGATTATCCATGAAGCAGTAACCATACAATTTAAAATTGCCTTTCTCTTTGTATCGTTTTATTGTTGTAAGTAACCTAATCTTGTCTTCATCATCTTCAAAGATTGTTTGTCTATTTATACCTCTGAGCATAATATGATAGATTCCACTATAACTTTTTCTTCTAGGTTTTCTTGCCATATATTCATCACCCCCATTTTTCTGTTTTGATGTATAAGATAAGGTATTTGAACAACAAAATCAAAAGCATAAAAATGCATTTTGAAAGGGATATTGCTTGTTAAAATTCAATTTTATCCTAGGGTAAATTTGAATTTCAAATAGGTATTTGACGGCTAAAATGGCATTTTGAGTTATTTGTGGGACGCGGGGACAGGTCCCTTGTCCCACGTCTGTTGAATAATTCTCTGCAAAACAGAACGAGGAAACTGTCCTCTCGCCCCTATTCGGAAAAGATCGGGAAGGGATGAACACCTAACTTAGAGACGGCGTTAATTGATAAAATTGAATTTTTCAATTACACTTTGACCAGATGGGAAAAAGCGGAAGGGACGAGGGACCCGTCCCCGCGTCCCGGGGGAGGATATAATGATGAAAAGGAAAATTAAAGTCTTCGCGATGGGTGGTACGATTTCTGCTCACCATGAAGACAGATTAAACTTAAGTGATTATGAATCTGGATATTACTCCGGCGAGGAAATTGCACAAGCAATCCCGGAAATCAATGACATTGCAGAGGTACACATCGAGCAACTTACAAACGTCAGCAGCACGCTAATCACATCAAATCACTGGTTAGACCTCAGGAAGCAGATCAATCAATCTTTGAATGAAGAGGGATTTGATGGGGTTGTCATCACGCATGGAACAAATACGCTTGAGGAAACCGCATATTTTTTACATCTAACAGTCAACACGGAGAAGCCGGTTATCCTAACTGGAGCGCAAAGGCCTCTCACCGCACTCAGTTCCGATGCACATTTGAATTTATACAATGCTGTAAAGGTAGCAAGTGCCGACACTGCTTACGGAAAAGGTGTACTCGTTGTTTTAAATGATCAAATTAATTGTGCAAGAGATGTTACCAAAACAAATACATACCAATTGGAATCGTTTCAGTCAGGGGAACTGGGATGCTTGGGCTTTGTTGAACCGGATAACACAGTACAGTTTTATCGTTCGCCAGCACGAAAACATACAACGCATTCTGTATTTTCTACTATCAAAGATAAGGCATTACCACATGTTGAAATAGTTTATTCTTATGCCGGAGCAGGCGGGAATATTATCAGATCACTGTCGTCCTCCGGGGATGTTGATGGGATTATAATCGCGGGAACAGGAGCGGGAAGATGTTCTTATAAAGAGGAAAAGGCAGCTTCAGAAGCACAAAAAAAGGGAATTCAAATTGTTATGGGAAGCAGGTGCGCGCACGGAAGGGTTGTCCCCCTTGAAAAATATGACCACCTAGGCGCCCCTACTGCAGACAATCTTTCACCACAAAAAGCACGCATTTTATTGATGATCGCCCTATCAAAATTTCAAGAACACACCCAACTTCAAGAGGTGTTTAACACGTACTGACCCGGGACGGAGGGACGGGTCCCTTGTCCCCACCCCAACCTTCACCTTGCCGCATCTTTCTTTTCCGGCTCGGGCTCCTTCTCACGATTCATCTCAAAACCAATTTTCAAACCACCATACAAAATAACACATGAAATAATCCCCACTGTATTTGCCAGCAGATCAATACCTTCCGCACCCCTGCTAAAGAATGGTTGCACCAACTCTGTCACTATGCCAAATAGAAATGCGATTAAAACTGCACTTAGAACACGGTGTAAAACAGCAATCAATAGACCCGTTACAATAAAAAACATGAAGAAATGGCCCACAAATTCAATCCAGCTGATATCGCGCCATGGATCCAGTGTAAAAAGATCCGACCAATGCGGATTTTGCGCAATGACGAATGCAACTTCCCCTTCCATTAAACGGTAAACATCTTTTGTACACGTCAGTATAAAAATAATGATGATCCATATTGATAGTAAAAAGCGCATAGCCATCCCCTCAATCTATTAGCAGTCTGGCCAGTGTGAGAAGGGTTGATACTTCTGCAGGTTATCCCCAACGTCAAACTACGAATATAACTACTTTTTTTGATTCAACTTACCACGATAGTTAGTTGTAAATAAATATAACACCTAATCTTATATATTGTAAATTACACATCTACTATTAATAGAAGGAGTGCCATACAGCATTTTTCTGAATATGGTAAAAATTGCTGGGACGAGGAACCTGTCCCCTTGTCCCAATGGGTGAAATCCATGGCGGCAAGGATCCTGAAGATGTCGCCAAGCAATTCATTGAAAACACCAGGACAAAGTCGATGAATGGGTAGAAGGCGTAGAGAAGGAATAAACGGAAGATCAGAAGGTTACAACCTCCTCGGGTGGTGGGACGGAGGGACAGGTCCCTCGTCCCCTTCCTCAGCTCCTCTTCCTCCCCAAAATCCTTGCCACTACCATCCAAATGCCAATCCCAAAACTTGCACCAGCACTATCAATGAATACGTCTCTGACCTCTCCGGAACGACCAGCAATAAATAACTGATGTATTTCATCAGATGCAGCGTATAGCACACAAATCAATAAAGCCGCAATAATGCCACGGTATCCAAGTATATTACTGCTTCTTAGCGCATGCAGCACCAAGACACCGAGCAGCAAATAAGCGAAGAAATGGGCGTTTTTTCTGACATAATGATGGAAAGACTCTATATTAAATTCCCAGTCCGGAGCAATTGTTTTTATTTTATTTATAATAACTTCCGTTAGTCCTGAACTTAGCTCATTAGAAGCGGCGGATGGCTGATGCGATAAATAAAAAATAATTGCCATCCATATAACGGGCGCTGCCCATGATAGTAATTTATACATGTATTCGTTCCCCTTATCTTAAATTAAAAGTTCATATTTCATCATATCATCTCTAAACTTCACACTCCATTGCAAGGCGGGACAAAGGGACAGGTCCCTTGTCCCACGTCTGCCGGATAAACCTCTGCAAATTCCAGCACATGGAAGTAACCCCGAAATCCTATAGCATCAGCTGTTTTCCAGCCTTTTGCCGAGACTCTTCATTCCTTTAATTATCCATGTCTACCTGTGGTACATATGGGAATAACATGAGACATTTCACCATCAATCCACTAATGAATCGGGCGGGACAAGGAACCTGTCCCCTTATCCCTCCTCCAAGCGGTGATTCCGATGTAGACTTTAAACATAATTTTGGAAATAATCAATACCTAGTACAGGTTAAATGTAAAAAGAATGATATTATTTGACCCCGTTGCCACACTCCATTCCAATATGGTTTAACAAAATGCTAAAAGTGGATATGTGATAACAACAAGTTCATTTACAGAGGCTGCTAAGCAATTTGCAGAAGGGTTATATATTGAACTAGTTGGTGGCGTGAGATTGGTAGAATTGTGGTTAGATGGGGTTAAAAAAGATGAAAAAGATATAACTCCGCTATTTAATAAGCTATCACACACGAAACTAATTAAATGAAAGCAAAAAGGTCTGCCAGATACATGAGCTTATCGGCAGACTTTTTCATTAAATTAGACCTACTAAAATATGGATGATCACACAAAATTGTGCGCATTCAGTGCTATGTTTCCTAATAATAGCATCAGCCTAAACGCCTTGGAAAATGAGTAGCTGCTGCCACCGGGACGAGGGACCTGTCCCCTCGTCCCACTACTTCACAGGATGCTGATAAACATATTCAGGAAAGTCGGTTATGATACCGTCCACACTAAGTTCAAATAAGTTGTTTGCTTGTTCTTGTGTCCGTACAGTATAAGGGTACATCTTCATCCGCTTATCTTGAACTCTCTCAACAAGTTCATGTGTAACTATATTCATATTTGGATTAAAGAAGTCGGCATATGCTGCGAATTCCGCTAGCTGTTCATCTGTAACATCTGCCCATGACAAGCCGGCGAGAACACCATGGGGTATATTAGGTACAAGTTCTTTTGATTTTTGTACCGACTCATGATTGAACGACTGGATAATAATCTTTTTGTTATTCGGCTTATGCATATTACGCTCGATTAAGGCATCGGCAACTTTTTCTTCCACACCTGGATATAGTTCAGGTGACTTTAATTCTATTAATATCCCAATTTTTCCACGATGCCTATCTAATACTTCCTCAAATGTAGGTATCTGTTCACCTGCAAATTTCTCACCAAACCAACTCCCGGCATCGAGTTGTCTAAGCTCCTCAAGTGTGTAGTCCCCAACGGATCCGGTTCCATTTGTAGTACGATCGATTGTTGTGTCATGAATGGCTACTAACCTACCATCCGATGTCATTTGTACATCGATTTCAATATAATCGGCCTTCATTTCAAATGCTTTATCAAAGGCAGCTATTGTGTTTTCTGGTGCATGACCGGAAGCACCACGATGTGCAATATTAACCATTTTCTGCTGTTGTTTCATTGTCGGTGTTTCACTACTGGATGCGAATACAGAAACTGTAAATAAGGGCATTAAAACTATTGTTGCCAAAAATAAAATCGTGAATTTGCGTAACATCATCTTCATCTCTCCCTTTTCAGTATTTATCTATTATTATAAAGCAAATCTATTAATTAAAGGTTAACGCAATGTAAATAATTGTAAATATTACGATAGTAGGGACGGAGGGACAGGTCCCTCGTCCCATTTAATAGGGTACTCATAGGATTTGGATTCTGTCGCCACACTAGGAATAATTTCTACCAATGTAATAGCTGGCCTCTTCATTATTCAACTAAAGACGACAGTTACTTGAGCATCGCTCCCTTCGCCAAGCACCAATCCGCTTCCAACTTCCTTCATCCAAAATAACCCAAAATAAAAAAGGGCTGTCACCAAGAGCTCAGCTTCTGTGACAAGACCCTATCATTGTTTTACAAAAATTTAGATGGTATTTCATGCAAGTTTATATCCCACACGACTGGCAGGTAGAAATACACCGCCGCGATAAACAGGAATATAGCGATTAAATTTAGCCAAAACCCATTTTTCACCATTTCGAGGATGGTAATTTTTCCGGTACCGAAAATAATGGCGTTCGGTGGTGTGCCTACTGGAAGCATGAAAGCACAGTTTGCCGCAACCGCACATGGAACCATGAGTGCATATGGATGGATATTCAGCGCAATCG
>Ga0209487_1001944_pt1 | contig 17044 bp, 14 predicted proteins | sample Poulit2012_FD_187524 | JGI IMG/M metagenome (GOLD analysis project Ga0209487, IMG submission 187524) | Agricultural soil microbial communities from Georgia to study Nitrogen management - Poultry litter 2012 (SPAdes) (version 2) | ecosystem: Environmental > Terrestrial > Soil > Agricultural land...
AGTCGGATGCTTCTGCCCGGGTGGGGCGGGGGCTGGAGATCATCGATTCGAGCACCTGGGTGGCCACGATGACGGGTTTGGCGTTCTGCTGGCACAGCTCCACAGCGCGCTTTTGCACGAGGGGAACCTCTTCGAGGGGAAGTTCCACGCCAAGATCCCCGCGGGCGACCATGACCCCATCAAAGGATTCGACGATTTCCTGGAGGTTGTCGACCGCCTGAGGCTTTTCCACCTTTGCGATCACGGGGACGTGGATGTTCTCCTCGTCCATGATCTTGGCGACGTCCTCGTAGTCCCGAGCGGAGCGCACGAAGGACAGAGCGATGTAGTCCGCGCCCATCTTCAGGCCCCACCGCAGGTCATCGGCGTCCTTCTCACTCAGGGCGGGTACATTGACGGCGACGCCGGGGAGGTTGAGGCCCTTGTTGTTCGACACGGGCCCGGGGATGACGACTTCGGTCTTCACATCGGTGTCGGTGACCTCGAGGACCTTCACCGATACACGCCCATCATCGATGAGGATGTTGTCGCCTTCGGAGACGTCTTGGGGAAGGCCCTTGAACGTCGTCGAGACGCGTTCTTTGGTGCCCGGGACGTCGTCGGTGGTGATGGTGAGGATGTCCCCTTCGGCGAGCTCGTGTTGGTCTTCGATGAACCGACCGAGCCGGATCTTCGGGCCCTGTAGATCGACGAGGATAGCCACGGCTTTCCCGGATTCCTCCGCGGCTTTGCGCACGCGGTGGAAAACTTTCGTGTGGGTCTCTTCGTCGCCGTGGCTCCGGTTGATCCGGGCAACGTTCATCCCGGCATCAATGAGCGCACGGATCTGCTCTGAAGATTCCGTGGCTGGCCCGATAGTCGCTACAATTTTGGCTCTTCGCATGGGTATAGCCTATGCCTTTTCTCTTAAGGGGTTTGTGTTGCGTTCAGTACTCGGTTCCACGCGTTTTCCGCCACTCCGCGTGAACCGTTGTGTTTAGGGGCGTATCCCGGCCGGTGGATCCGCGTGAATCTGGCGCGAAGTTGGTCGGGGTCGGCCAAGAGCATCGTCGCTACCCGCGATTTGGTCACTTCGGCGTGTTCGGCGAGGATCGCGGTGAGGACCCGTTCGTCGAGGTCACCAAGCTCCCCCACCTCGAGTTCTTCCGCTTCCGCCGCGGCGCGGTGCAGGCTTTCAGGTAGGAGGTCCAGGGCGTAAATGACGCCGCCTTCCATACCTGCCCCGAGGTTCACTCCCACCTCACCGAGGATGACGAGGGTACCCCCGTGCATCCGGTAACCGGCGGCGTCCCCCGCGCCTTCGCACACGATGGTTGCGCCCCAGTTGTGCGCCCCGACGCGTTCGCCTACCTCCCCGGCGAGGTAGATCCCGCCGGCTTCGGCGCCGTATCCGATGGCGCTGCCGGCGATGACGTTCTCCTGGGAGGAGAACCCTGCCGTCACCTCTGGCCGGACGATGATTTTCCCGCCGCTGAGGCCCTTGCCCACGAAGTCACCCGCTTCGCCTTGCACGATGATCGTCATCCCGGGCGCGCCGTACGCGCCGAGGGCGGCTCCACTCGAACCGGTGAGGGTCACCCGGATCGTGTCTTCGGCCAGCCCTTCGGCCCCGTATCGGCGGGCAATCTCCCCCGCTGTGCGGGCTCCCACGGAGACGTCGGTGTTCGATACGAAAGCGTTGATCCGCACCGGCGTGGCATCGTCGATCGCTTCGCCTGCGAGCCCGATGAGTGTGGCGTCCAGGGAGTCTTCGGCCGCGGGGGGCAGCGGAAGTTCCCGGGAGCTGCGGCGGATCGCGGCGAGATCGACGCCCGCGTTCCCCCACTGCTCGACGGCCGCTGACCAGTCGAGCAGGTCGCTTCGGCCGATCGCATCCGCCAGTCGGCGAACTCCGGCCCGGGCAAGCAGTTCGCGTAGGTCCTCGGCCACCTGCTCGGCGTTCGCCGCGGGGGCGAGCCGGTATTCTTTCGCGCCGAGGGCAGCGGCGATGAAGATCTCTGCGGCGGTGCTCAGCGGGGTCGCGACCGCGACGTGGGCGTGCTCGGGGGCGAAGTGCTGGGCGAGGGAGATGAGGCCGAACACCCACTCGTACTCGCCGTCAACGAGGTCGATCACGTCCGCCCCGGCGTCGATCGCTTCGAGGGCGATGATCCCGCTGGTGAGGTCGGCTCCGACTCGGACGTGGAGACGCACCTGCGGGTTGACGTTCCGCAGTTCGTCGATGAGCGTGCGCAGCCCGTCGGGGCCGACCGTGTCGTGGTGCGCGGGCGGGGTGAGCAGGACTTCTTCGGCGGTCGCTAGCGAGACGAGGTCAACGGCGGCCCGTGTGTCGGTGATTTCTAACGGCGCGCGGGTGACGAGCCGGGAGAGGATCTCCTCAGCGCTTTCCACCGACCCGAGCTCGATCTCCTCCCCCGCTTTGGGTTCAAGCAGCTGGTGCACCGGGTCGAGGGTGAGGTGGGGGCGGTCCAGCTGCTCACCGAGGTCTTCGAGGTCGAGGGTGCCCAGTGCCTGGGGAGCGCCGCGGAAGACCTCCCGCACCAGCTCCGGTTCCAGGCCGATGATATGGAACCGGCGGCTGCCCTGGTATGCGCGATATTCCGCGACCCCGCTTTCAAGGAGGGTCGAATAGACCGCTGCCGTGAGCTCCTCGAGGTAGGTGCCCGCCCCCTCACCACCGGCGATCGCTTCGCCGTGGTAGGGCACGACGGCCTCGGCGCCCGCGGCGAGCAACCGGAGCACGTGCACGGGCTCGACGGCGTCCCCCGCCTCGGCCAGGAGGCTCACCCGGCCGCGGTTGGCGGTGCGCAGCAGGTGTTCGTGCGCGGTGGCTGCGAGCAGCAAGGACGGCACGGCGATGCTCGTGCCGCTCCGCGCGCCGCGGTTGGTCAGCAGGAGCACTTCCGCTCCGTCCTCAACCGCGCGATCAACGGCCGCGCACACCTGGTCGAGGGCCTCGCGCATCCCGGTCTTGGCCGCGGTGCCGGTGGGATAGACACCGGTGATCGCGTGCACCCGCAGGTACTCGCGCAGGTTCTCCAGGCCACCGGTGGCGAGCACCGGCCCGGGCAGCGCGACCTTCCGGGTGTGTTCGGGGCCGTCGCGCAGCACGTTGCGTTCGGGGCCGAGGAAAACTTCCCGGGGCGCGGGCACGGCAACGGCGTCGATGTAGGGGGTGGTGAGCTGGGAGCGCTGGGATCGGAAGCGGTCGAAGAAGGTGAGTTGGCGGGAGGCGGCCCGGTCCGGGGCGAGGCGTTTGCCGGCGGCGAGGTCTCGCACCGCGTCCAGGCCGGCAGCAGTGAGATGGTACGCCGGGTCGGCCTCGACCGAGGGGTACGTTTCCGCGGGGCGGAACGCGTCGTCGGCGTCGATCTCGGTGAGGTTCTCTCGCAGCCACTGCCCATAGGGGTGCTTGGAGGCGATCTGGGCGCGCACCGCATCCGAGGGCAGAAGGTTGCCCACGACCGTGTCGACGGCGATGAGCTCGCCCGGGGCGAGCCGGCCCTTCTTAGTGATCGTCGAGGGGTCAAGATCGACTACCCCGGTCTCGGAGGCGAACACGACGAGCCCGGTCTCGGTCACCCAGTACCGGCCGCTGCGGGTGCCGTGGCGGTCCAGGACCGCCCCAACGAGGTAACCGTCGGCGAAACAGGTCACCCCGGAGCCTTCCCACGGTTCGACGACGGTGGTGCTGTAATCGTAGAAGTCCCGTTCGGCTTCGCTCATCCGGTTTCCCCACTGTTCGGGGATCGCCATCCGCAGCGCGTGGGTGAGTTGGCGCCCCGAGCGATGGAGCAGTTCGATGAACTCATCGAGGCTGCCTTCGGCAGTGCGTTCCTCGGGGACGGCGCGCAGGCTCGAGCCGAGCAGGTCCGATTCCATGAGCGGCAGGCGGGCATCGAGCCAGGTGCGGTTCGCGCCGTAGGAGTGGATGGCCCCGTCGTGGGCGAGGATGCGGTGCGGCTGGGCCTGGTTCCACGATTCGTAGTGGCTTCCCTGGCAGGAGTGCACGACGGCGATCTCGGTTCGATACATCGGGTCGGCCAGATCGGAGTAGAACACCGCGAGCCGTGGGGCGGGAACGAGCCCCTTATACACGATCGTCGTGCGCGACAGCGAAGCGAAATAGGCCGGGGATTTCTGCTCCACCCGGCGCCGAAGGCGGTACAGGCCCGCGTCGATCTCGGCTTGGGAGGCCTCGGCAGCGGGAAAGAGCACGACTTGGCGCATCGCGGGCATGAGCGCCCGGGGGTCGATCTCGACGATCGTGTCGTTGATCGGCACCTCGCGCCAGGTGAGGACGGCGAACCCCTCCTCGGCGGCGATCTCGGTGATGAGGTGCTGCTCCGCGTCCACCTCCTGCAGGAAGGCGAACCCGACGGCGTAACGGCCCACCGGGGGCAGGTCGGAACCGATCTCCGCGCGCAACACCCGATCGGGTATGTGGGTGAGCACCCCGCTCGCCTGCGAGCACCCGTGGTGGAGATTCTCCAGGGCAGCGAGGGCGGTGTCTAGGACGTCCCGCCCGGGCGTGCCGCGCAGGGTCGCGACGAAGGCGACCCCTTCATGGCCGGAGTGGGCGTCGTGAGTTTGGGCAGAGCCACGTTGGTTCGTTGGTCGAACCTTACTCATCCGCGGCGTCCTTCCCTCTCGTCGATCATCGGTGGGGACGTCGCTGGCCCTCATCTCACTGTATCGACCTTGCCTCGAGTTTTCGACTCGTCGGCAAGGCTGTTACCGAACCGTATCCTCCCCCTCGGTTTCCGCTTCGGCCTCTTCGGGTTCTCGGCCGGGGAGCCACGCGCTCTCCTCCCGGAGGCCCTTACGCCGGAGGATGAGGACCATCGCGACCGAGACGGCGAATACGAGCAGCGATACCCACACGTTGAGGCGCAGGCCGAGGATGTGTTCGGCGGTGTCAATGCGGAGCATCTCGATCCACGAACGGCCAGCGGTGTAGAAGGCGACGTAGAGCCAGAACACCCGCCCGTGCCCCAGGCGCCAGCGGCGGTCCACGGCGATGAGGACCGCGGCCGCGGCAAGGTTCCACAGCAGTTCGTAGAGGAACGTCGGGTGGAAAAGCGTACCGGTGGGGTAATCCAGCCCCTGCGCGGCGAGCGCCGCGTCAGAGATCTGCAGGCCCCAGGGCAGGTCGGTGGGCGCGCCAAACAGCTCCTGGTTGAAGTAGTTCCCGATCCGCCCCACCGCCTGAGCGATGAGGATGCCGGGCGCGAGGGCATCGGCGAAGACGGTCAGCCGCAGCCCCTTCGAGCGTAGATACCACCACGCCACGCCCGCGCCCGCGGGGATGGCGCCCCAGATGCCGAGGCCCCCTTCCCAGATATACAGCGCCTTGATCGGGTCTCCGTCCGGCCCGAAATACGCGGCCGGTGAGGAGATCACGTGGTAGATCCGCGCGCCGATGATGCCGGCGGGCACGGCCCACATTAGGGCGTCGACGAGCACTCCCTCGGGTCCGCCCCGTTCGCGGTATCGGCGCGAGGCGAGCCACCCGCCGAGCACGATCCCGAGGATGATCGCGATCGCGTAGGCCCGCAGCGGCAGGGGCCCCACGTACCAGACGGACTCCGATGGACTGGGGATTCCGTTCATCGACCGGACCGGACTCCGCGGGCGAGGTCGGCAATGAGGTCCTCCACCGCCCCGAGCGCCTTCGCCTCGTCCTCCGACGACGCGAGCGCTTTGACCGCCGCCGATCCCACGATGACCCCGTCGGCGTAGGCGGCGACCTGGGCGGCTTGTTCGGCGTCGGATACGCCCAGACCCACGCACACCCGCGGCGCCCCGGCGGCCCGGCAGCGTTGAACGAGTTCCTCCGCGGCCTGCCCCACGCTCGCCCGGGTGCCGGTGACTCCCATCGTCGAGGCGGCGTAGAGGAACCCCCGGCCCGCCGCGGCGGTCATCTTCAGCCGTTCGTCGGTGGAGGAGGGGGCGACGACGAACACCTTGTCGAGGTCGTGTGCGTCGGCGGCAGCGCTCCATTCGCCCGCTTCGTCCGGGGTGAGGTCGGCGGTGATGAGGCCCGCTCCCCCGTGCTCGGCGAGATCGGCAGCAAAGCGGTCCACGCCGTAGCGAAATACCGGGTTGTAATATGTCATCACGAGGGTGGGCGCGCCCGTGTGGGATACTTCCCGGACCGCGGTGAAGACGTCGGCGATCCGCACCCCTTGCGCGAGGGCCTGTTGGGCGGCAGCTTCGATCACCGGCCCATCCATCCCCGGATCGGTGTAGGGCAAACCGAGTTCGATGATGTCGGCACCCGCAGCGATCGCGGTCCTGGCGGCCTTGATGGATAGGTCGAGATTCGGGTAGCCCACGGGCAGGTAGATCATCAGGGCGGCGCGGTTCTCCGCCTTCGCCGCGTCAATCGCGGCAGCGGTCTGACTCACTGCTCGCTCCCTTCGGGGTAGAGATCGAACCAGCGGGCCGCTGTTTCCACGTCCTTATCGCCGCGGCCGGAGAGGGAGACGAGCAGGTACGTCGTCTCCGGATCGGCCCCGGCCGCGGCGAGCTCTTTGCCGAGGTCGAGGGTCGCGGCGAGCGCGTGCGCCGATTCGATCGCGGGCAGGATCCCCTCGGTACGGGAGAGCAACGCGAAGGCGGACATCGCGGCGGCGTCGGTGATGGGCCGGTATTCCGCCCGGCCCTGGGACGCGAGGTAGGAGTGTTCCGGGCCGACCCCGGGATAGTCCAACCCGGCGGAGATGGAGTGGGAGGCGACGGTTTGGCCGTCCTCGTTCTGCAGCAGGTAGGACTTCGCACCGTGAAGCACCCCGGGGCTCCCCTTGGTGATCGTCGCGGCGTGCTTATCGGTGTCGACACCCTCGCCGGCGGCTTCCGCGCCGATGAGGCGGACCTCGTCGTCGAGGAACGCGTGGAAGATCCCCATTGCGTTCGATCCCCCGCCCACGCAGGCGATGACGGCAGACGGTAGCGCGCCGATCTCCTCGGCGAGTTGGGCCTTGGCTTCCTCGCCGATGATCTTTTGCAGGTCGCGCACCATCTCCGGGAACGGGTGCGGGCCGGCGACGGTTCCGAAGATGTAGTTCGTCGTCTCCACATTCGTCACCCAGTCGCGGAAAGCCTCGTTGATCGCGTCCTTGAGGGTCCGCGAGCCGGTTTCCACAGCGATGACCTCCGCACCGAGCAGGCGCATGCGGGCGACGTTAAGGGCTTGACGTTCGACGTCGACGGCGCCCATGTAGATCGTGCATTCCAGGCCGAACAGTGCGGCCGCGGTAGCGGTTGCGACGCCGTGCTGGCCCGCGCCCGTCTCCGCGATGACGCGCTGTTTACCGACCTTGCGGGTAAGGAGCGCCTGGCCGAGCACGTTATTGATCTTGTGCGAACCGGTGTGGTTGAGGTCTTCGCGTTTGAGGAAGACCCGCATCCCGCCTGCGTGTTCGGCGAAGCGGGGCACCTCGGTGATCGGGCTGGGCCGCCCGACGTAGTCGCGCAGGAGGCGATCAAGTTCGGCGTGGAAGGACGGGTCGTCCTTCATCGCCTGCCAGCCCTCGGTGAGGTCCTCGAGCGCTGCGATGAGCGCGTCGGGTACGAACCTGCCACCGAATTCGCCGAAGTAAGGACCGTGGAGTTCGCGTAGGTTCATGGCCGGGCCGCCCTGAGCGCGGGGTGGGAGCCCGCGGCGACCATGTCGGCCACGGCAGTCTTGGGGCTTCCTTGCGTCACGAGCGCCTCCCCGACGAGCACGGCGTCGGCGCCCCACCGGGCGTAGTCAAGAACGTCGTGGGGTCCGCGCACACCGGATTCGGCGACCTTGAGCACGTTCGCAGGGATAAGCGGGGCGAGTTCGGCGAACACCTCCCGGTTCACCTCCAGGGTGTGCAGGTTGCGGGCGTTGACACCGATGATCTGCGCCCCCGCATCGACGGCGCGCTGCACCTCCTCCGCGGTGTGAGCCTCCACGAGCGCGGTCATACCCAGGGAGTTGACCCGGTCGAGGAGCCCTTCGAGGGCGGGCTGTTCGAGGGCGGCGACGATGAGGAGCACGAGGTCGGCCCCGTGCGCGCGGGCCTCCCAGACTTGATAGGGGGTGACGATGAAGTCCTTGCGCAGCAGCGGCACATTCACTTGCGCGCGCACGTCGTCGAAATCCGCGAGCGAGCCGCCGAAGCGTCGTTCCTCGGTGAGCACAGAGATGACCGCCGCTCCGCCCGCCTCATAGTCGACGGCGAGTCCGGCCGGATCCGCGATGTCGGCGAGTGCTCCCTTGGATGGGCTCGAACGTTTCACCTCGGCGATGACCGTGACCATGTCGTCACGGCCGAGCGCGCTCACTCCGTCTTTGGCTGACTCCCTTGCCAGCGCTTTTTCCTTCAGTGCATCCAACGGCAGCGCGGCCTCTCGCTTGGCGAGGTCGACGCGCACATCCGCGATGATCTGTTCCAAAATGGTCATTTCGCCCTTCCTGGTTCCTCTCCATGGTAGAGCCGATTTCCCGGTGTTTCGAACCGAGTCATGCTGCGCGACGCTGGCGGGTCAAAAGTTACGCAGGATCCCGAATCCGACGATGACGATCGCGCCGATGATGACGAGGGCCGGCGGGATCTGCCGCGCGGGAAGATTGCGCCAGGCCCGCCACCACCAACCGGCGAGGAGAACCGCGGCAATGGGCAGGGCGATGGTGAGCAACGGATTCATTCCCCACGCCCCGCCGAGGTCGCCGTGGGCGAGGTCGTGGACGGTGCGCAAACCCCCGCAGGTCGGGCACAGGTAGCCGGTGAACGCGAGGATGGGGCACATGCCGTAGCCGCCCTCGTGGGGATTGCGCAGGGCTAGCAGGAGGGTCGCGGCGCCGAGAATGACGATGGTGATGCTCGGCGTCTTCACGTCCCGTTTAAGCCCGCGCGTGAGGGTTGCCATAGAAACCAGGTTACCTTTCCCCGCTTCGGGGCCTAACCGGTGACGATGGCGAGGAAAACGATGAACCAGCTAAACACCCCGAGCGCGGCTCCGATGCTGCCGGTGATGATCCCGCCTACGGCGGATCCGCCGTTGGTCGCCCGGCCCTCGGAGGCGTACCTGCGGCCCTTGATGCCCAGGACGATCGCGATGACCCCCATCGGGACCGAGAGCAAAAGGGTCGCGCACAGCACGATGGAAAGGATCCCGAGGATCAACGCCGCGCTTGCCGTGCCGTTCTTCTCCGCGATCTGCGAGGGTGAGTACACATACCCGTATCCCGCAGCAGAACCGGGGGCGGGGCCGCTCGGGGGTGGCGGCAAATTCGGCGCCGGGGTGCCTTGCTCAGGCCCGCCGAAGGGGTAGCCCGCGGGCGCCGCCGGCGGGGGCGGTGGTGGCGTTGTCGATGGCGGGGTCACCGGAGGCGGTGGCGGTGGCTGCACCGGTTCGGTTTCGGGGAACGGGTCTTCCTCGTACGGGTTGTACCCTTCCGGAGGTGTGGCCGGGGGGTATGACATAGCTTAGTTCTGCAGGTCCTCAACGGTCGGGGCGTCACGCTTTGAAGTGGGTTGGCCGAATCCCATGAGTCGTAGGACAACGGAGACCACGAGCCCGAGCAGGACGACGCCGGCGCCGATCCCGATCGTCACCTTGTTGAACTGCACCGCCCCGACCGCGATGACGACGACTCCGATGCAGGTTGCCCAAAAGAGGAACCAGCCGGCGACGGTGCGGCCGTGGTTAGATTGCGGGGGCGTTGATGGGGGGTTCATCAGCCGGTTGTCTGGGACGGGGCTTTCCTGGCTCATCTACTCTTTTATCCTTTAGCGTCCGAGGGGGCAACTGCCCGGATTACGACCTACGTGCATTGTAGCCGGATTTAGGTGGGATCCTCACCGCGGCTGATCGCATCCCAATCGTCCATCGCTTGGCGCCGGGAGCGGGTCTGGGGGTCCGCCGCGGGCGGGGGCGTTTCGGTTTCTGCGCGGGCGGCGGGTTGGTAACGCCGGCCCACGGTCTGCCAGGTACCCAGGTGGGTGAGGAGCCACCCGCTCGTGGCGATCCCGGCGGCGAGGACGGCGAGGCTGAGGTAGGGCCACCAGGTCACCGTCACCGGGGTGTTGATGGCGCGCACCGAGGTGAGGTCGGCCGCGGCGGTGGCGGCGACGATGTCCGGTTCTGCGAGGAACATCACCACCGTCGCCCCGGCGGCGAGGTTCGCTGCGATGATTCCCACCAGCGCGATGACCCGTACGGCCTTCCCGGCCAGGCCGAGGACGAGGGCGGCGGCGATGATCACGAGCCCGACGCTCGCGGCGGCGGGTGCGGCCGACGTGCCCGAGACCGTGACCGGCAGGTCGCCGGTGGCGGTGGGCGTGGTCGCCCGCACCCACGTGGGCAGGGTGGTGAGGAGCACGATGGCGCCCAGGAGCGCCGTCGTCACCGTCGCTGCCCCGCGGCTGAGGTTAGCCATCGCCGGCTCCGGTGAGGGGCGCAAGCCCGGCGGCGACCTCGACCGCACGTACCGCCGCCTCGGCCTTGGATCGGGTCTCGAGGTATTCGGTGTGGGGGTCGGAGCCGGCGACGAGACCGGCACCCGCCTGAACGGAGGCCACCCCACCAGAGATGACCGCGGTGCGGATGGCGATCGCCATGTCCATCTCGCCTGCGAAATCGAAGTAGCCGACCGTGCCGCCGTAGATGCCGCGGCGCGCGGGTTCCAGGGCGTCGATGACTTCGATCGCCTTCCGCCGGGGACTGCCCGAGAGAGTGCCGGCCGGGAACGCGTGGGCGAGGGCATCGAGCGCCGTCTTGCCCTCCTGCAGCGCGCCGGTGACGGTGGAGGTGATGTGCATGATGTGAGAGAAGCGCTGCACCCGCATGTACCCCTCGACGTCAATCGATTCGGGCGTGCAGATCTGCCCGAGGTCGTCCTTGGCGAGGTCGACGAGCATGACGTGTTCGGCGACTTCCTTCTCATCGGCGAGCATTTCACGCTCGAGGTCGCGGTCGTGCGCCGGGGTGCGCCCGCGGGGTCGGGAACCGGCGATCGGGAAGGTCGTCACCGTGCCGGCGGAGACTTTGATGAGGGTCTCGGGTGAGGAGCCCACGACGTGGAAGTTCCCCGCGGGCCCGCCGGGTAGGTGGAGCAGGTACATGTACGGCGAGGGGTTGATCGTCCGCAGCGCCCGGTAGACGTCCAACGGGTCCGCGTCGCAGTCCAGGTCTAACCGGCCGCTGAGGACCACCTGTTCGCACGTGCCCCGGGCGATCTCTCGTTTGACTTCCCGCACGGATTCCTCATATTCGCCCTGGGAGGTGCGCATCGTGCGGGGCACGGTCACGGGGCGATGGGTGCTCGCGATCGCGGGGCTGGGTTCGGTGAGGCCGCTGGCGAGAGCGTCGAGGCGGCGCACGGTGTCCTGGTAGGCCTCCTCCACCCCCGTTTCGGTGTCGTTGGTGTTGATCGCGTTGGCGATGAGCCACGCCGACCCGTCGTGATGATCGATGGCGACCATGTCGGCCACGAGCATGAGGGCGAGGTCGGGCAGATGGAGTTCTTCGGGGGCGACCTTGGTGAGGTCGGGGTGGAAATACCAGCACGCGTCCCACCCCAGGGCCCCGACGAGCCCGCCGGTGAGCGGGGGCAGGCCGGGCAGCGGCTCGGTGTGGAGCGCATCGAGCGTTCCGCGCAGAATCTCCAGGGGCGCGCCCGAAGCGGGCACGGAGACGGGCGGGTCTCCCAGCCAACGCACGTCATCGCCGTCGGCAAGCAGCGTCGCCTGGGCACGCACCCCCACGAAGCTCCACCGGTGCCACGCGCCGTCGGCTTCGGCGGATTCGAGGATGAAGGTCCCCGGCTGGTTGCGGGCGAGGCGGCGGTAGATGCCCACGGGGGTGAGGTCGTCGGCAAGGATCCGCCGGACGACGGGGATGACCCGCCGTTCGCGGGCGAGTTCGGTGAATTCCGCGGCGGTGGGCCACGTGGTGCCCCAGTCGAACCTCGTCATGACGTCACCGGCAATTCGCGGCCCTCGAAGCAGGAGCGGGTGCCCAGGTGGCAGGCGGCACCGACCTGCTCGACCCGGACGAGCACGGCGTCGCCGTCGCAGTCGAGGGCGACCGACCTCACGTACTGCACGTGCCCGGAGGTGTCTCCCTTGCGCCAATAATCTCCGCGGGAGCGGGACCAGAACGTCACGCGGCCCTCGGTGAGGGTGCGGTGGAGAGCTTCGTCGTCCATCCACCCGACCATGAGGACCTGGTCGTTCTCGTCTTGGATAACTGCGCATACGAGCCCGGCGGCGTCACGTTTGAGCTGCCGAGCGATTTCGGGATCTAATGCCACGGTTCTGATTTTCTCACTATTCTTCGTCATTCTGCCCACGCGTCCGCGATTCGGGTGCGTGGGTGAGCTGCGCCGTCCACGATTCTTGCATCCGCGCGTAGATTCCCCCGGCGCGGGCGAGTTCGTTGTGGTGGCCGAGTTCGGCGAGCTCGCCGTCGTCGATAACGGCGATGAGGTCGGCCGCCTCCGCGGTGGAGAGCCGGTGCGCGATCGACACCGCGGTTTTTCCTTCGGTGAGTGCGGCCAGCGCGCGGTTGATGCGCGCCTCGGTGGCCGGGTCGACCGCGGAGGTCGCTTCGTCGAGCACGAGCAGGTCGGCGTCGGCGAGGTAGGCCCGGGCGAGGGCGACGAGTTGGCGTTCCCCAGCTGAGAGCGCCTCCCCGCGTTGGCCGACATCGGTGTTCACCCCTGCGGGCAGTCCCTCCACCCAGTCGGTGAGGCCGAGGTCGGCGAGCGCTTCCTGCGCCGCGGCGGCGGGATCGGGCAGGTCCGGGCGAGCGTAGGTGATGTTGTAGGCGATCGTGCCGGTGAACAGGAACCCCTCCTGGGGCACGATGACGACCCGGGAGCGCAGGTCGGCGAGCGCGAGGTCGCGCAGGTCGATGCCGCCCAGGAGGACCCGGCCGTGGTGGGGGTCGGCGAACCGGGTGAGCAGGCGGGCGAGGGTGGTTTTCCCCGAGCCGGTCTCCCCCACGATGGCGACCTTGGTGCCGGCGGGGACGTCGAAGGTGATCCCTTTGAGGACCTCCGGCCCGCCGGGGTAGGCGTAGCGCACGTCCTCGAAGGAGATCGCTGCCGCTCCCCTGCTCCCCGCGCTCACCGGTCGTTCCGGTTCGGTGATGTCGAGCGGGGTGTGGATGATGGAGATCACCCGGCGCCACCCGGCGACGGCGTTTTGCAGGTCGTTGAGCACTTCGGTCGCCGTTTGCACCGGGCCGGTGAAGATCTGTAGGAGGAAGAGGAAGGCGAGCAGCTCCCCGACCGTGATCTGCTCGTCCACGCCGAGGAGGGTGCCGGCGATGACGGCCACGCCGAGGGCGACCCCCGACAGGAGGGTGCCGGTGGAGAAGGACAGGGAGGCGAGCACCTGGGCGCGTACCTCGGTGGACCGGTAATCCTCGATCGACCCGTCGATCCGGTTGCGGGTGCGGGTGCCTACGCCGTAGGCGCGGATGGTCTGGGCGCCGACGACCGCTTCGGAGATCGCGGCGAGCATCACCCCTGCTTTCACCCGCACGGCGGAGAATCGGCGGTTCAGTGCGGCTTGGGCTTTCGGGGCGAGCACGAGCATCGGCACGAACACGAGCCAGACGATGATCGTGAGTTTCCAGGAGTAGATCGCCATCGCGACGGTCGCGCCGAGCAGTTGCAGCGAGGACATGATGAGCTGCATCCCGCCCCACTGCACGAACCGGGAGATCGTGTCGACGTCGGTCGTCACCCGGGAAACGAGCGCACCGCGGCGCTCGGTGTTCTGGGTGAGTACCGAGAGGTGGTGGATGTGGGTGAAGGCCCGGTTGCGGAGTTGAGCGAGGCCCGCTTCAGTGGCGATGAATAGCCGGATGTTCGCCGTCGCCGCGGCGCTCGAGGTGAGCAAGAGGACCCCGGCGGCGATGAGGGCGGTCTGCCACACGACCGTGACGTTGACGCCGCTGGGGGCGAGCAGCCCGTGGTCGGTGACCTGCTGCACGGCGGTGGGTACGACGAGCCGGCCGATCGTCGCGACGATCGCAATGGCAGCGGTGATGCCGATGCCCTTCTTCATCGCCGGGGAGAGGCGCACCCCTTCGGCGATGGTGCCGAACACTCCGAGGTCGGAGGTGGTTTCGATGCGGGCGCTCGCCGCGGGGGCGGGGGTGCTCATGCGCGGGCCTCCCGCTGTTCGCGGTCGCGGGCGTAGGCGGTGACGATCTCCGCGTAGCCCGGGTCGCGGGCGAGGAGTTCCTCGTGGCGCCCGACGTCGATGACGCGGCCGCCCTCGACGTGCACCACCCAGTCGGCGAGCACGATCGTAGAGGTGCGGTAGGCGACGACGAGCACGGTTGCCCCGCCCGTGAGTTCCCGCAGACCGGCGAGGATCGCCTGCTCGACCACCGGGTCGACCGCGGAGGTCGCGTCATCGAGGATGAGCAGGCGCGGACGGCGCACGAGCGCCCGGGCGATCGCGACCCGTTGGCGCTGCCCTCCCGAGAGGGAGGCCCCGCGTTCCCCGACGATGGTGTGGATCCCCTCGGGCAGCTCGGAGACGAAGCCACCGGCCTGGGCGATGCGCAGCGCCTGCCAGACCTCCTCGTCACTCATGCGGGAATCGGTGCTGAGGTCCACGTTGTTGCGGATGGAATCTTCGAAGATGAAGCTGCTTTGGGAGACGTAGGCGACCGCCCCGGTGCGTTCCTCGTCAGTGAGTTCGCGCACGTCGATCCCGTTGTACCGGACGCTGCCGGAGGTGGGGTCGGTCAGGCGGGTGACGACGTCCATGAGGGTGGTTTTGCCCGCGCCGGTGGAGCCGACGATCGCGACGGTCGCGCCGGCGGGGACGTGGAAGGAAACGTCGTGCAGGAGGGGGATGTGGGGTCCGGCGATTTCGTCCTGCACCGCGAGGGAGAGCTCCTCGACGGCGAGCTCGATCCCGCCCGTGCCCGGCAGGGGGCGGGGCCCTTCGCGCAGGTAGCCACGGGCGTCGGCGACCCGACTGATCCGGTCGTGGCCGACGAGGGAGCGCGGCAGGTCTCCGAGCACGAACCCGATCGCCCGTACGGGGAAGGCCATCACGGTGAGCAGGTAGGCGGCGGTGACGATATCGCCGACGTCGACGAGGCCCGCCCGGGCCCGCACTGCGCCGACGGTGAGCACCCCGAGAGTCGCGAGGGAGGGAAGGAGGTCGATGATCGGGTCGAAAACGGAACGGATCTTGCCCACCCGCACGTTCGCGGCGCGCAGCTCGTCGGTCTCCGCCGCGAAACGCTGAGCTTCGAGGGCTTCGATCCCCAGCGCCTTGACGATCGTGGCCGCTTCGAAGGATTCGTGGGCGACGTCGGCGACTGTCGCCCGTTGGGCTTGGACCGTCGTGATCGCGGGGGTCATTTTTGCCCGGTAGACGCCGTTGACGATGAGGATGAGCGGGAGCACGCTCACCCCGATGATCCCGACCACGAGGTCGGCGCTGAGCATCGCCGCGGAGGCCAGGAGGATCATCACGAGCACGCCGAGGGCGAACGGGACGGGATTGAAGACGTCGGAGGCGGCTTCGGCGTCGGCGTCGGCGTTGGAGAGCAACTGGCCCGTGGGGTGGCGCCGGTGCCAGGACATCGGCAGGCGCAGGTATTGACGGGTGACGACCCGGCGGTGGCCCGCCTGCACGCCCAGGGCGGTCATTCCGGCGAAGATTCGGCGCAGCGCGACCCCGGCGGCGGTGAGGATGCCAATGGCGATGAGGATCGCCCCGGCCCACAGGACGGTGGTGAATTCGACGCTGCCGGCCTGGATCGCGGGGACGACCACCTGGTCGGTGATTTGGCCCAACCCCCAGCCGGAGGCGACGACGCCGAGTCCGTAGGCGCTGGAGGCGATGATGGCGATCGTCGCGGTGCGCTTCTCGCTTCGGATCCCGCGGCCGAGGAGGAGGAGGGACCGTTTTACCGCGCCGCCGGGGAGGGTGTATGGGCGCGGGGAAACGTCATTCTCTGCCACGGGTTCAACCACGCGGACCAGTCTTTCACACCACCTGAAAACCTGCCTGCCGCAGGCCAGCTTTGACGTCGGCGATGCGCACGATCCCGAAGTGGAACACCGAGGCGGCGAGCACCGCATCGGCGCCCGCCTGGGCGGCTTCGGTGAAGTGCTCGGCGCGGCCCGCCCCGCCGGAGGCGATGAGGGGGCACGTGGTGGCCGTCCGGAGGGCCCGGAGCATTTCCAGGTCGAAACCCTCCTTCGTGCCGTCGGCGTCGATGGAGTTCAGGAGGATCTCCCCGACCCCCGCCGCCTGCGCTTGCACCGCCCAGTCGACCGCATCGATTCCCGCGCCGCGTTTGCCCCCGTGGGTGGTCACGTCGAAACCGCTGTTCCCCGCCTCGCCGCGGCGGGCGTCGATGGAGAGCACGAGCGCCTTGGAGCCACATTCGCGGGCGATCTCGGTGAGGAGTTCGGGTCGGGCGATCGCGGCGGTGTTCACCGAAACTTTCGCCGCGCCCGCCGCGCGGAGCCGGGCCGCGTCCGCGGCGCTGCGCACCCCGCCCCCGACCGTGATCGGAACGCTGATCTCCGCGGCGAGGGTGGTCAGGGTGTCCAGGGTGGTGGAGCGTCCCTCCAAGGTTGCCGAAACGTCGAGGAAGGTGAGCTCGTCGGCGCCCTCGGTGACGTACCGGTGCGCGAGTTCGACGGGGTCCCCCGCATCTTGCAGGTTAGCGAACTTCACGCCTTTGACGACCCGCCCGCCGTCGAGGTCGAGGCAGGGGATGACGCGGATGGGGTCTCTCATCAGGAGTCTCCTTCGAGGCTGGTGGTGGCGAGGACGTCGATGATGAACACGACCGTGTCGGAACCGAACGCGGCCTCGGGTGGGGCGATAATCATGATCTGGGAGCCGACCGTCGCATCGGACAGGCCGTCCTGCCAGGCGGGGATGAGGCCGGTGAAGGGGATCGCGGGTGGGGCGAGTTTCTCACCCCAGGTGGAGTCGAACTCCTCCCCGCTCGACCATTCCACGCTCGTGTAGTGGGCGGTGAGGGAACCGCCCTCTTGGATCTGGGGGCC
>Ga0209487_1001945_pt1 | contig 17043 bp, 20 predicted proteins | sample Poulit2012_FD_187524 | JGI IMG/M metagenome (GOLD analysis project Ga0209487, IMG submission 187524) | Agricultural soil microbial communities from Georgia to study Nitrogen management - Poultry litter 2012 (SPAdes) (version 2) | ecosystem: Environmental > Terrestrial > Soil > Agricultural land...
ATTTACCCCTTTTAGTTTCGTTAAAATGGCTAACCATTTATCCTTTAGGTTTAAATAAAAGGGCTCCGATGACTCCAAAAATAATGGCTGCTGATATCCCTGCACTTGTTACTTCAAATATTCCAGTTATGACACCAATCAAGCCATGCTCTTCAGCTTCTGCCATTGCACCATGTACTAATGAGTTTCCAAAGCTGGTAATCGGTACAGTAGCCCCTGCACCTGCAAAGTCGATGAGCGGCTCATATAGGCCAAATCCATCTAAGACAGCACCAGCTACTACAAGTGTTGTTAGAGTGTGTGCTGGGGTTAATTTAAACACATCGAACATAATTTGTCCGATGACACAAATAAGACCACCGACAACAAAAGCCCAAAAGAAGGTCATTGACTATCACTTCCTGCTTCAATAGAAACGGCATGAGCAATGCAGGGGATCGAATTATTCTGCTGAATGGCTAAAGGAGAGTGAAGCGCCCCAGTGGCAACAACTAGAATTCGATTCAACTTTTTTTGTTCAATCAAATTTAATAAGTATCCATACGTGACAACCGCTGAACAAGCACTTCCACTACCACCAGATAATACCGGTTGTCCTTCCCGATAAATGATGATTCCGCAATCGACATATTTATCTTCTTCAATTTGAAGATCTTCTTTATGAAGAAGATCCAATGATACCTTTCTACCAATTCGTCCAAGATCCCCCGTAACAATCAAATCATAATAGGCAGGACTCACATTACGCTCTTTTAAATGGGTAATAATTGTATCGACTGCGGCGGGGGCCATGGCACCTCCCATATTATACGGATCGGTTATCCCCAGATCGATAACTTTCCCGATTGTTGCCGACGTAATAACGGGTCCAGGACCTTCTTTAGCAACTAAAGCACATCCTGCACCAGTAACGGTCCATTGAGCTGTAGGTGGTTTCTGTGCTCCATATTCTGTAGGATTTCGATATTGTCTTTCCGCAGCGGAGTTATGGCTTGAACTCCCACTTAAAATATAGTCTGCACCCGCTCCATTAATTAAAAAGGCAGATAAGGCCAGGCTTTCCATTGAGGTTGCACAAGCACTGAATAAGCCGAGGTAGGGAATTTCCATTGTTTTGGCAGCAAAACTTGTCGGTGTAATTTGATTAATTAAATCTCCACCTATAAAGAAATTCACTTGCTCTTTATCAAGGCCACTCTTCTTTATCGCAACTTGACATGCTTCCTCCATCATGACTTGCTGTGCTTTCTCAAATGAGGCTTGTTTAAGCCATGTGTCATCATGAAGTAGATCAAAATCATTTGGTATCGATCCGCGTGCTTCAAATGGGCCCCCCACAGTCCCAGTAGAGATAATAGTTGGTTTATTATTGAATAGCCATGTTTGGTGTCCAACTAGCATTAGAAACCACCCCACTGCACTAAAATTGTTTTAACGAGAGCGATAACAAATGCGGAGAACACACCATAAACAATGACAGGACCAGCTAGCTTAAGCATATTCATTCCGACACCAAGAATAAAACCTTCAGTACGGTGCTCGATTGCTGCTGAAATAACCGCATTACCAAAACCGGTAACAGGTACGGCTGTACCAGCTCCGCCAAATTGCCCGATTCGATCATATACACCGAAACCCGTCAATAACATCGTAATAAAAATAAGTGTAGCTACGGTTGGATTCCCAACCGTTTTATCAGTGAAATCAAAAAAGTGAATATAAAATATTGAAAGCAATTGGCCGATAAAACAAATACAACCACCTATAAAAAATGCCTTTAGGCAATTTTTGAAAACAGGTCTTTTTTCTTCTCGCGTTTTTTGAAAAACGAGGTATTCTTGTGCTTCAGGCGTTAAGTTTTTATTTTTGTTATCTGCCATGATAAAATCACTCTTTCCATTTATGTTTCTTCATTCGAAAGTTCGATGATTTTAGTTATCTTTTTAGCTAACTTATCTTTAGATAGAGAATCAGATTGAAGTTTTTTCTCTAATTTATCCAATTCAAGGAATACTTTCTTATCAGATGATAAGATGACTTCAGAAGTCGGGAATTCTTTTTCAAGTTTCTTTTGTATTTTTTTTTCAATCTTTTTAAGTTGCAGACGTTGTAAATGATAAATATCAATCGCAACAACCAGTTTATCAGGGGTATTCACTGCTTTGACCGCTGTTAGATCATCGTTGTATTTAAGAATTTCTTTTGCTTGATTCGCTACTTGTTGGTCTACATCCTTACGCGTAGATAAATTGGTTAATTCAATTGGGGTATCATTGACTTGTCGATCAGTCGGATCAACGGTCGGGTTCATCCCACAGCTCGATAATAAGCATAAAACAATGGATAAATTAATAGTGATTCTATATTTCATAAAAGTCACCTGTTTCTATATTACTTTGTCGTGGGTAAGGGTAGTGCAACACTACCCCCCAGGAAGTGCTTTATTAAAAACCTTTGTATTCTGGTTCCTCTTGTTCAATTTGCTGAACTCTCGGTTCAACACTTTGTAATATTTGCGTTGTTTGTTCTGCAGCATTTGTATACATTTGTTTTGCCTGTTTATTTTCAGTTTCTAAAGCAAATTGTTCAAAACTTGCCTGGACACTTTTGAGTCCAGCAATTGCTTGTTTTACTTGGCTACCGACAGTCATATATTTTCCTCCTCTTTTTGTAAATGGTCATTACGTATCGTTCGAAATTTTGATCGTATCTATACATGCTATTTTTTACCTTAATGAATTTTATAATTATCTATAAATAGGGATTATGAAATACATTAGATTGCGCATGAAAAAAAGACGTCCATGAAGGAACGTCTTAAGAATTGGTGGAGAAAGGGTTATTATTAGAATGAATTTCATAATTACCTAAAATAAGGGATTATGAAATTCATTAGTTAATCATCCAAATAGAATGTAATGTCTGTTGTTTGATTTTCTATTTCTTTCTCTTGGCTAATTAATTCATCATCTAATTCAGAAAACATCGGAACTGATACCGAAATAGACTGATTATCAATCCAGTGATTCGCTGTAATCGGCCATTGGAAGTTCAGTATTTGTGTGTTGATTTCTTCTGGTGTAAGAAGTTGAATTTGTTGCCAGTTTTGAATGTCAATAACGATAAGATCTGTTAGGGATTCCGCTGAATCCGCATTCCGATCAAATTTTAATAATGCTTTATTATGATCAGGTGAGAACAAGACCTGCGAATATCGAGCTAAATCTGCAACAAGATATGCCTGGTTCTTTGTATCCTGATGAAGCAATAAATAGGAACAATGCTCATTTTCACAGGAGAATTCTAAGAGGAATATGTCGTTTTCTTCCGTTTCGATTGGAATGAGATCCATATTTCGGATCGCCTTTTCTTTATCATTTGTGGCTTGTAAGTATTCATTTAAGATTGGAATGTTTTTTAAATTAATAATCACCTGTTCTTCTGGAAAGGTGAATTCAATGAGTGCATCGACTTCATCTTCTTTTTCTTCTTCAATGAGTGCCGGTTGATGTTCATCTGTCGTCTTCATTTCCTTTTTCATAATGATTGGCTCTTCTTTGGAACAAGCTATGAAAAAGGCGAAAAAGAGGATGGTGAGCATCCGTTTAACCATGTATATCCCTCCAATTAGAATTCTTATGGATGAGCATCAAAAAGTGTAAATAATCAAGTCGAAATTCATTCAGTTATATGATGAATTCTAGTTGAATAGAAGAAACTCCTTTTAAAACGCTAAAAATAAATCAACTTTAATGAATTTCATAATACCGGTTTAGTGCAACATCGATACATCATATAGTTGCGTTGAACCGTTCTTAACTACATCCTGTATCGATGTTGCTGATTTTGGCAATTATGAAATTCATTCACTTAAATTATAAATATCATTTAAACTAGATATTTGATAAGCTATAGGTATGAACGACCGTCATTTAAATGACCTGTTCATGATATGAATTATTATAAAGGTAATTCATAAGGATGGGCAGGTTAAACAAAGTATCGTATAAAGGGGAAGGGTTGATCATGCAATGAAAACATTTAAATTAAAAGCGTTAGAAGTGATTGAAGAAGTCGATGAAGAGATGATTCGAAAAAAAATCCCCTTACTAGATGGATTAATCATTAACCGGGAAGATGATCAGAATCAATGGGTTATCGAGGCCTATATCGATAACAACTATTTAGATTACTTTACTACATTAAAGGAAGAACATGATGAAATCATTATTCAAGTTAAAATAACAAAAGAGAGTAATTCACCTGCCATCTTCATGACATCGATTATTGGCGTAAATGAAATAGGTTCTCGTATGAATGTTTTATTTAAAGGTAAAATTATAGATCGACATAAAGATGAAATTGAGGAAATGTTAGGTTCATTAATTACAGAAGGGTATGAAGGGGAAGAGTTGCTTATGGAGTTTAAATCCATCATGGAAAAAGGTTAGCCTTTTGTATGAATGAAAGCTCCTTGACAATAGAAGTGCTTGTCATTGGCTGCCCAGATGAATATGGGATATGTGATCGATCACGTATTATGTACGCTAAAGCTTGCTATAATCAGGTACATTTCTTAATATGAAAGAATAAATAACAGTATATAAGCTAGTAAGGAGTCGAGTGATGTCATACAAAGGCTTTCGTACGCATTGGACAAAAAAGTTGTCACCTGTTCAAATGTTGTTAATGTTTTATTTACTAGCTGTCATATTATCAACGATCACATTAACTTTACCTGTTGCTCACCAAGAGGGGGTTGAGCTTGCATTTATTGATGTTTTATTTACTGCAGTAAGCGCATTAAGTGTTACTGGATTAAGCACCCTTTCAATTATTGATTCGTTTTCTACAGTTGGAATTATTTTCTTAACGATTATCTTGCAATTAGGTGCGGTTGGTGTCATGGCTGTTGGGACCTTTGTCTGGTTGTTTTTTCGGAGAAAGATTGGTATAAAAGAACGACGTTTAATCATGACCGATCAAAATCAATCACATTTCAATGGCATGGTTCGCTTAATAAAGCAGATTGTTATGGTGTTATTGGCCATTGAACTCATTAGCTTTATAATTCTAGGCACTTATTTTTTAAATTACTACTCATCAGCTGGCGAGGCTTATTTTAATGGATTCTTTGGCACAATCAGTGCGATCTCAAATGGTGGTTTTGATATTACGGGGCAATCATTGATTCCATTTAAGGATGATTACTTTGTTCAATCTATTAATATGGTATTGATCGTATTTGGGGCCATCGGGTATCCTGTACTAATTGAAATCAAATCGTATCTGATTTCAACGCGCAGTAATCGAAAAAGGTACCGTTTCAGTTTATTTACAAAATTAACGACATTGACATTTTTTATATTAATTGTTGTTGGAACGGTTGGTATCATATTGCTTGATTTAAATCATTATTTTGTTGGCATGTCATGGCATGAACGATTGTTTTATGGATTATTTCAATCTGTAACGACAAGAAGTGGTGGATTGTCTACGTTGGATATAAGTCAATTGACGGGTGAAAGTCATTTATTTATGTCTTTATTAATGTTTATTGGTGCATCCCCAAGTAGTGCGGGGGGAGGAATTCGTACCACAACATTTGCATTAGTCATTATCTTTATCATAACGTATGCAAGAGGGGGAACGAGTATCCGTTTATTCGGAAGAGAAGTCTATGATGAAGACTTAATGAAGGCCGTAACGGTGACCTTTATGGCAATTATTCTTGTGTTTAGTTCGATTTTAATCATCTCGATTTTAGAGCCGTATAACATCAGTCAAATTCTATTTGAAGTGACATCTGCCTTTGGAACAGTAGGATTATCACTTGGTATTACAAGTGAATTAACGGTAACAAGTAAGGTGATTTTGATGATTCTCATGTTTATCGGGAGGGTGGGCGTTATTACATTTCTATTTCTGTTTAAGAAGCATAAACCAAGAGGAAAATATCGCTATCCAAAAGAGAGGATTATTATCGGTTAAGGGTAATCAAGGAAAAAGGTGAAAAAACTAGCTTGTGCTCTGAATAGCACAAGCTAGTTTATTTTAATAGTAAAACGTAGCACCAACAATCACCAAGAGAATAAAGAGCACTACAATGAGTGCAAAGGAATTTACTTGGTAGCCTGATCCATGGTGGCAATGCTGACTATAGCTTCCATATTCATTTGAACCACTAAACTGACCATCGAATCCGTATCCCATTTTAACATCTCACCTCCAACATTCGTTACATTTATACTATATGTCGTGATAAATGAAACGTCTAGACGTTTTATCTAGATGACCAATGAAATAGCCTTGAAGGCGGTATGACTACGGTGTTTATGGGGTAGATATATTTAATATTTTTAATTGATCATTTTCTAAGCCGATTGTAAATACATATTTCACCTTTTTTACTTTATTTTTATCTTTATTCTTTGATTTTAACTCCATTTCCACTTCGATTGTTGATTCGGATTGGTTGTCTTCGGTAATCGTATTTGAAGTTTCTTCATATGTTAAATCAACAATATTCGTGTAATCATCTCTAAATCGAGAGTATGATGTTTCTGACTGCATTGTACTGCCTAATAATGTATAGGCGTTCACATAATCCCTAATTTTGATCCCATCAAAGAAATAATCGATTAAGTAATCAGCATCCTCTTTTAATAATTCAGGGTCATAAGTATCGATATCCTGTATGCTAGCAAATTCGAGTTGATCATTATTAGCTTCATTCGACCATTCTTCAGCCTGTTCGATAATATCATTGGTTGGAATACTAAAGCCAATGGTACCGTCATCTGTTCCAACTGAATTAATGCCGATAACCGCACCATTATCACGGCTGATTAAGGGGCCACCACTATTTCCGTGTGTAATTTGGGCTGAGATTTGATAAAGATTTTCATAGGTATAGCCATCTACAATAAAGTCCCGTTCGGCACCGGAAATAATCCCTAATGTGACTGTGTTCTGAAAGCCATGGGGACTTCCTAAGGCAATGACTTCATCCCCAATCTCAGCTAAAGATTCCGTTTCAATGGGAAGAAATTCCTTCCCTGCTAATTGGGGGACACGGATAACAGCAATATCCACCTCATCGCCAATACCAACGACAGCAGCCGGATAAGATTGTGCATCGGCTGTTCTTATATTGATAAAGTCAGCGTCTTTAATTACATGTGCATTTGTAATAATATCCCCTTTATTATTATATAAAAAGCCAGATCCGGTCATGGTTTTTTCTTCGTTCTGTCCTTCAACTTGAATGACATGTTTCTCTGTTTCATGAATAATTGTTTTTAAGTCTAATGATTCGGAGTCTTTATTAATTTCATTTATCAGTGGATTATTGATGGGAATTGATTTTGCATTCCAATGGCCACTAATTTTAATAATCCCAAATATACCAAAAACAATGATTACAATCGAAACAATCAATGGGCCATATAGTTGTTTTCGCATTTGAGTTCACTCCAGCCATACGTATTATTAATCGGTATACCACGTAATTTTATCAACATTTACTTCTACATCTTTAGCCTTTTTATTTTTCATGTCATAATGGGTAAACTCAAATTTTCCAGTTTCATCTGGATATAATTTATCAGGATAAACAAATACTTTATTCGTTAAAATGGTCTTTCCCTTTTTTGTTAATAAGGAGTATTCAATCAAGACAGAATTAACAGGAATTGTCGCTATACTACTGACTTTCCCCTGGACGACTAAATTATCTTGATCATCTTTACTTGTTTTTACATTGTCGAGTTTAACGGCGTCTTGCTCATTTAATTCACGCTCTTCAGTAGCCACATCCACAGCTTGTTCGATTCTTTGTTGTTCAGCTGTTTCGAAGGCGGTTTTCTCTTTGTCAATCGTTGTTTTCAAACTTTGTAATTTATCGGAATCAGTGGCATATTTAAGTCCATCTTCAACAAGGTTTAAGGCATTATTAAATTGCTTTTTATTCAATTGTTCACTGGCCTTGGAATGTGTGTAATTAATAATTTCCTTACGAATCAGGTCTCTCACTTCATTAGCCTCATTCGTCTTAATGGACTCAGCTTCCCAAAGTAACGTTTTATAATCATCGATACTCGGTTGATCCGCTAATCGTTTATTTATCTGTTCAATTTTGATCTTGTTTCTAAGCTCATCCATCTGTTTAACGATTGGGGTGGCTGCGGGCCCGTGAAAGTTCTTTAATAATTGATCTGTATCGTTTACAATCGCTAAAGCATCATCAAGGTTTTTCGCGTCTAGTTGAACGATTGCTTCATCAAACTCACGTTGTATTTGTAAAACATTATTCGTAAATGTCATGGATACATTAGCATTATAAAAGTCCTTTTTTTGATTGAGTGCCCGTTTAAATAAGTCGCGGGCTTCTTTGTATTTTTCATCTTCTAGCTTCATTTCACCTTCTTGATATAATTCTTTAGCGTGCGAATCTTTATATTGCAAAATTAAAAAATGCACACCAGACGTAACAGAAAATAAAATAAAAAGCGTGATCGGAATATACCAAAAGCGATTAAAGTATTTTTTGGGCTTTAAGCGTTTATTCAGATCATCAGGAAGTTCCTTTCCACATTTAAAGCAATATAATTCGTCCTCTTTTGTCTTTATTCCACAGTAGGGGCAATAATGCATCATTGTTCACCTATTTTCATTCAACATTAATGAATTTCATAATACTGATTTAGTGCCACGTTGCTACAATATATAGTTTCGTTAAACCGTTCTTAACTGTATATTGTAGCGATGTAGCTGATTTTGGCAATTATGAAATTCATTCAACATATTTAATATTTCGAGTAAAAATGCGTTTCTACATTTCATCTTATCATACAATTACTTTATTTTGCTATGAAATGTTGGTATAATCAAGGTATGGAACGTTTGGAATATTAAATACTCGACTTTAGTAATGTGTTACATAATAGAGGTTTATTTTATGAGTATTTTCAGTATACTAAGATGTCTTAAGGAGGTGCTCTTCCGTGTTGGAAACCGTTTTTGGTGTACTTTGTATGGGGATTATCGTGTTAAATATTGGGTATTGTCTTTTAGACCGTGAAAGATAAACAATATAAAGGTCAGCCACTTTTTGTTAGGGGCTGACCTTTTTTTATAACCATTTATGGATTGAATGTGTTTATTTTGTTAGTTCCCATTCAGTAAAAGGATAAATGATAATTTCAGAACGTCCGATAATACTTTTGCTTTCGATAAATCCGAGACCATTTCGACTGTCTTTACTAATCGCTCGATTGTCACCCATGACAAAGTAACTATTTTCTGGGATATCAACGGGACCGAAATTTCCAGTATGTTTTTGGGCTTCTTCAGTAATAAAGGTTTGGTCATATTTTACTTTGTTTATATAAAGATCGTGATTTATCATTTCGATCGTTTCACCAGGTAAGGCAATGACTCTTTTTACATAATTTTTATGTGGTCTTTGAATAATGACGATATCACCCCGGTTTGGTTCACCAACTAAGTAACTGAATTTATTGAAAATAATTCTTTCTCCGTTATCGAGTGTTGGAGCCATGCTTTCACCTTCAACGATGGACGTAGAGAAGATAAATGTCCGTAAGAATAAAGCGATTAAAACAGCAATGACAATTGCTTTTCCCCATTCTGTCCATTCATTCTTCTTTTTAACTCTTGTTCGCAAGTTTTTTCTCTCCCTCCAAAAAAAGCAAGTCATTTATATAATAGCATAGTGAGAATGAATTTCATAATTACCTTAACTGGCGTATGTCACTCCGTTGTTGGAGTGATATAGCTATAAATAGGGATTATGAAATTCATTAAGTGAGTCAAATCTTTCGAATTTTAACAAGAAACGATTTTAATGGTGACGGACCATAATCGGAATAGATGAATAATTATGAATATCTATAAAGGGTATGGGGATACTAGGATGAAATAGAACCTTAATATAAAGGAGGGCTCAAGATGAGAAGAAACTATCAAAATCTTGAAGATCTTGTGTTAGAAAATAAACAGGAATTATTAGCAGATAAAGAGCAAATTGAACAAATAGAAAGGCGTCTTGAAAAGGTACAAGCGGATTTAGTTAGGAAGAAACGCAAAGAAATAAGCTAAGGGGATGATTTATTAAACAATAGAATGAATTTCATAATTACCAAAATTAGCTACATCGATACAGGTGTTGCACTAAACCGGTATTATGAAATTCATTAAATAAGGTAGGATTATTCTGATGTCGCTAGGGATGTCTATTTAACGGTGTAGCAAACGGAATTGAGCATTTACATAATAAGACGATAAGATCGAACTCAGAATGGAGCAGAAAGGGTGTCAGCGCCATTCTGAGTTCGACTGAGTCGTCTGTCCTGCTTATTGTAGAAGCAAGTTGTTTTCTAAATGGATATGTTGAAGCGTATTCGATTCGAGTTCGGCTAATCGGGAATAGGTAACTTTATAGGAACCACAAGCTGTAGCCGGTGGGCGAAACCCATTTGTAAGCCCCCGCATTTTATCAAGTAGATTCGTTGCGGATTGCAAACTTAATTTCAACTGATTTGTCGCGTTATCGATCATCAATTTAGTTGCTTCACTAGGCTTGTTTTCGTATTCTTTTATTAAAGGATACAATTCATTTTCTTCTTTCATCATATTATCTTCCATCGTTGTTTTAAATACATCATATAAACGATGTAATTCACCTAAGTGGGGTTCTCCGGTCCCATGTACATTATATATTCGTGTTACAAACTCACCAATAACCGGGAGTTCACCTTTCAAATATGAATGGTGATGCTCTAGGATATGGTCGATAAGCTCTGTAGAAGATAGTTGATCCCATTTTATAGTATGGATATCTTTCTCTATCCACGTCTGATAATCAGCATTTAACTGAGTTAGAACATCTGTGACCGAGAGCTCGGAATTCTCTGTAAAATAGGTGCGCAAAGGTTGATCACCTGAACAACAAAAATTTATTCTTTGTAGCTTAAATAGATCACTAGCTTGTGGAAAAACATTAACAATATCAGCTGGTGTATGTTCAGCCGTAAATGATTTCATAAATTGTACCTCCTCATATTTGAACTATCTGCATGATAACAATATTTTTAAATGAACACTGTGACAATGATCACTTATGTTAATGAATTTCATAATACCGGATTAGTGCCACATCGCTTGTTGAACCATTCTTAACTATATGTCGTATCCATGTGTCTGATTAGGGTAATTATGGAATTCATTCATTAATATTTGATAGGTTATGAAAACAGTTGATTCCAATGCCTATTATTCCACTCATATCCATGGATTTATATTCAGATGTATATTTTTAAGTTGAACGGTTTAAACTTATTAATCACGAGATAGATTAAGGGAGTTGATCACATTGATCCAGATACTTACAAGTGGATTGATTCATATATTGACAAATGCTTCCACGTTTATTTCATTATATATGGATGAGGAATATATGTATTATCTACTTATTTTAGTCGGAATAAGCATTAGTTATTTTATTATTCACCCGTTTATTACTTGGTTTATCACGCTACAGACCAATCGATTATTAAGCTATATTGTCAGTAGTTTATTTGTTTTGACATTGTTTTTAATTGTGTTGATATCCATTGGAGAGACTGAACAGATCATCATGCTAGGGTTGAAGATTAGTTTGCAATGTATCGCAGGTTTTGGTTTATTCCTCAGTTTACGACATGGTATAAAAAGTGTTTTTAAGCGAACATAATTTTCCGGTAAATTATAAAAAAGCCTAAGGAAGTATCCTTAAGCTTTTCTAATGAATGAGGCAGATGATGAGTATGTATCCGTTTATCTACATGATTCATAGGAAGGAATTTCATAATTACCAAAATTAGCTACACCGATACAGGTGTTGCATTAAACCGGTATTATGCAATTCATTAGAATGAGAAAAAAATTATTTATTGAAATTTCGATGTGATTTCTTTGGTGGCCACTCCATTTTACCTAAAGATGATGGGGTGTAGTAATTAGAAGGAGAATATTTATGTGTACCTTTTAGCTTCTTCTTGGGCTGCCAATCGATATATTCATAGATAATTCTTTTTGCCTGGGACAATGACATTTTTGTTCGAGGATTTCGGTAATTTTGATCTAGCGAACCCAAATGCTCAAATTTTTCAAAGTCCTCTTTTTCAGGCAAAATATGAAAATAATAGTCATCAACACTGACAAGTACGGTTGAATGTTGATTGCTAAATTTCGGATGATCTGAAAAGTGAAGCCCTAATTTTTCAGCACGGCCTTCCGTTAATAACTTATTGATTGATTCTTTCTTTATATGGTATAGATGTTGGGGTTCTGGCGCTGTCTTTGCATGCCGATTGATCGTGAATATAGCTTTGGCAATGTCTTGCAATAAGATGTTTTTAACCATTTATGCAACTCCTCTCTTCATTATTTGTTCCATCTCTACCTTACCGTATAGCTTGTCCGCTTGCAATCAGTTTTTTACGGATTGCTTTTCAATGTATAGGAATGAATCTCTGGTTGACAGAAAAAGCGAAAGGGGAGACGTGTTGTGCCGATTCCTTTATTTACATAGAGTAATAGTTTGTCCTGGTTAAAACGGTATTTTCCTTGGATATATTTTTCGGCATATGTCGGTGTGTATAAATGACCGATAAATGGAAGTCGAACTTGTCCACCATGACTATGTCCCGATAATTGTACATCTACAGGAAAGTTGACCGTTGTATCAGCAAAATCGGGTTCATGTGCTAATAAAATCGTAAAGAGTTCTTCGTTAACGTTTTTAAGTGTCGCGGGTAAATCTGGTGTACCTAAAATCACATCATCAATTCCTGCTAGGATAATCTCATCTTGACCACGTTGGATCGGGATGTGTGAGTTTTGTAGTAAGTGAAAATGGGCATCTTCCATAATATCATGAACAAGTTGGGTGCCATAACCGCCATGATCATGGTTGCCATATATCCAATACTTACCATACTCTGCTTGGAGATTATATAGTATTTCACTTATTTGTTTGGTCTTTTTATATTCGTGAGGTGCGTCGATGAGGTCCCCAGTAAAAACAATAAGATCTGGTTTAAGCTTGTTTATCTTGCTGACTAGCTCCGTTAGCTGCTCTTCTGTATAATGAAAACCAACATGTGTATCGGAAAATTGAATGATTTTAAAATCGTTAAATGAATGTGGGATATGATTTGCTGTTATGGTCTCATTATTAATTCGGAGCATCTCGGGTTCGATTTCCCGCGCATAATAGTAGGATAACCCGCTCATACCGATTAAGGTTGCCATACTGACAAAGGTATTTCTAATAAATGAACGTCTGTTCAAAATCGTCTGCTCCTTTCAAGTTAAAATCCAATTGGCTATGAGAATTATAGCATAAATTATATGTTTCGTATTGAAAACACTATGAAAAAACAAAGATAAAAGCAGTTTATATTTTGACTTTCCAATCTATCATCTCTATCATCTATAGTGAATGGTTATTCATTATTAGTATATCGTAATGAAAGTGAACGTATAAATAGGAGGAGTCTATGAAAAATAAAACTGTAATTGTAACGGGTAGCTCAAGTGGAATGGGTAAGTTTATGGCAATGAAATTTGCGCAAGAAGGTGCAAACGTTGTCATTACAGGTAGAAGTCTTGAAAGATTAGAAAAGGCTAAGGAAGAAATGATGGAAACATCTACAGGAGATATCTTTATGTTTCCGATGGATGTACGTAAGCCCGAAGATGTGGAACGTATGGTGAAGGAAACGGTTGACAAGTATGGATCAATTGACCACCTTGTAAACAATGCGGCAGGAAACTTTGTTTGTGCCGCGGAGGATCTGTCGGTTAATGGCTGGAATTCAGTAATTGATATTGTATTAAATGGTACATTTTATTGTAGTAGTGCAGTAGGGAAATATTGGATTGACAATAATAAAAAAGGTACGATCCTAAATATGGTTGCGACCTATGCTTGGGATGCTGGTGCTTACGTTATTCATTCTTCCGCGGCAAAAGCAGGCGTTCTGAATATGACACGTACATTAGCAGTAGAGTGGGGATCTAAATACGGGATTCGTGTAAACGCAATCGCACCTGGTCCGATCGAGCGTACAGGCGGAGCAGATAAATTATTCGAATCGGAAGAAATGGCTAAACGTACTGTTGAATCAGTTCCTTTAAACCGTCTTGGTAAACCAGAAGAGATAGCTGATTTAGCTCACTTCATTTTATCAGATAAGGCAGCATATATTAATGGTGAAGTAATTACAATGGATGGGGGACAACACTTAAATCAGTTTCCGTTTTAGATCTTTTTACCAGAATCAGGGGTGGGTCGATCACTCATCTCTGATTCTACATGAATAAAAAACAATGTGATGATGTGCGAATTTAGCCAATTGTATTTTTATGATCGAATCTTTATGCTGCTATTTTTTATATCTGCAATCCCTCCACATTTGGTCAACCACCCTCATTTAATAAGATGAAAAGTCCGGAGAAGTAGGCCTGTTCTACTATATCAATTGGATATAAAAAAACTTAATAAGTGACAAGTGATGTTCCTACATCATAATATATGGTAAACTTACCGTGTAGAGAAAAACAAATTAACTCCTTTTATCGGGAGAAATCCAAGATCATTTCATTATGTATTTGAAAAGGAGCGTTTTCATATGAGTATATTGCAAGAAGGTAAGCAACTACACAATATAACGGTAGCTGACTTAATGATTTCATCTGAAAAAGTAGCCCACGTCCAATTGAATAATCCACTTGAGCATGCATTACTTGTCCTTGTTAAATCAGGATATGCAGCAGTGCCTGTTTTAGATAGTTCATATAAATTAGTAGGTACGATTGGAAAGACAGTTATTTTAAATCAAATCTTAGGTTTAGAACACTTTGAAGTAGAAAGACTAGCAGATATGCGCGTTGAAGAAGTAATGAAAGAGGATATTCCACGGCTGTCTAAAGAAGGTAGTTTTATAGAAGGTTTAAAGGCCGTAGTTGATTGGCCATTTGTTTGTGTGTCAGATGAAGAAGGGTATTTTGATGGTATCTTAACAAGACGAGCTATTTTGAAACAATTAGAACGTGATTATTACACAAAAAAGGAATCAAGTGCATGAAAATGATATGTAGAACATTAATACAATCATAGTAAAACGTATCAAGTATGCTATAGAAAAGCAGTGAAAATAGATGAAAGATCATTGGATTAAAGGTAAGAGGTTGCATAGACCATTTATATTAGTGTCTGTCATGTTAGCGATGTTTTTATCTGCAATTGAAGCGACAATTGTTGCGACAGCTATGCCGACAATTGTCGCAGACTTAGGCGGGTTTTCCCTATATAGTTGGGTTTTCTCCATCTATTTATTAACGAGTGCTGCAACCATCCTGATTTTTGGAAAACTAGCTGATATATACGGCCGAAAGCCAATATTTGTTAGTGGGATTTTACTGTTTTTACTTGGATCGACATTATCAGGTTTTAGTATAACGATGTATCAATTAATCGGATCCCGGTTTATACAGGGGATTGGTGCAGGTGCGTTAATGCCAATGGCTACAACCATTGTAGGAGATATTTATAATAAGCAGGAGCGGGCTAAAATACAAGGTTATTTATCCGCGGTATGGGGTATTTCTGCTGTGTCTGGTCCTCTTTTAGGAGGCCTTTTTGTTGATCTATTGGATTGGCGATATGTCTTCTGGATGAACATTCCACTTGGTTTATTAGCCATGCTAGGTATTATTATTTTTCTGCGCGAAGACATGATCAAGAAACCACAAACCATCGATTATAAAGGTTCTATTTTACTCATTGTTATGATTAGTTTACTCGTTTTCATATTAGTTGAGGGCGGGGTGAGTATCGCATGGGATTCTATCCATATGATTATTCTACTATCGATAACAGCCATAGCATGTGGGTTATTTTATCTTCAACAAAAGTCAGTAGCTGACCCGATGATGCCATTTGAGATATGGCGTCATGAAGTGATTCGAATAGCGAATATCACCTCTTTACTTACCGGGATGATTTTAATAGGTGTTTCGAGTTATTTACCAGCATTTGTGCAAGGTGTCATGGGGAAATCAGCGATGGTTGCTGGTTTTACATTAACGACGATGTCAATTGGCTGGCCAATCGCCTCTGTTGTCGCGGGTCGGCTTTTATTAGTAAAGGGATACCGAATTACTTCCTTGTTTGGTGGATTTTCTTTAGTCATTGGTTCCTTAATCTTCTTTATGTTATCTCCTGAGAGAGGCCCCATTTGGGCGGGAACAGGATCCTTCTTTATTGGCATCGGAATGGGGATGACAAGCACCGCTTTTATTGTTGCGATACAGAGCTCAACACCTTGGGATATTCGGGGTATTGCGACAGCCGCGAATATGTTTATGCGTTCGCTAGGGAGTGTCCTTGGTGTAGCCTTGTTTGGTGGGCTGTTAAATAGCGAGATCAATAAATACATCGGAACAGCAGGGCTAGATGGTCAAATTAACGTCGATTCAACGGATAAATTGCTTGCTGGTGAGCAATCAGCTACTTTATCTGGCCAAGAAAAAGTGGTTTTGGAAGAAGGATTAACTTCTGGATTACATCATATTTATGTAGTCTTAGCCTTATTGGCGATTATGAGTTTGATACTCATCTATTTTATGCCACGTGATCATAATAAAGGGTCTGTGCGTGAAGAATAAGGCTTTTGTGAATTAAAATTGGTGACAATATAAAGTAAATGATTTGACGGAATTTTAATGGTATAAAAACAATTGTTGCAGACAAAAGCAAGCGATGCCAACGGTCAATTGTAATCCCTGATTGATTTACTGCCAATGGAGGGGTGGAGGTACATAATCAGTTGAGGGGGGAAATTGAAACAACCATCACTTCTGCATACGAGTAGATCTAAAAGTGAATATATAGGCTACAGTCTTCATACGTGCATGATTCGCACTAGAAACACAAAAAGCGAGCGGGAAATAAAATTCCCACTCGCTTTTTTA
>Ga0209487_1001946_pt1 | contig 17034 bp, 16 predicted proteins | sample Poulit2012_FD_187524 | JGI IMG/M metagenome (GOLD analysis project Ga0209487, IMG submission 187524) | Agricultural soil microbial communities from Georgia to study Nitrogen management - Poultry litter 2012 (SPAdes) (version 2) | ecosystem: Environmental > Terrestrial > Soil > Agricultural land...
GCTATTAAAGGACCTTTAACAACACCAATTGGCGGTGGATTCCGTTCATTAAACGTTGCACTCCGTCAAGAATTAGATTTATATACTTGCTTACGTCCAGTACGTTATTTTGAAGGTGTACCATCACCAGTTAAACGTCCTGAAGATGTTGACATGGCTATTTTCCGTGAAAATACAGAAGATATTTATGCTGGTATTGAGTGGGAAAAAGGAACAGATGAAGTTAAAAAAGTTGTTGACTTTTTAGAAAATGATATGGGTGTAAAAAACATTAGATTCCCTGAGACATCTGGAATCGGAATTAAGCCAGTATCTGAAGAAGGAACAAAACGACTAGTACGTGCAGCAATTCAATATGCAATTGATGGTGGACGTAAGAGTGTAACATTGGTACACAAAGGTAATATTATGAAGTTTACAGAAGGTGCATTTAAGAATTGGGGTTATGAAGTTGCTGAAGAAGAGTTCGGTGATAAAGTATTCACATGGGCAGAGTATGATCGAATTGCCGAAAAAGATGGAAAAGATGCAGCTAATAAAGCACAAGATGAAGCTGAAGCAGCTGGTAAGATCATCGTTAAAGATGCGATTGCTGATATTTTCTTACAACTCATTTTAACTCGTCCAAGAGAATATGATGTTGTTGCAACAATGAACTTAAACGGAGATTATATTTCTGATGCACTTGCTGCACAAGTAGGTGGAATCGGAATTGCACCAGGAGCGAATATTAACTATGATTCTGGCCATGCAATTTTCGAAGCAACCCATGGAACTGCTCCTAAATATGCAGGACTTGACCAAGTGAACCCTTCATCTGTACTTTTATCAGGTGTACTCATGCTTGAGCATCTTGGTTGGAATGAAGCAGCAGACCTAATTACAAAATCAGTTGAAAAAACAATCCAATCTAAAGTCGTTACATATGACTTTGCACGTCTGATGGATGGTGCAACAAAAGTTAAAACATCTGAATTTGGAACTGAATTGATCAAGAATATGGACTGATACTTTAACGAGGGGGATTATCTGTGGGAATTAAACGAAGAAAAATATCCGTGATTGGATCAGGATTTACTGGCGCTACAACTGCCTTAATGATTGCCCAAAAAGAGTTAGGTGATGTAGTCCTCGTTGATATTCCAAATATGGAAGACCCAACAAAAGGAAAAGCACTTGATATGCTTGAAGCAAGTCCTGTTCAAGGATTTGATGCCAAAATAACAGGAACTTCAAATTATGAAGACACAAAAGACTCAGACTTAGTTATTATTACAGCAGGTATTGCTCGTAAACCAGGCATGAGTCGTGATGACCTTGTGAATACAAATGCTGGAATCATGAAGATTGTCACAAAGGAAATTGTGAAATACTCACCAGATTGTTTTATTGTCGTACTCACAAATCCAGTAGATGCAATGACTTACACCGTTTATAGGGAATCTGGATTTCCAAAAGAACGTGTCATTGGTCAATCTGGTGTCCTCGATACAGCAAGATTCTGTACATTTGTAGCAGAAGAACTAAATGTATCTGTGAAAGATGTATCAGGGTTTGTATTAGGGGGTCACGGGGATGAGATGGTTCCTCTCATCCGTTATTCCGCTGCTGGAGGGATTCCACTTGAAAAGTTAATTCCTGCTGATCGCTTAGAGGCGATTGTGCAGCGAACACGAACAGGTGGCGGAGAAATTGTGAATCTGCTGGGAAATGGGAGTGCATATTATGCACCAGCAGCCTCTTTAGCCATAATGGCCGAGGCGATTCTGAAAGATCAACGCCGTATTCTCCCTGTTATTGCCTATTTAGAAGGTGAATATGGATATAAAGACATTTACCTTGGAGTACCAGCAATACTAGGTGGAAATGGGATTGAAGAGATCTTTGAACTAGATTTAACCAAAGATGAGAAAGTAGCACTTGATAAATCAGCAGACTCTGTCAAAAGTGTGCTGAAAGTATTAAAATAATGATGAAAAGAGCTTCTTTTTGTACCTCGTGCAAAAAGAAGCTCTTTTACTTTACATAATAAAATGCAAGAAGGATGGCTATCTAGGGAATTTCTGTTAAAATTAAAGAGAAAGTAAATTTTCTAATTGAAATGAGGCATTATAGATGAAACAGAAAATACTGATCGTTGATGATGAAGTTTCAATCGTTACTTTATTAACATTTAATATTGAAAGGGCAGGATTCGAAACAGATGTTGCCTATGATGGTGATGTTGCCATTCAAAAAGCGGAAACTGGAGCGTTTGATTTAATCATACTTGATTTAATGTTACCTAAAATGGATGGTTTGGAAGTGTGTAAATATTTACGGCAACATAAAATTGATACACCTATTCTAATGCTCACTGCCAAGGACGATGAATCTGATAAAATTATTGGCCTAGAATTAGGGGCAGATGATTATTTAACGAAACCATTCAGTCCCAAAGAGGTTGTTGCCAGAATTAAGGCCATTCTCAGAAGAACAAATGGAAACAAAGAACAATCTTTTGAAACCATTCAAATTGGTGATCTACTCATTTATCCTGAGAAACATGAGGCAACGCTGAAAGAAGAACTCCTTACATTTACACGTAAAGAATTCGAACTGTTACAATTTCTTGTTGAACATAAAGGAAAAGTTATTTCAAGAGACCAATTATTAAATAAAGTTTGGAACTATGATTTCGCAGGGGACACTCGAATTGTTGATGTGCATATTAGTCGACTAAGAGAGAAAATAGAAACAGACACAAGAAATCCAGCATATATTAAAACGATTCGTGGGCTTGGCTATAAAATAGAGGAGCCTTCACTATGAAAAAATTACTTAAAAAGCCGCTCATCTCTTATGTAATTGGTTTGTTTATTTTGATTGCTGGTGCTGGAGGCGTACTTAGTTTAATTGTAACAGATGTGATTATTCTATTTGCTGTGTTGCTGTTTATATATTTTGTGTTGATTTTTCTATTACTACAAATCGCGGATCAATATATCAAGCCTATAGAACAAACGATAAAAGTAGTTGCCAAATTGACAAATGGTAATTATCGTGCACGTATCCATCACCAATCCATTGGGGTCATTGGTCAATTGAACAATAATATTAATAGATTGGCACGCAGTTTAAATAAACTATCTATTCATCAGACGATACAGGCCGATCAATTAACAACAGTAATTGACAATATGGAGAGTGGAATTGTTTTAATTGATGAAAAAGGATATATACATTTAGTCAATCGCAAATTCATTCAAACATTTGGCAATAACCACAAGCATTATCTTGGGCACTTATATTACGATTGTATAGATAACGTAAAAGTACATAAAACAGTCCAAGATACATTTTTATATGAACAGAAAATTAAACAATCATTTATTCATAAAAATAACGGAGAAAAGTACTATTTACAAATTGTTGGGGCACCTATTTTTAATGAAAATAAAACATTGAAAGGCTCAGTGCTCGTGATCCACGATATAACAGAAATCAAAAATCTAGAAGTGATGAGAAAAGATTTTGTTGCGAATGTGTCACATGAATTGAAAACACCGATTACTTCAATTGTCGGATTTTCGGAAACGTTAATTGATGGGGCCAAAGATGAACAAGAGTCATTAGATCACTTTTTAGAGATCATTTATGAAGAGAGCAAACGAATGCAAGTGCTGATTGATGATTTACTCGTTCTTTCTAATTTGGAGCACGATGAGCATAAAATACAAGCTTCTGAAGTAAATATGGATGAGGTACTAGCGGAAGTTGAACCAATGATCAACCACCTTGCCAATAAACGGGAACTTCATTTTGCAGTAGAGATGGAAGAACGGTTATTTTTAATGGCAGATAAAGAAAAGTTAAAACAATTATTAATTAATCTTTTGGCAAATGCTGTTAATTACACCCCAAAAGACGGAAAAGTAACATTGATCGTCGACGACCAAGGTGAATATATCCGGATAAAAGTGGAAGACACTGGAATTGGAATTGACCAACAACAAATTAAACGACTTTTTGAGCGGTTTTATCGAGTTGATAAAGCACGCAGTAGAAATACGGGTGGAACTGGGCTTGGTTTGGCCATTGTCAAGCATATTGTTGAAGCACATAGAGGAAGTATTACGGTAGATAGCGAATTAAATCAGGGTACGATATTTACCATTTATCTACCAAAGAAACAATAAATGTCGTGGGGGAAAACGATGAAAAAAAGAATAATTATCATTACGAGTAGTTTCATAGCCATTTTATGCATTGGTCTATTTGTAGCCGCGAATTACTTTTATGGAGTAGGCATTAAGAGGGGAACAGATGTTGAACTTCATCGTGAAGCAGCCGTTGCAAGTTCTGAAGCTACTGCAGAAGATCAGATGATTTTTGAAGAGGCTAATGCTTGGTTTGAAGAACAAACGCCCGAAATTTTGGAGATCAATTCATTTGATGATTTAACTTTAAAAGCACAATATATCGAACAAGATCATCCAAAAAAGGTAATCCTTGCTCATGGTTTTAACCAGTCAAGTGATGATATGGGGAAATTGACTAAACTGTATTATGATTTAGGCTTTGATATCTTATTACCCGATGCTCGGGGACATGGTGAAAGCGAGGGCGATTATATTGGGTATGGATGGCATGACCGATTAGATTATATTGATTGGATACAGCTATTAATAGATGATTATGGTGCAGAACAAATTGTTTTACACGGACATTCTATGGGGGCAGCCACTGTACTCATGACGAGTGGAGAAACGTTACCAGATGAAGTTCAGGCGATTATTGCTGATAGTAGCTATAGTACAGTTCAGGAGGAATTGGTTCATCAATTAAAACATATCTATAACCTACCACCGTTTCCACTTTTAAATGTAACAAGTATGGTCACGAAAGTGCGAGCAGGTTATACGTTTAAAGAAGCATCTGCGATTGATCAAGTACGTAAGAATACCCGGCCATTATTCATTATTCATGGGAACAATGATGACCTTGTCCCTACTGAAATGGGGCATCAGATATATGAAGCGGCAGGGGGAGACAAGGAATTATGGATTGTTCCTGACTCAGGACATACGAAAGCATTTGATATTGTTACGCAAGAATTTCAAGATCGTGTAGAAAATTTTATCACCAATGCATTAGCTGAGTGAGTGAACTTTTGTTGACCAAACAATTTTTTGCTCCAACATGTAGTGTAGAAAAATTGACGCACCTACGTGTTGGGGCTATGTAACTTAAGATCAGAACTAAGAAATTCGCTTATGTATGTGATTTTAATCACTGCTTTTATATGTTTGGTTATGAATGTGTGTCAAATTAATGACAAATCATATTTTTGGCTCCTTAATTTGATCTTTAATATTGCTATTTATCCTAGCTTTTTCTATCATGAATATAGGGAGAAGGGGATACAAAATATGAAGAATGAGACAAATATATCATCAGAAAGTATAAATCAACGTAACTATAATCCACTTATTTGGACGTTGTCTGTTGTTGCTGTTATTATTATTTTGGGAATTAATTATATTCCTAGAAGTACTACAGGCACAATATTTGGTATGGATTTAACAGTACTACCATTACTTAATGCGGTTCTTAATGGTTTTGCATTTGTATTTCTAATACTTGCACTTATCATGATTAAAAAGAAAAATATCAAAGCACATCGCAATTATATTTTTGCGGCATTTATTGCGACATTTTTGTTTTTAATTTCATATTTAACTTATCATGCGATGGCAGGTTCAACTAGTTTTGGTGGCGACGGTATGTTGAAAGTAATTTATTACTTTGTATTGATTACACATATCATTTTGTCAACTTCTTTATTGCCATTATCACTATTTACACTCGCAAAAGGGTTAAATATGCAAGTTGAAAAACACCGAAGAATTGCACGTTGGACAATGCCAATCTGGCTTTATGTCAGTATAACCGGTGTACTCGTTTATCTACTGATTTCACCTTATTATTAATATATGTTTACGGTTGAAAAAAGCTTATGCCCACTGGAATTTTTTCAGTTGGGCATAAGTTTTTTAAAAAAGGGATCGTCCCTATGTTATTCAGTTGTGAATGGGGATGCTGGCAATCCTTCCTTATTATATAAATTTGCTTCTGCTGGATTGTCTGACCATGCATATCTCACATGCTGTGGATCCTGAATTTTATCATGGCTAACGATCACATGATTTTCGTGAATCATTGCAGTAGCAGGAACAAACTCTTGATCTAGTTCGCAAATCTCAAAACCTTTTAACACTTCATCACCTTCACGTAAAGTTAGACCACTTCCAATATGTTCAAAACTTAAATGAATTGTATGATTAACTTTTTTCATATTTTGATAGATTGGTCCACTATAAATGACATCCTCATGATATGCTTTACTTTGTGCGGCTAATGCCAAGCGCTGTCCTACTGTTTTTTTGTTTTGTGGATGAAGATCATTATGTTCCCCAACATCAATTGTGACGGCCATTGCTGTATTGGTGATATTAAGCCCATGTAATTGTTCGTTTCTTAGAATAGCCCAGTTATTGTTAGGATCTCCAGTATCTAAATTAGCTAGCTGGGTGTAGAGAAATGGTATATCGCCGAGCCCCCAGTTTTTCCGCCAATCACTTACTAACTTGTTAAAAAGGATATGATAACCATCAGGATTTGCCGTATTTGATTCTCCCTGATACCAAAGTATTCCAGTAATACAATACGTACTAAGTGACGCAATCATCCCATTATAAAGACCAGCAGGATCATATTGAAAAAAAGTTTGAGGTTGTAACGGCTCTGTTTGTGCCCCAAGCTTGTATTTCCAAGTACCATCTAAATTAATTATCTCATTACCAATAATGAATTGATATGGCATATCTTTGATAAATTCCCCGGTTGATTGTGTACTGATCACCCGAACAGTAATCCGATTTTTACCGGATTTTAATAATCCGTTAGGAACTGTATAACGTCTTGGTGGATACCGATAACCTGTATGACCAATACAAATGCCATTTATATATGTATCATCTGCATCAACAATTGTCCCAAGCTTCAGTATAGCCTCCCTTTTTTCCAGGAAAGTGGGGACTTCAAATTCCTTTGTAAACCAAACAGAACCTCTGACATCCTCTAATTCAGTACCTTGCCATGAATTAGGTATTGTAAACCCTTTCCAATTTTGGGGTTCAAGAGATTCTTCATACCATTTATCGTGTAGTCCCTGATCATTTTCATTTAAATGTTGATACCAAAGGTTATTTCGTTCCTCATCACTTTTGATGACTGAACGTATGTATGAATCATCTTTATTTTGGTCTAATATATGATCGTATTGATTAAATTGTCTCAGAGTTTTTTCACTCATCCATGCTTCAATAGGTGTTCCGCCAACTGCACCATAAATCAAACCAATAGGTATACCGTATTTTTCATAAATTTTATGGGCAAAAAAGTAACCAACAGCGCTAAAATTCATGACATCTTTTTGCGTAGCACTTGTCCATTGTCCATTAGATAATTCCTGTCTTGGTGCTTGAAAATCATATTCTTGCGGCACTGCAAATTGACGGATAAATGAATGATTTATTTTTTTGATTTCCTCTGCAAATAAATCTTGAGTTCGACTCAGAGGTAGTTCCATATTTGACTGACCACCAAGCATCCAAACATCACCAATTAAAATATCTTTAATAATTATTGTTTCATCGGCAATGATTTCCATCTCATGTGGACCACCTGGAGACAATTTTCCTAATCCAACAGAGAAGTTCCCTTCATGATCTGAAGTTGTATCATATGATATCCCTAAAAAATTTAAATTCACAGTGTACGTTGGTTTAGTTTTTCCATAGACAGTTACATTTTTATTGCGTTGAAGAACCATACCATCACTAAAGATACTTGATAATTTCATATAATTCCACCTTTCAAAAAGGTTTTTGTGATAATCATACTACAATAATAGCAGAATGTTAAGCGGTTTCTTAGATTGGAAGGGAGTCCCTCATATGGCAACGAGTATAAATACTTCTATGATGAATATTTACCAAGTGTGAAACATATGATCATTAGTTACGGGTTAGTGAGCATAACGAGGGGGATATGACATTGGCAGACGGTTATTATCAATTAGAAGTGAGCACTCCAATTGAAAATGTGTGGTCGATTATAAGTGATGTAGATATATGGGCACCTTTAGTACCAGGTTATATGGAACATAAACTAATGAGCAATAGGCAATACATTTGGAAATTAAAAGGAGATATTGGCATCTTGGAGAAGACAATAAGTGTTAAAATAGACATAACTGAGTGGAGAATGCCAGCAAAAATATCCTTTGCTATTACCGGCTTGAATGAAAAATTCACGGGGAACGGCTATTTTAAAGTAAAGAGAGTTATTGGGCAGAAAACTCAGATTACTGGATATCTAAACATTTCAGTAAAAGGGATGATGCGTCCGTTGATCAATCCTATGCTGAAATCGTTCATTCCAAAAACAATAGAGAAGTTTCTGAAGAAAGTTACTACTAAGATGAGAGAAAGAGAAGTTATGTTTACGTGAACAAAGTGCTAATTATCAAAACTGAAAACAATTATTTGTCCTCATTTGATATTGATGTTGACCGCTCATCTAAATATCGATATAAAGTTGATTTACTAATTCCAGTCTTTTCTTTTATCTCGAATAATGTATAGTTATTACTATCATACATCGCGAAAGCACGCTGTAAATTTTCATCTGATTTTCGAGGACGGCCAATGGATTTGCCTTGTTGTTTGGCAACTTGTAATGCAAATGTAGAAGAATGACTTAAAAAGATTGATTGCAATTTTGCGAAAAAAGTAGCTCCGTGAAGTAGTGAACCTTCTATGATTGTTTCATTTGTTAATTGTTCATCAATGAAGTGAATGATGATTTGGTCACGTTCTGCTAATCTTAAAATATCTAAAAGTTGTTGTAAAGAATCAGATAGTACTTCAATGTTCTGTACAAATAACTCATTATTGTTTTGAACAGTCATGAGTAAATTTTCGAGCTCGACCCTATTCTTCGCAAGTCCATGTGTTTCTTGCACCAAAACATCAATAGTAATATTAGTTAATTGATTGTTACAGTGTTGATCATCGACAATTGGGCGAATGTATCCGTATCTCATCTATTAACTCCTTTTTCTCAAAACTATTCCCTTTTAGGAACATGTATCATGTGATATGCTATACTATACTTATTCTTACATAGAATTGAAGTGTAGTATTCGTGAAAGGGGAACAACATGCATACATTGAAACAACAATGGTTTGGGAATATACGGGCTGACATTTTGGCAGGTATCGTTGTTGGTCTTGCTCTCATTCCTGAAGCATTAGCTTTTGCGTTCATTGTGGGTGTAGATCCACGTGTCGCATTATATGCCTCATTTACAATTGCGGTCATTACTTCTTTTGTGGGCGGGCGACCAGGTTTGATTTCAGCGGCAACAGGGGCAATGGCCTTAGTACTAGTCAATTTAATGGCATCACATGGTTTGCAATATGTACTTGCGGCAACTATATTAACAGGACTTATTCAATTTATTTTGGGCGTTTTTGGTGTAGCGAACTTAATGCGCTTTATTCCAAACTCTGTGATGCTCGGATTCGTGAATGCGCTTGGGATCATGATTTTTATTACACAAATGCCTTATTTAATTGGGCGGGGCGTGATGACATACGTATTTGCGGGTGTCACGTTAATATTAGTATACGTGATTCCTAGATTTATAAAAATGATACCTGCGCCACTCATTGCCATTATCATTATGACGTCGATTGCGCTTTTCTCTGGGGTGAAGTTACAATCAATAGGGGATCTTGGGACAATGCCAAGTACATTGCCTACTTTTTTCTTCCCAGATATACCTCTTAGTTTAGAAACATTAAAAGTTATTTTGCCCTATTCGTTGGCACTTTCAATTGTTGGTTTGCTAGAATCACTTCTGACATCTCAAGTATTAGATGATATGACAGACACGGAAAGCAATAAAAATACGGAAGCACGTGGACAAGGAATTGCCAATTTCATTAACGGATTTTTTGGTGGAATGGCTGGTTGTGCTTTAATCGGGCAATCTGTCATTAACGTAAAATCTGGAGGCCGTGGGCGTCTTTCAACCTTTACAGCAGGTGTGTTTCTCATGTTTTTGATCATCGTGTTAGGTGATGTTGTTGTTAATATTCCAATGCCAGTTCTTGTTGGTGTCATGATTATGGTGAGTTTTACAACATTCAATTGGAGCTCATTTAAGTTCATGGTCCAAGCACCGAAAAGTGAAACACTTGTCATGGTGATTACAGTTGCGATTATATTATATACGCAGAATCTAGCGATCGGTGTTGTTATCGGGGTCATTTTAAGTGCGCTATTCTTTGTAGCGAAAATTTCGCGTGTAACTGTCACAAATGAAAATAATGAATATAGAGTGAAAGGTCCATTATTTTTTGCGTCGACAACAAAGTTTATGAAGTCCTTTACAGATGTGAAAGCAAATGAAATTACGATTAATTTTGAAGATAGTCACCTCTGGGATGAATCTGCAGTGGGGGCAGTGTTAAAGCTCAAACAACAACTCGAGGAAAAAGATATCACTGTGCATATTGAAGGTTTAAATGCTTCAAGCGAACAATTGTACCAACAATTTATATAAGGGGGAATAAATATGAAGATTGCGATCGCAGTCGATGGATCAGAAAATGCTTTACGAGCAGCAAAACATGCAATTTTATTGGCTCAACATTTACCGGATGCACATCTAGAAGTGATTCATGTAGTAGATTATAGTAAAGCGAAAGATGAACATTTATTAGCCCAAAATCCCGAAGGCTTGGCTTTAAAACGTGAACAAAAGATACATCCAGTAAGAGAGCTTGCTGAATCTGCACATGTAGATATGCAACTGACGATCCTAAAAGGGAATCCAAGTAAAGAAATTATAAAATATGTGAAAGAACAAAAAGTTGATCATTTAGTGATTGGAAGTCGTGGTCTGAATGCATTCCAGGAAATGATGCTTGGGAGTGTAAGCCATAAAGTCATGAAACATGCAACATGCCCAGTCACAGTTGTTAAATAGACTGGAATAAAAGGCTATGGGGACTGTCCCCATAGCCTTTTATTCTTCGCTGTCTATTTTGCCCCATGCTGAATTTTTTTATCATATGCCTATGACAACAGATATTATAAGCCTTTACACCTCTTAAGAAACAGCAACAAAACTTCAACACTTCATCACACTAGTGTAGCGGGGGACTGACCCCGTCCTAAAGCCCTATCACTTTTATGTTTTATGAATATATATGTTGTAAGGATGGATTGGGGGTGAAATAGATGGGTGATAGACGTCCTGAGTTATTTAATCTATCAAATCAGTTAATTGAAGTGTATGTGCAAGATATTTTTTCCAGAAATGATGTAGAGCTAAGTAAAATAAAAGAACGAATGACAGATGAACAACGGGAAAATATAAAAAACTCAGTCAATATGTTAAAAGAACAAGTTGATGACTTTCTCCAAAAACAAAGTAATCGAAAACAAGTGACAGAAGAAAGTGAAGAGGCTAAAGCTAGCGAAAGTCCTTTAAGAGCTAAAATCCGTGGAAAAGATACAGACAAAAACTAATCAGAAAAGGGTTTTAAAAAATAGTTATTCATACTACTATATTTGAACAGGCCAAAAGTAGAATTGTCGCATTTACTATAATGTAATAGGAAAGGAGGAAAAGTAATGAATAAGCAAAATTATGATTATTATGAGAACAATTATTATGAAAAAGAGCACAGATGGAATGCGCTTGATCCTGATTGTGAGCATTCTATTCAGTCTTGTAAATCTAACGATCCCACAGAAGAAGCAGTCCAAGAAGCTGAAATAGATCAGTCTTCGAATGAAGTCATAATCATTCGTGATTCCTGCGATATCAATGTTGAAACAACCGATACACAAATAGCCGCATCCTTGCAAGCTGCTCTACAGGTTGCAATTGCTGTAGTGATTAATATTACAATTGCAGATAGTAGCCGTGCAGAGACAGTAACCCAGGAATTATTACAGAATTCCCAGCTTAAACAGACGAATCGTCAAAAAATCGTTATCGCTAATTCACGTCAAATTGATGTTGCTACTACTGATACAGACGTTGCTATTTCACTTCAATTATTACTACAAATTCTCGTTGCCCTCGTTGTTCAGTTAGATATTTTATAAGATGTAACATATGCTTAGTGAATTTCATAAAAATGATTGAATACCCTACCTCCGCAACATTTAGTTTTCTGATCTATATGTTGCGGACAAGGGATTATTTCGGTTGATAAAATTCACTCAGCTAAAAGCCGATTCATACATTCCTCATTTTATTATATGGGGAGTTACTGTAAAAAGTGCAAAGAGAAAAGATTTTAGATAGAGGGTCTTTTCCCTTGTAGTGGATTCATTTGTTCTATGGCATAACCTGTATTCAGCACACGCCCTTCACTGAATGCCGGCCCAATGATTTGTACTCCAACAGGTAACTGTCCATTAAATCCGGATGGAACAGACAATGTTGGAAGTCCCGTTATATTTGCAGGTCCTGTTAGTCGAATAAAGTTAGGTAATAACTCTACTTCTTTACCATTTAAATCAACCAACTCCTCCCCAATATTGTTAGGCATCACTGGCAATGTTGGGGAAATAAGTATATCTATTTTCTTAAATGCTTCGTTGAAATCTTGAATCAGTTCCTGCCTTACTTTTAATGCTTCAGCATATTGAGTAGAAGATGGAAAAGCACCTGATACTAGAAAACCACGAATATCCTCTCCATAATCTTCCGCACGACTCAGTACACTATTCATATGAATCGCAGATCCTTCTGATACTGAAAAAGTAAATCCAGCCCACTCAGCATCTTTAAGCGCTGGTATGTTAACAGGTTCGACTTTTGCACCGCGATCAACAAGTGATTGAATTTGATCTCTGACAGACTTTTCTATTTGAGCATCGATATTATTGAAAAAATAATCCTCATTAATACCAATGACTAAATCTTTTACATCCCCAGTAATTTGCTTTACATAATTTTCCGTGGAAGAGTGTACTGATGCTGGATCTTTCTCATCATGTCCAGCAATGATTTCCAATAAACCTGCTGCATCTTTGACTGTTTTGGTCATCGGTCCAACATGATCTTGGGTCCATGATAACGGATATACACCATGTGTACTGACAAGACCACGGGTAGGTTTTAACCCAACAATTCCACATGCTGCCGCGGGAATACGAATGGAACCAGCTGTATCAGTACCGATTGATGCGACACTTGACCCAACTGCTACAGCTGCACCAGATCCGCCGCTCGAACCTCCAGATATTTTTGTCACGTCCCAAGGATTTCGGACAGGGCCATAATGCGGATTATTACTCGTGATACTTAAAGCATATTCATGCATATTTAATTTACCCGTAAATATAACGCCTGCTTCTCTTAATTTAGCAACAACAGTTGCATCATACTTAGAAATAAAGTCTTTATGTATCTTTGATGCCATTGTCGTAAGTTTATTTTCGAAATAAAGATTGTCTTTAATCCCCATAGGAATGCCATGATACATGCCGCGATAATTTCCATTATGAATCTCATTTTCTGCTTTTCTAGCAGATTCCTCTGCATCCTGACGATAAATAGATAAATAAGCGTTGATCTTGTCTTGACTATCCTCCGCGCGATCGAGGACAGCCTTTGTTAGTTCGACAGGTGAGATGGTTTTATTCTTAAGAAGTGGTGCTAATTCTTCAACTGACATTGATATTAAATCTTTTGACAACATAAATCCCTCCATCAAAATCTATTTTGCCTGGATAGGCGTATTCATCTTTTACGACTCTATATCATTGTAGGATGTACATACAGATTGTCAAATTTACTCATTATGGGGGTCAGTCCCCCGAAAGTAATACTTCATCACTTCATCACACTAGTGCGGCGGGGGACTGACCCCCACCTGTGATTGACCCCCACCTGTGATTTGGATCACTGATGTTTTGTGTGTTTTGATGTATATTTAGGGTGATTTATAAAAAGGGGGATGTCATGATGGCGGATTGGCTTAAAACTTTACAAACAGATACACCACAAGAGGGATTTGAGCTTGCGATAACACTTGCGAGAAAAGGTGTTGGCTATACACAACCTTCAGCTGAAATTAGGGAAAAACTACGCCCAGAATATGAGGAAAATGCGGATAGCCTAACCTTTGCATCCCAAGTGATCGCGATCCATTACCAAACAGTTGCTGCTGCGAACAACTATTGGAAATAAATTTTTCTCGCTATAAAAAAGTAATCGCCATCTAACGGCGGTTATTTTTTTCATTTTAAAATGCTCTAATGATTCATCATGCTCCTTGTTATGATAAGATAGGAAGAAGGGATGACCCGGATTTTTCTAAAAGGAGTGTCTTCAACAATGAAAAAGATGATAATTGTAGTTACAAGTTTAATAATGATCTGCCTGACCGGTGGACTTATCCTTTATGAAAAATCGGATCCAATTCAACTACCACATTTAAGTATCCAAGACTCGCAAAATAAACCACAGCAACCACAACAATTACAACCTATACTCGTGGATGAAAACATAGGCTATTCACTACAAAATGATGAACTTCAGATTACCTTTAACCAGGGAGAAGATTGGACAAAAGTTCCGATCGAAAAAGATCTATTATTTATGGAAGATTTCGTCGGAAGCAATCAGGAGCTTGTTGATCATAGTTATTTGATTTCCAAAGAACGAACCATATTTTTACATATGGAACAAGAGGGATATGTAGAAGATAATAGGGTCGTAGTTACTTATTCAGAAGATCAAGGAAACACATGGGAAAATTCAGTCGTCGCAGAATCCCAACCTTTCATAGGATTTCAAAAAATAGACTTTCTCAGTGATCAATTTGGTTATATTATTTTCACAGGAGAGCGTGTCATGTCAGAAGAGGCGTCTTATATATACATAACAAATGATGGTGGAGCAAATTGGGAGTTGACAAATCATCCAGATACGACAAATTTGGTATATCACGGTGGTTTTATCGATGAAATGACAGGCTTTTTATCTGTTGGTTATAGGATTCCTGACCAACCAGACCTTCATGTTACTCAAGATGGAGGAAACACATGGTATAAAGCTCAGATCAACGTTCCAGCTGAGTATAGCGAGATTTTCCTCATTGCCGAAATGCCATACCAAGAGTCAGACCATTTGACAGTGTTGGTCAATCAAGGTCCAGAGGGTGACTACCAAGGTGGCAGGGTAAAAGGAAAGTTTATTTCTAAGGATCAAGGAATGACTTGGGAGTTTGCAGGGGAGGTAGAGCCAGATGAGTGAAAAATCGATTGAATGGACGAAGATTATCGGTTGGTTGTTATTCACACTTGCGATCATGTTCTTTTGCTTTCAAATGGCATATTTATATGCGAATAAAACATTTCAGGTAGAATATGTTGATGACCGAATATTTTACATCATTAATATTGTTTGTGTGATCTGCCTATCCTTAGCGGTTATTTTCCTACTTAAACTAACAAATAAGTGGAAAAACGTTTGGATCGCTATTGCGTCTTTATTTGTCATGATTAATGGAGTGTTGCTCATCGTAAATAATCAAGAAATCAAAAATGTAATCAATATATCACCGAATTATAAGCATGTCATATCGCTTAAGACAAATACAGACACAGGCCAAACCACTTATTATAGGAACTATTATGGCATTCTTGCCCGTCCGAAAGAAAAGTTACCTTATGAGGTTGCTGGAGACTTTAAAGTGGACTGGTTGACTGATGATATTGGTGCCGTAACTTATCAGGGGACAGATAACCATGTTCATCAATTTATTGCTACATATGGAACGCGCAGTGATAGCAACTCTTATTATAATGTCGGACCCGAAATTTATGGAACATGGCAAGGTGAAAATGTAAAAGTAATTAGTGATACACAAGGAATCACTGTGACTCATAATGGAAACTCCGAATTATTTGAATTTAATCATGTTGTTCAATTTGGTACAATTGCAGTTGTGTTAACAAGAGAAAATGAAGCGGCGTGGACAATTGCACTGAACAAAAATATTAAAATAAATACTGCAGAAAACAGACAACCTACTGGTGACATCAGTTTATACAAAGCAACAATGGAAGAAACAGAACCAATCATATTGCAGTCTCAGGCTTTAGAGTAACACAAAAAGTTGTTAAGTTAGTCAATTTCATCATACGCCAATCTGATACTATATGTAGTTTCGTTGAACCGTCCTTAACTACATACAGTACCGAATTGTCTGATTTTGGTCATTATGAAATTCACTGAAGTGAAGTGGTTATCCTTAAAATGTTATCCGTCCATAATGTTATTTTCTAACAAGTTATGTTAGCATAATCTTTATGCTAACTTTTTTATGCACTCATATTTGCAACATGTTAGGAGATTTACGTTGAATAAAAACAATTCAATTTTAGAGAATACACAAGAAAAAAAGCACATCAATTGGATGTTGTTTATCGGAATTATTTTGGTTGGAGCGAATTTACGGGCACCATTAACATCAGTTGGATCTTTAATACCCATGATCCGCGATGATCTAGCAATTAGCCATGCCCTTGCAGGAACAATTACTACATTACCTTTACTAGCTTTTGCATTTTTATCCCCATTTGCACCAAAAATTGCCCAACGAATTGGCATGGAGCGGACAATATTTTTATCTTTACTTGTTTTATTAACCGGAATAATAAGTAGGTCATTATTTGGAACGAGCTTTTTATTTGTTGGCACGGTACTGATTGGCTTAGCGATCGCTTTTGGGAATGTTTTAATGCCTGGTTTTATCAAGATTAATTTCCCTTTTAAAGTAGGATTAGTGATGGGATGTTATTCAGTTTGCATGAACATTTTTGGTGCACTAGGTTCTGGATTAAGTGTCCCCATCTCATCGATTCGTGGTATAGGCTGGAAAGGATCTT
>Ga0209487_1001947_pt1 | contig 17034 bp, 9 predicted proteins | sample Poulit2012_FD_187524 | JGI IMG/M metagenome (GOLD analysis project Ga0209487, IMG submission 187524) | Agricultural soil microbial communities from Georgia to study Nitrogen management - Poultry litter 2012 (SPAdes) (version 2) | ecosystem: Environmental > Terrestrial > Soil > Agricultural land...
TTTCTGCCGCCTGTACGGCATGTTTATTTCAACAGGTTGCTAAACACGTAGCGCATCAGCCGGTCACGAAAATGCTCTGCGCCACTTCGTAACCAATCGTGTGCTCAGCGTCTGCCACGCGCACGGCAACCGGGCCTTTGAAAGGTCCTTTCGATAGGACCTCGACCGATGCGCCGGGCAACAGGGCCAGCTCCTCGAGATAATGGAGTAACTCCGGATCGCGGTCGCAGAGGTGCTCGACCGTGCAGCTCTCACCTACCTCGCATTCGGCCAGCATGCGGTCGCTCGGCTCCTCTACCTGACCGTCGCGCGTGGGGATCGGATGCCCGTGCGGATCGTGCGTGGGATTGCCCAGCATCGCATCGATCTTGTCTTCGAACTCCTCCGAGATGTGATGCTCGAGCTGCTCCGCTTCGTCGTGCAACTGCCGCCACGAGAATCCCATGATCTCGCGCAGGTACGTTTCGAGCAGGCGGTGATGACGGATGATCTCGAGAGCAATCTTCCGTCCCGTCGAAGTAAGGCGCACGCCCTTGTAGCTTTCGTGTCGCACAAAGCCGTGCCGTGCCAGGCGCTTGACCATTGCGGTTACCGATGCCGCGGCAACGTCGAGTTCGCGCGCGATTTCGCTCGTTTGAACGGTCCCTTTCGACTCCAGCTTATAGATGGTCTTGAGGTAATCCTCAATGGCGGGGGTAAGCATTTCGGACAGCAGAATGCGAAGTGAGGGATGCCTCCGTCAATGCTCCGGGTCTCTGTCGGGTTTCGTTCTATTCGATAATGAATCGTAGCCCGACGACCAACCGGCGCCCCTGAAGCGGTCCGTAGACGTAATTCGTGTCGAAGTTGTCTCCAAATGGATTGGCCGGATCGATCAGCGGACTCGGCTGCACGTAGTCGAGGATGTTATTCATACCGATGAACGCTTCGATGTCGCGGTGGGCATTCTGGCTTTCATAATGAACCAATTTGCGCGTCAGCCGGAGGTTATGGACGGCGTAAGCCGATGATCGAGTTGGTCGTTCGTATGGAGGCGCGTACTCGGGCAACCGCATCGGTCCGGTAGCGCGCGCTGTATAATCGAACGTTACGGCTGTCGCAGGATCTCGATACGACGCCGTCGCGACGATCTGATAATCAGGCGCGTACATGATCCGATCGCGGCTGTTTTGCTCAAGCATCACCGCATCGAGCAGCGTCATACCGATAGAATATTCAAAGGGGATAGACGTAAACGACTGGCTTACGTTGAGCGTTAAACCGCGCGTCACGGCTCGCCCACTCAGATTGCGATACAGAATTGCGCCGGGCTGCGTGTCATAGTCGGGTAGAATCTGGTTCGAAAAAGCGGTCCGAAAAATATCGAGGTCGATCACGAGCGGGTTCGTGCCGAACGGGATGATATGGCTAAGGTTGATCGTGGCGTTCCACGATCGCTCGGGTTCGAGGTCGTCTTCAAGGATAATGGAGCGTGAACCGGAGATGGCGGCGTGGTCCTCCGTAAACAAATTGACCACACGGAAACCGGTGCCCGTGTTGAGGCGAATCGTCGTCAGGTCCGAGGGCTTCCAGCGAACATTGAACCGAGGCGATGGAATAACGCCATGGTGGCGATGGGCATCGATCCGCATGCCCAAAACGAACTGCCAGGTGCTCACGGCTTGATCAACCTGGGCGAAGACGCCCGGTACCACGCGGTTATCAACTTCGCTGCGGACAGGCGTGTCGTCTTCGTAGTTGAAATACCGGAGACTCGCGCCGGTAAGGAGATCGGTTGACGAGGAGAGCGGTCCGGCCCACGTTATGTTGGATGCGAAGGAGTGTTGGCGCGCAAGAAACGTGGCGTCGCCGTAGTAGCTATCCTGATCGTGGAAGTCGTACGTCGCATCAAGCTTGAAGCGCTTGCCGGAGCCGAACCGATGACTTCCGAGCAGCTCGAAGCGGTTCGTGACGATGTACTCGCCATATACTTCGAAACGATTCTCGCGCGTCCATCCGCGTTCGCCGCCAAAGCGATCCTCCGTAAAGAAGCGCGCAGATAAGCGACTGTCGGGTAGGCCGTGGCCGCGCTGCAGGGCTCCAAAGAGCGACAGGTTTCGGATACTGGGTACGTCACTGAACGCGTCGTTATTATGATCGACAAACTGCTGCATCCACGTTCCCGAGGCGCTGAAAAGTCCGCCAAACCCATCTCGCGTGAATGAGCCCGCCACGTCGGCCGACGTTTCGAGGTAGGAGTCAGTCTGGATCCCCACGAATAGTTTTGGCGCGTAGTCGGGGCGCTCAGTAATAATGTTGACGACGCCGGCGAGGGCTTCGGACCCGTAAAGGGTCGACGCCGGCCCGCGCATCACTTCTACCTGTCGGACGAAAGCCGGACTGATACTGTTGAGCCCATACACCGAGGCAAGCGCACTCATCATGGGCATGCCATCGATCAGAACCGCGGTGTAAGGACCATCCATCCCGTTGATGCGAATGCTGTTGGTGTAGCAGATGCCGCACTCGTTCTGCACCTGGATTCCCGACACATAATCAAGCACGCCTGTGATGTTGGACGATGACAGGCGGTCGAGGTATGCCTTCGGCAGGACTTCGACCTTGGCGGGTGCATCCGACACGTAGGTCTCACGCATTGTGCCCGTCACGACGATCTCCTCCTGCTGCAGTACGGAACTCCCAAGCTCTACGTCGAGCCGCCTTCCGGCTGCACCGACCTCAACCTCGCGTCTCACCGGTTCAAATCCGATTGCCGAGAAGACAACGATATGGTGCCCCGGCTCAGCCAGGCGAATTCGGAACTCCCCCTCTGCATCTGTGGCGGCACCATGGCTCGAGCCTTCGATTCGTACGCTCACGTTCTCGAGCGGTATCCCATCTGTCGTGGTAACGCGGCCCGAAATAATCGGCACGATCTGAAGTAGCAGCAGTAGTATATGCATCGCCTCGTATAAATATTAGACGATGCTAAATTAGGTGGGACTAATTATTATTTCAAGTCTGCTTCCAAGCGTGCAGTCAGGCGTCTCTTAGTTTCTCGGGATACGTTTCGCGAATGAGCGCGCGGGCCAGCGCCGTGGTCGGGTCGATGATGGTGGTGCCGCCGATTTCCCGCTCCGGGATGGCGAGCGGGAGTTCCGTACAGCCGAGCACGACAACCTCGGCGCCACGGCTCGTGAGGTGATCGATGGCTTCGAGAAGCGCGGCTCGTGCTTGCGGCGATACGGGGTTGCCCTGGGCCTTGATGCCGTAAGGCGGATCGTAGATCGTTCGATTGACGACGCGCTCCTGGACGTCGGGCTCCGGAGCGAGATACTCCAGCCCCGCCGCCGTCACCTCACGTTCGTACAACTCGAGCCGCATGGTTGCGAGCGTACCCAACACTCCGACGCGTTCCACCGCAGGGTATGTCATTCGGATATGATGGACGGCTTCTGTGATGATGCTGAGGAAGCGTACGTTCGCATTGTCCTCATAACGCTCGGTGAGCGGCCCGTAAATAGGATCGGCGTGTGCCGTGTTGCAGGGCACCGCGATGCGCGTTGCGCCCGCGTCCACCAGCCGGTCGGCGATATCAATGATGGCCGGCACCGGGCTGTCGTCGGATTCCCCAAATAGGAAGCGGCTTCGATCGGGAATCCGGTCCGGATAGGTAAGAAGGGCAACCGGTACATGGTCCTGATCTCTACTCGCAATGGTGTTATCAAAGATCTTTCGGACGAGGTCGAGACCGGCGTACGGTCCCATCCCGCCGATAACGCCGATGACATGGGGTGGCGGCATTTATGGTGCTTTATATGATGACGTGGCTTCAAATTGGACCACCTGCCATACGCGGCGTGCATGATTTCGCTCCACAGGAACGGCGGTGCGTTCGTCTGGGATGGTCCATACAGAGACACCTCGATCCATGCCGCGCAGAATTTTCCTCGAGGTGGTGCCGTCCTGAATCGCCTTGAGCCGCTTCGGATGACCGCACCCTCGCTACCCGAGACACGGCTCATCTTGCCTATCGCCGATTCTCAGGCATCAGCAGCTGCCGATGCGGCCCGCGCTGTCGTCGCCCGCCGGCAGGAGTCGGCCAATATCCGAGAGTATTCGTATAGAGTCTGTTAATGCGACCCGCTCCCAGCCTCGATTGCCGCGGATCCTTTGACTCCCTGTCACTGTTCGTCCTATCTTCCCCGACTGTACTGGAAATCCGGTATTTTTGCCCGGTCGTCTAATGGCAGGACAGCGGCCTTTGGAGCCGTATGTGGAGGTTCGAATCCTCCCCGGGCAACGTACGAAGTCAGTGTTGCTCGCGTTATCGTGGGCGTGGTAGTAGATCCACGCGGGCGCGGCTCGCGGGTAACCATCACAACAGGCGCGTAGATCGCTCTCAATGCAGTTATCGAACCGGCACACGCCGATCTCCATTTTTACCGGGCGGTCGAACCCGGCGCTCGCGCGGGAGATCGCAAACTCATACGGCCGGGAGCTGGGCGTCCTCTCCATCAAGGAGTTTTCCGATGGAGAGATCTACGTCCACTACGAGGAGTCGATCCGCGGCACTGACCTGTTCATCATCCAGAGTACGTGCCCGCCCGCCGATAACTGGATTGAGCTCCTGCTGCTGATCGACGCGGCCAAACGAGCCTCGGCTGAACGCATTACGGCTGTCCTGCCGTACTTCGGCTACGCACGGCAGGAGCGCAAGGACCAGCCGCGTGTGGCCATAGCTTCTAAGATGATGGCCGACATGTTGATGACGGCCGGCATCCACCGCGTGTTGACCATGGACCTCCATGCAGCACAGATTCAGGGATTCTTCGACGTCCCCGTGGATCATCTTTACGGATCAGCCGTGTTTGCGGACTATTTCCACCGGCTGAATCTCGAGAGCCCTGTTGTTGTGGCGCCGGACGTAGGCGCGCTGAAGATGGCGCGGGCCTATGCCAAGCGCTTCGGCGGGGACCTCGCCGTGATCGACAAACGTCGGCCGCGCCAGAACGAGGCCGAGGTGATGAATATCATCGGTGAAGTGAAGGGGCGAAACGTGTTGCTGATCGATGATATCGTCGATACGGCGGGAACGCTGACCAGTGCCGCGCGCGCGGTGCGCGAAGCCGGGGCGCTCGAGGTGGTTGCCGCGTGCACGCATGCGCTGCTCTCGGGCCCGGCCTACGAGCGCATCGAGGCGTCTGATTTGACGAAACTGCTGGTGACCAATACGATTCCGCTGACGCGGCCGTCGGAGAAAATAGAAGTTGTAAGTGTTGCGGACATCTTCTCGGACGCGATCAGGCGGATTTACACAGACGAGTCGGTTTCGACCTTGTTCGATTGACCGGCCGCATTTTTTAACAGGAACAGGATCAGGAAGGTAATGGACGCTATCAAGATACAGGGCACGCCACGTGGTACGGGCAAGAGTGCAGCACGTGCGTTGAGGCGTGAAGGGCGCGTGCCGTGCGTTCTTTATGGTGCACGGGTTGACTCAGTCTCCTTTGCGACGGAAGTCAACGCACTTAATCCGCTGATTTACACCGACGAAACCCCGATCGTGCAGGTCGAGGTGGAAGGCGAGACATACGACTGCGTGATGAAGGAAGTCACCTTCGATCCCGTTCGCGACATCGTTCGCCATGCCGACTTTCAGGTCCTGACCGCAGGCGAGGCCATCACCATCACCGTGCCCATCCAGTTTACGGGCATACCGGTGGGTCAGCTCAACGGCGGCGATACACAGACGCTGATCCACGACCTGGTCGTGCGCTGCCTGCCGAAAGACATTCCCAGTTCGGTCGACATCGATATTTCGCACCTGGATATCGGTGACACGATTCACGTTCGCGACCTCAAGATTGAAGGCGTCTCGTTCGTGACCCTCGAAGATCAGACGATCGTCACCGTGGTCGCGCCCCGCGTTGACGCTGCGCTCCTCGAGGAAGAAGAAGCGGCTGCCGAGGATGCTGAGGGAGCAACCGACGAGGCGGCTGATGAGGCCGGCGACGCGTCGGACGACGCCTGACCTGCACGCAGCCTCTCGTAACGTTGGCAAGAAGGCGTTTAATAGTCGGCCTCGGGAATCCCGGGGCCGATTACGTTTATACCCGTCACAACATCGGCTTTGTCGTTGTCGATACGCTGGCCGATAAGATCGGCGCTGATCCGTTCCAGCACGGGCGGGGCAACGTGTTGGAAGCAATGGGCAGGATCCGAGGACGCAATATCGTGCTTGCTAAACCGCTCACCTATATGAACAGGAGCGGGGGCGCGGTTAAGGCATTACTCGGCGGCAACGGGCTTCAGCCTGAAGACATGCTCGTTGTCTACGACGATATCGCGCTACCTGTGGGTAAACTGCGGCTCCGCAAAAGCGGTAGTGCGGGAGGGCACAACGGCGTCCAGGATATCATCGATGTGTTGGGGACGGACGTTTTCCCGCGGCTTCGTTTTGGGATCGGGAATGACTTCTCGCGCGGACGTCAAGCAGATTATGTGCTCTCGCCGTTCGACTCGTCGGAAGATGATGATGTGGATGAAGGTGTAGTGCGAGCGCTTGATGCGATTTCTGCCTTCGTTACGGAGGGACTGGTGACCGCTATGAATCGCTTCAATTGAAGCGAAGATTTACATTGAAGATTAGATTAAGGGCAGTTACTCGTGAAAGAGGCTGTCTATTATTTGTGGCTACGGGATATCGATACTTCGATCAGCCCTAGCATTCTCACGATCACTCAACGAAGTGGCCCGCTTTTATGACTGATACCATCCTTTATCTGATTCCATTTGCCGGAGTGGCGGCGTTGATCTACGCCTTTCTCCGCACGAGTTGGATTAAAAAGCAAAACGTCGGTACGCCCGAGATGGCCGAAATCGCCGGCTACATTGCTGAAGGAGCTCGTGCATTTCTGCGCCGTGAATACCGCGTATTGGTCATCTTTGTGATCGTTGCGGCGATCGTTCTCGCCCTCGTCAACATGAGGCAGCCGGAGTCTTCGTGGCTGATCGCGCTGGCGTTCATCGCAGGTGCGTTCTGCTCCGGTCTGGCCGGTTTCATCGGGATGAATGTGGCAACCAAGGCCAACGTGCGGACGACCCACGCTGCGCGTACAGGACTCGGCGAGGCGTTGAACGTTGCGTTCGCGGGTGGCCTCGTCATGGGTCTCTCTGTGGTCGGGCTCGGTGTGATAGGACTGAGCGTCCTCTTCATTGTCCTGAACGGGATGACCGATTGGACGCCGGGCCGCGTGATGGCCGTCATCTCCGGCTTCTCGCTGGGTGCTTCGTCGATCGCGCTGTTTGCACGCGTGGGCGGAGGCATCTACACCAAAGCGGCCGACGTAGGCGCCGACCTCGCCGGAAAGGTGTACGAAGGTATTCCGGAGGACGACCCGCGTAACCCGGCCACCATCGCCGATAACGTGGGCGATAACGTTGGTGACGTCGCGGGCATGGGTGCCGACCTTTTCGAGAGCTACGTCGGTGCGATCATTGGTACCATGGTTCTTGGAACGGCCTACGTTATGACGTTCCAGGGGATGGACGGCGTGCACGATCTTGCCGCAATCCTGCTGCCGCTCGTGCTTTCGGCCGTCGGGATACTGGTCTCAATTGCGGGCTCGTTCCTGGTAAACGTGAAGGAAGGCGGTAATCCGCAGAAGGCGCTGAACATGGGCGAGTTCGGTGCTGCCGGTCTCATGGCCATTCTGTCCTTCTTCCTCATCCGTTGGATCCTGCCGGAGAGCTGGTCCGTCGTCGGGGGAGGTGCCGCAGTTACCGAGTTTACATCGCTCGGTGTCTTCTGGGCCGTCTTAATCGGTCTCGCAGCGGGCACGCTCATCGGCCTCATCACCGAATATTACACGGCCACGGATAACAAGCCGGTACTTGGGATCGCCAGGCAGAGCATCACCGGTTCGGCGACGAACATCATCTCGGGGCTTGGTGTCGGGATGTACTCGGCGGGCTTCCCGGCGGTGATTCTCGCGTTTGCGATAATGGGTGCCTTTCACTTCGCCGGCTTGTACGGGATCGCCATCGCAGCCGTGGGCATGCTCTCTGTGACGGGAATCCAGCTCGCTGTCGACGCCTACGGGCCGATTTCCGACAATGCCGGTGGGATCGCCGAGATGGCCCAGCTCCCGCCTGAGGTTCGCGAACGTACCGACACGCTCGATGCCGTAGGTAACACGACGGCTGCCATCGGTAAGGGCTTTGCGATTGGATCCGCCGCCCTCACGGCGCTAAGTCTGTTCGCAGCGTATATGCAGACAGCGGATGTGCGGACGATCGATGCCGCTGACCCGGTTATCCTTGCAGGAATTCTGATCGGTGCCGTGCTGCCGTACGTGTTTAGTGCCATGTCGATGGGCGCCGTCGGGCGCGCGGCCGGTGAGATGATCGAGGAGGTGGGACGTCAGTTCCGCGAGATTCCCGGCCTTCGCGAAGGCACGGCCAGGGCCGAGTACGCACGATGCGTCGACATTTCAACCAAGGCAGCCATCCGTGAGATGATCGCTCCCGGACTTCTTGCGCTGATTGTGCCGATCGTCGTGGGCTTCGCGAGTAAAGACATGCTTGGTGGCCTGCTGGTTGGCGTGACGGTATCCGGCGTCTTGTTCGCGATCTTCCAGGTGAACGCCGGCGGTGCGTGGGATAACGCCAAGAAGCGCATCGAGAGTGGAATTACCTTCGATGGCGTGGAATACGGCAAGGGTAGCGAAGCTCACCATGCGGCTGTCGTAGGCGACACGGTTGGCGATCCGCTGAAGGACACGTCCGGGCCCAGCCTGAACATTCTGGTCAAGCTGATCGCGGTTGTGGCGCTCGTCATCGCGCCGCTGATCGTGTGATCGGTTGTTGTTGGTTGTTGGTTGTTAGTTTTTGGTTGTTAGTTGTCAGTTTTCAGTTTTTGGTTGTTAGTTTGGTATTCAATTACTGACTACTGATAGCTGATGACTGATAGCTGACTACTGATGACTGATAGCTGAAAACTGATAACCGATAACTGATTACTGACAACTAACGACCGTTAGCGTCCGAAGGGTTGGCGGACGAGCGTTTCGGCCGGAGCGCGGCCATGTTCGTCCCGGCGCATGGTTGGCGAACCCCGGCGGGGCCGTACCCGGTTCATCCCTCATACATACAGTTGGGCGAGAAACCACCGGCGCCCGGACGTGGGCGCCGAGGTTTGTGCCGCGGGTTACGAGGCGTCAGCGTAGAATATTAATCGCCCGGCTGTCGACGTGCCGGCCCTTGCTCAGCCGCAGGATGTACGTTCCGCTGGCGAGTCCGTCGGCCGACAATATGACGTTGTGACGTCCGGCCGCGAGATGTGTGTCGAGCACGACTCTGACCTCCCGGCCCAGCAGATCGAAGAGGCGCATCTGGATGTCCGATGCCTCCTGCAGAGAGAAGCCGACAAGGGTTGAATTTGCAAACGGATTAGGAAAGTTGGGATGTAGCCTCAGCACGCCGTCGGTGTCGTCGCTGGGGCGTAGCGTAATCTCAACGCGAGCACCCACCGCTGCTCCACCGCCGTTGCCGACGTACGCGATGAATGCGTCTGACGCCGCGCCGGAGTCGATCGACGAGTAGGTGAGGCTGCGCCCGTCCGCCGCCACCTCGACTGAACCGTAGGTCGGCTGTTCCGCGCCGATAACGAAGAGCGAATCAGAGTTGGCGACTTGCGCCAGCTCGCCGACACCGATGGTAATGTTGCCGCCGACTTCGGCCTCGAGCGAGATGGTACGTGGCAGCGGAATGTCGGCATCGATCGGCGTAAGCAGGAAGGCGGCTATGCGCCCACCTCGGAGTCCGTACCCTGCAATCTGCCCCCGGGCGTTGATGTCGCGCGCCTCAACGAGACGCCAGTCGTCTTCCGGGTTGTGGATGAGCTCGTCGAGGTTAAAGTGACGCCCGTCCACCCAGAGCGCTGCGCGCTTCGTCGGCGCGGCTGCGGACTTGCCGGCATGCGTAGAGGAAAGATCGAACTTCATCGCATGCCGCGCGCCGAGGCGCCACCGGTCGTGCATGGACGTCGTCTTGCTCGCAACTGTGACATCCTCCGTGACACCGACCGCCCATCCGGCATCGCTTACAGCGTACGCTTCGGCGAAGCCGGCGTGGGTGTCCTCGAGTGAGGCTGCTACTCCATCGGCATCCCATGCCATGGCAACGACACGGCCGTTTACCAGGGCACTTCCTACGCTCATCCCCAAATTATTCAGGTCGTATGCGCGGGTTTCGGCCGTGGTGATGACGCGGCCGTTGACAACGGCGTATTCAGTGCCGCCATCCGTTGATACCACACCGGCCACGTTTCCGCGATTGTTGATGGCGAATGCTTCGGAATGCGAGCCGTGCCCGAAATCAATCGCTTCCATGTCGGCGTCCCATACGACCGCCTGGTACCGGGCCTGACTCGTGCTGGAAACGCCGGCCGTGGCGCCACTTTCGTTCAGGTCGTACGCGACGCCGAAATTCCCGCCGAGGCTCCCAAGCGGTTTCAGTGAACCATCGGTTCCGAGTAGCACGGCCAGCGCGGACGAGTCGGCCGCGACCGCGACGCCGGCCATCGTGCCGTCGTCGAGCAGGGCATAGGGGGTGACGATATGATCGTCGACACCGACTGTAGTGGCCTTGCCATCCGACCAAATGAAGGGTGCAATGCCCTGGGGGGTCAATGTCACGCCGGTGACGAGGCCGTCTGGTGAGATGGCGGTTGCGCGCGAAATCGAGCCTCCATCAGGCGACACCTCGACGATCGTAAAGCCGAATCCGGCTACGTTCACGGTGACGGTTGCCGTGGCTCGCCCGCCGGCCGCGTTCTCGATGATATAGGGAAAGGTGTCCGTACCGACAAACGATGCCGCAGGCATGTAGGTGATCGTGCGGCCGTCGGTGGCGGCTCGTCCATTTCCTGGCTGCCCGACCTCGACGATGGTGAGTTCGCCGCCTTCGGGATCGGTGTCGTTGGCGAGCACGTCGATGACAACGGCTTCGCCCCGGATGGTGGTAGCAATGTCGTCAACGGCTACGGGTGCCGGGATCTCCGGAGTCGTGGAAGTCCCGCTGATGGGAATCTCAGCCCGTCCGCCATTAGACGCGATCTGAAGGACGGTTTCAAACGATCCCGGCTTGACGGGCTGAAACGTGAGGGCAAGCTCGAGGCTGTCGCCTGCGACGAGCACGGAATCGAACGCGCTCCAGAATACGGGAATATCGTCCTCAGTGAAGTCGATCGACGAAATCAAGAGGTCGGCCTCGCCCCGGTTGAACATCGTGACGACCTGCGTGGATGATTCACCCACCTCGGTCTCCGGGAAGCTGATCTGGTTGGGATCAACGGCCAAAACAGGCGACGGCAGGTCCGATTCAATCGCCGAGCCGGTAATCCGGATGTCGGCATCGCCGCCGTTTGTGCGGATCACCAGCGTGGCCTCGTGCGCGCCTGCAGCAACCGGTGCGAAGGAGACATCCACCTCGATGCGCTCGCCCGGCGCAACCACCTCGTCGGATGCCTCCACCGTGAACGGCGAATCCATCGCGTCGACGAAAAGTGCGGATATCAGCAGATCGGTCTCTCCCTCGTTTGCGATCGTGACGGAATGCGTGACGGAATCGCCCGTCGTCGTCTCCGGAAAGTTGATCTCAGTCGGCTCGACAGTGAGAATGGGGAATGCCTCATCCGAAGCTTCCACCTGGAGGAAGACGATGCCGTCATCAGCAATCACATTCAGATCGACACCCGAGATCTGCGGCAGGTTGATTTCCCGGAAATCACCCGACAGCGAGCCGGATGCGGTGGCGATTCTGTAGAGGTCACCCGGCTCCGGGTTATAATCGCGAAAGACGACCTCGAGAATGCCGTCGAGCAGAAGGTCGCCGTCCATCTGAAGGACGTCGAACGCATCGCTTGACGGAGGCCCCGCGATCTCGATCTCGAGTCGTTGGTCGCGGAGATCGAGGTATCCGCGCACCGCCAATGTGCCGACAGGAGCGCCGGGAGCGATCGTTCCATTGGCGGCCTCGATCACTGTTTCGGAAACGTCGAGGATGCCGGTTCCGGTAATCGTTCCTTCCTGGAAGAGGACGCTCGAGAAGACCGTCCGCCCGGCTTCCAGCGAGAGCGTGCCTGCGTTCTCAAATGCTACTTCGATGTACGTGCCGACGTCATTCTCATTGTACTCGGGCGCATTCATACCCCACTCGTAGCGCTCGAGGGTTCCGATGCCCGACTTGCGGAGCACGCCGTGGTTGACGATACGCTCATCCCCCGAGGCGGCTTCTCCTGCGGCGATCCGGCCGTCCCGCTGGACGTCGAACGTGGCGTTCTCGCCGATCAGGAGCCTGGCGCCGTTGTCGAGGATGAGGTCGCCGTCGTCCCACGCGGCGTCGTCATCGATGAGCAGGTCGGTTCCACGGAGCGTGATGCTCGAGTGCGCGGCGGGGAAGTCTCCGGCCAGGATGAGCGCCGGGAAAGATACGACCTGCGACGTACGGATTTCGCTCAGGCCTTCGATGGTACCGTAGCCGAGCCTCGCCATGCCACCTGGCTCGACGCTAATTTGTCCCTCGCCGATGATGGTGGCCTGCTGGCTCACCCCGATACCGAGCGAGTTCTCGACAACAATCTCGCCCGCCATGTCGAAGTGACCGTCGACGATCAACTCGCCGATACGTGCCGTTCCCGGGACGCGAAACGCGACCCCGCCGTCGATGAAGTTGTCGCTGTTGATTAGGAGCGAGCCTAACCGGGTGACGGTGAGCCGATCGGTAAACGTCGTGTGATGCCGTGGATTCAGGCTGCCTTCAACGTCGATCTCGCCGGTCAGATCGATGGCATAAGTGAGGCGGAAATTGCCGTGCCCCCGGAGCGTGCCACCCAGCTCGACCGCTTCGGCATTAAAGCCGTGGGCGTTGCTGATCGAGATGTTCGCATTGGAGATAATCAGTCCTTCGTTAACACTGTTGTCCGACAGATAGAACAGGAGGGTGCCGACGTCGGAGCGGACCTCCCCTTGATTGTCTATATCAAGAGCATCGCCGAACTGCGTGCTCATCCCGATCGTGCCTTCAGAGTTCGGGCCATCCCGCTTCACAATCAGGCCTTTGTTGATCAGGCGAGGCCTGGCGGCCGTCGCGTATCCCGGTTGGATGCCCGAGCCGGCTTCCCCCAGTTCCAGTGAAGCTCCTTCTTCGATGACGATCGTGGCGCCGTTTCTCGGCGCGAGATATCCTCGTTCGAAGATCATGGCATCGTGGACCTCGATGTGGCGTCGATCGATCGGAATGCCCTGGAACGACTGCCTACTGATGACCGTCCGCCCAAGCAGTATGGTTGCCCCGGCGCCGTACATATTTCCCTGGCTCCAGGTAAAATCTCCCTCGACGACGAGCGTGCCGTCACCACTGATGGAGCCACCGTCGAAAGTCAGGCTTTCGCTGACAACCAGCTCGCCGGTTATCTCAAGCGTCGCCAGAGTGGCTGCTAATGTCAGAGTTGCGACCGAAGCTTCATCGACCGTGATCCGGTACAAGCCTTGATCCATTGCATCAATGACGGCCGAGTCGGTAGGTCCGGGCACGTACTCAGTGCTCCAGTTCGAAGGGTCGGACCATGACCCGCCGTCGCCGTCACCGGTCCACACGACTGTCGTTTGACCGAACGCGAGGCCGGCTCCGGATAATGCGATCAGTAGCACACATGTGATAATGTGCCTGGATACGATATTGCAATTCATACCGCGATGATCAAATAGAGGTATTATGATTTGAGTGGGGCGTGTCCGGAGTCAGTGTTTTCCGGATTAGTCTAACATATGTATATCAATCATATGTTTAGTAAATGTGGCTTTTCGTCAGTATGATAACATACGATGAATATCCAATAGCATACCAGAAACAGTGTTTGGCATTGTAAAGGCTTTGTGGTAGGATCGTACTCTAATGCGCGCTCGGCATGAAGATTGATCGTGCCGGAGTGTTCATCGCTCTGCTTTTATGTTAAATCTGATCTTTTATCAGCTGCTATACCGCGGCCATCCTTGATTAGCGAATTTTGCTCTTGGTTTCGTCCGCTGTATTATCATCGCCACAGGCGTTAATAGTATGTGTGAATAATGTTGGCATGTCGTTGTCGAACCAGTGATAATGGGTGTCGGTTTCTTTGTATAGCGCTGCCGCGGATCGCCGTACGGCGTCGTCTGCGGACAGTACTGCTTCTCAGTCTTCTGCTGGTTCTCGCGTATCCGGCAGCGGCACAGCAGCGGCCGCTCTCCTTGACAGGAGGCGTCGGCTTTTCTGCCGAGGCATACGGCGTTTCGGGCATCGACAGCCGGCGTGCGCCGACGCTGTTCGAAGGGACCGCCGACCTGGGTTTCAATCTCTACGGCCTGACGTCCGGCTTCTCCCTCACGTACTCGAGTGATCAGTCGCAGCTTCGGCAGTCGATCAACCGGTTTGCATTCCGAAGCGCGTGGACGTGGGGCCGGGTCGAGCTCGGCGATGTCCATCCGCAGTTCTCCTCGTTCAGCTTGAGCGGTACCGCCGTGCGTGGTGGCCTGGTCGAGGTTACGCCGGGGCCGTTCCACCTCGAGTTCACGGGCGGGCAATCCCGCCGTGCCGTTGAGCCGGTTGAGGCAAGCCTGATGATGGCGTCGTACCGTCAGATGACCTATGGAAGCAGGGTTGGCGTCGGAGAGCAGAGCGGCAGCCACTTTCATTTGATCGGCGTCTACGTGCGCGATGTCGTGCGCTCACTGGACTCTCCTTTCGTTGATGCAGGGCCGCTCGCCGGTGACGACGGTTTCTTCCTGGCTCCGCAGGCCAATGTCAGCATCACGCCGGATGTCGGCGTTTCGCTTCTTGGGCGCCGCCTCTTTCTCGAGAGTCAGGTCACCGTTTCGATGATGACGCGCGACCTGACGGCGCCCGACCTCGACGGTGCGCCTTCGTTCTTACCGATACGCCGCAGCTCTCATGTCGACTACGCGGGGGAAGCCGCTGCGCGACTGAACATGCCGATGGTGTCGGTCAACGCGTCGTATCAGCGCGTCGAGCCTGGGTTTGAGTCGCTCGGTATCCCGCAGATGCGGAATGACCAGGAGCGTATCCGAATTCAACCGACGTTGAACCTTTTCGACCGCCGCCTGTCCGTCGGATTCAACGCCGCGCATAGCCGAAACAACCTCCAGAAGCATCGCGTGGCAACGGCGAAGCGCTTGCAGTTGGGAAGCAACGTCCGGGCGCAGATCACGGAGCAGTTCATGCTTTCCGGATCATTCGCTCGGCTAACAAACAGCAACGATCCTCTCGACAGTGCGCCGGACCCCGTTCAGCTCCAGCAGTATCAGGTCTCGCAGACATTCACGCTTGCGCCTGCGCTAAACATCGGGTCTCCGGGCGGTACGATGCACACCGTGGCGGTGTCCGGCTCGTTGCAGTCAACAGCTGACCGAAGCGACGCCGTGGCGCTCGGCCTCCGGGAGGCATTCACAACGAGGAGCACCTCGACCAACGCCACATACTCCGTTCAGCTCGATTCAGGCATCCAACTTAATGCCAACGGCAACTACGTATGGAGCGATGCAGCCAACAGCACGACTTCAGTCGTCGGGCTCAACGCCGGTGGCGGCACGTCGCTCATGGATGGCCTCCTGCAGGTGGATGTCTCGGCGGGGTGGTCACGCAATCGTCTTGAATCGACGATGTCCACCCAGGCATCGCTGGCCCTGATTTCGCCATCACTCGACTTCTCGGGATATGTGCCGGGCGTCACCACAGACGCCGATTTGTCCGTGACCGACCGTGCGCGCGTGCCGGAGACGATCCGCGATCGAAGCGCCTACGCATGGCTCATCTCCGACATGGTTCAGGGCACGGGAGGGGAGGACGCGGCGATGCTGGAATGGATGTTTGCGCGCGGCATCTACGACGCGGCCATGTTGGAAGAACTCACTCAAGCCTTTCAATCGATCTCGTCTCAGTGGACGGGCACACTCGGGTCCACATATCGCCTGCCCAATGGGGATCGGTTACGCTTGATTTTTCGCGGGCTGGTGAGCTCGAGTGACGAGGGACGGACCTTCAGAGAAGGCCGCATCACGTTGCAATTTGAACATCGTTTCTAATAGAGTCTTTTCGTTTGTCTGTGAGATTCTCCGCTATCACGCCGGATTCCCTTGCCCCGCAACGTTTTCTAGCGCGGCTCTTCGGCTTACTGTTCGTCCTGATCGGCTTCGGCGCGTTGGCTCAGCCTGCCGCCTCGCAAGGCACTGTGCAGACCTCCATTCTCGGCGTGCCGCACATCTTGCCGTCGCCGAACATCGAGGACTTCATTCGCGACTATGAGCGCGGCCTGTATCCCATCCAGGTAGCCTACACGCATCCATCGCGCCAGGCTGCTCCGTTTCGATTCCGCGTAACCTTCGAGCTCGACGGTGAGCGCCTCTTCGAGACGACCTCCGAGCCCGTGCTCATCCGTCCGGGGATACACACCTACCGAAGCTTCGCGGACGACCCCGACATCCGTTTCCGCGAGAGCGTATCCGACCTTATCGACCGCGTTCAGCGTCGCCTGCGCAACACGGTGATCCGAACGGGCGCGCTGCCGGAAGGAACGTATCTCGTTACGGTCGAAGCCGAGCCTGAAGATCCATTCGTGTCGAGCCTGCCGGGTACGGCGCAGTTCACCGTTCGCTTTGCCGAGCCGCCATTCGTCGTGGCGCCGCTCGACGGCGTGGTCATCTCCCAGCCCTACCCGATTTTCTCATGGCTGCCGGTGGTGACGCCGCTGAGCACAACAATCGAATATCATCTCGTCATCGTGGAGTTGATGCGCGGCCAGGCGCCTCAAGAGGCCATACTCGGCAATCGCCCGCTACTGAATACGACGACCACATCGACGACGCTGGTGTACGGGCCCGAGAACCTGCCGTTGGAACGCGGAAGGACGTACGCCTGGCAACTCACCGCCCGGGATGCGATGGGTAACCTCCCGATCTCGAACGACGGCCGAAGTGAGATCCAGACGTTCGTTTTCGA
>Ga0209487_1001948_pt1 | contig 17020 bp, 18 predicted proteins | sample Poulit2012_FD_187524 | JGI IMG/M metagenome (GOLD analysis project Ga0209487, IMG submission 187524) | Agricultural soil microbial communities from Georgia to study Nitrogen management - Poultry litter 2012 (SPAdes) (version 2) | ecosystem: Environmental > Terrestrial > Soil > Agricultural land...
CGGTGCCGTGGTGTGGGGCCGGTTGCTGTCCCGCTCCGGGGACGTGTTCGGTCCGGTGGTCAACCTCGCCTCCCGGCTGACCGACCTGGCCGCACCGAACACCATCCTGATGGACGACGTCTCCGCCGCGGTGCTGGACAATCTGCCCGCCGGCCAGGAGTTCACGTTCGTGCACGAGGACCCGGCCCAGGTGCAAGGCCTGGGCGAGGTGCGCCCGGTGGAGGTGCACCGCCGCGGCGACACGCCGTAGCGCACCAGACACGCCGCGGCATGACCGGTGCGGGAGAGGATGTTCTCCACCGGCCCAGCCGCACGGCGGAGCGACCGTCCCGGGTGTGGCGCACGCCGCAATTCGCAAAGTGAGCGCCACAGAGGAGATCGTGGCATTAGCATGACACTGTGACCCGAGTTCTATTAGCAGAAGATGACCCGGCCATTGCCGAGCCGTTGGCGCGGGCACTGACGCGTGAGGGCTACGACGTGTCGGTGCACGGCACCGGCCGGGGGGCCATCGACGACGCCGCCCAGGCCGACCTGTTCGTGCTCGACCTGGGCCTTCCGGACATGGACGGGCTGGACGTCGCCCGCTGGATCCGCAACCAGGGGCTGACCACCCCGATCCTGGTGCTCACCGCGCGCGCGGACGAGGTGGACCTGGTGGTCGGCCTGGACGCCGGCGCCGACGACTACGTGACCAAGCCGTTCCGGCTGGCCGAGCTGCTCGCTCGGGTGCGGGCGCTGCTGCGCCGGGCCGGGTCTGAGGGGGAGGAGAGCGACGAGATCGTCGCCCAGGACGTGCGGGTGGACGTTGCCGCCCACCGCGCCTTCCAGGCCAACCGTGAGCTACAGCTGACCGCCAAGGAGTTCGACCTGCTGCGCGTGCTGGTGCGTGAGGCGGGCTCAGTGGTCTCCCGGGACGCGCTGATGCGTGAGGTGTGGGCCTCCGACCCCACCGGTTCCACCAAGACCCTGGACATGCACGTGTCCTGGCTGCGCCGCAAGCTCGGTGACGACGCCAACGCCCCTCGGTACATCTCCACCGTGCGCGGTATGGGATTCCGGTTCGAGAACGGGGTGAGCTGACCTGCGCAGACGGGTACTGACGGCCGCTATGGCCGCGGTCACCGTCGCGGTCCTGCTCCTCGGCGTGCCGATGGCGATCTTCGGTGCCCTGTACACCCGGGAGAACCTGGACCAGAACCTGCGCCTGCGTACCCAGTCGGTCACCCGTGCCGTGGAGACCCGGGTGAACATGAACTATCCGATCGACACCGACTTCCTGGAACGGTGGGCAGAGGCCGACAGCGAGACCCCGGCGCGGATCACGGTGACGAACCTGGACGGGTCGGTGGTCACCGCCGGACCTGACCTGGGGGAGCGCACCTACGGCGCGGAGAGCACCTCCCCCTCCGGAGCGCACGTGGAGCTGGAGATCAGCGGGTCGCTGGTGTTCTGGCGCGCCGCCCAGGTGGTGATCCTGGTGGTGGTCGCCTCGTTGGTGGCGTTCGCGCTCGCGGCGATGGTGGCGCTGTGGTCCGCCCGCCGGCTCGCCGCGCCGCTGATCTACCTGGCTGCCAGCGCGGAGCAGATCGGCTCCGGCCAGGTCCGGCCCCGGCTGGAGTCCTCCGGGGTGGAGGAGATCGACCTGGTCGGTGCCGAGCTGGTGCGCACCAGTGATCGCCTCGCCGGACGGATCGCTGCCGAGCGGCAGTTCGCCGCGAACGTCTCCCACCAGCTGCGCACCCCGCTGACGGCGCTGAGCATGCGCCTGGAGGAGATCCAGCTGGTCTCCGAGGACGAAGAGGTGCGGGAGGAGGCCCGTATCTCTCTGGAGCAGGTGGAGCGGCTGGTGCAGGTGGTCGACGACCTGCTCCAGGCCTCCCGGAAGGCCGACGGCGGCACGACCGAGGCGTTGCGCCTCGAGGAGGTCTTCGCCCAGCAGGCGGACGAGTGGTCGCAGGTCTTCGAGCGCGACGGACGCACTCTGGAGTTCGACGCCGGTGACGATGTCTCCGTGTTCGCCACCCCGGGAGCGCTCGCGCAGACGCTGGCCACCCTGATCGAGAACTCCCTGAAGTACGGGGAAGGGACCACCAGCGTGCGGGTGCGGGACTCCAAGTCCGAGACCGGGGTGGTGATCGAGGTCGCCGACGAGGGTCCCGGGGTGAGCGACGACCTAGCACCACGGATCTTCGAACGGCACGTGACCGCAGGCCGCGGCAGCGGGCTCGGTCTGGCACTGGCCCGCGACCTGGTCACCGCTGACGGGGGCCGGCTGGAGCTGGCGCAGCGCCGTCCGCCGGTGTTCGCGATCTTCCTCAGCGCGGTTCCGAAGCGGCTGGATCCGAACTCGGTGCTGCCACCTGGGGCGCTGGTGGTGGTGGGGCGGCGGCGCCGTCGCCGGTGAACACCCAGTACCGGTAGGCCAGGTACCGGAACACGGTGCCGAGCGCCAGACCCACCCCGTTCGCGGAGATGTTGTCCGCCAGCGGCGAGGTGAGGCCGAGCAGATAGTGCGAGACCGCCAGGCAGCCCACCCCGATCGCCATACCGACCAGGTTCACCGCCACGAACTGCACCAGCTCCCGGCTGCGCGCAGCGGCCGTCTGCGGACCGCGCTTTGCGGCGAACGTCCAGTGCCGGTTGCCCAACCAGGCGACCAGCACCGCCACCGACACCGAGATGACCTTCGCGGTCAGCGGCTTGTGCCCGAGGACCTCCCCGGGCCCGAACCGCAGCAGGTTCATCAGCCCGATGTCCACCACATAGGCCACCAGACCCACTGTGCCGAACCGGAACAGCTCGCCCAGCCAGGTACGCAGGCGGCGGGCGCGGTCGGTGACGGTCACTGCTCCAGGATAGCTGCGCCTGCCGGTGGTCCGCCGGTCGCGCGATGGGCAGGTCTGACCACTGCCTGCTCGGTCAGCCAGGCACCAGCACAGTCTTGGTACCGGCCCCGGTGCCCACCGCCTGCAGTGCCTGGCCCCGGTGCTGCAGCAGGGAGGAACCGGTGACCAGCGGATCGAGATCGACCTGACCGGAGGCCATCAGCGCCAACGCCCGCCGCCAGGACTGCGGGGTGGAGGCGAATCCGCTGGTCACGGTGAGCTCCTGGTACAGCACCGTGTCGAGGGCGAACGGCACCTCCTGGCCGGCGATCCCGACCTGCACGTACCGCCCGCCGCGCCGGGCCGCCGCCCGCGTCACCCTCCGGGCACAGGCTCACACCGCCGGACCGGCACCACCGGCACCGGTCGCAGCTGGCGAAGTAGGTCTCACAGCACCCGCAGCAGCACCTGCCCGGCCGCGGGAAGGGGCACCAGCACCTCGCGCAGCTCCAGATCGCGCTCGCCGGTGCATGCTTGACCAGCGCCGTCATCGTGTCGGCAGCGGCGGGCCGAGTCCCAGCAGCCATCCTCAGCCCTTCGTGGCGCCGGCGGTCAGCCCGGAGACGATGTACTTCTGCGCCAGCAGCGCGACCACGATGATCGGCAGGGTCATGATGCAGGTGGCGGCCATGATCGCACCCCAGTCGATGCTGGCGTAGGAGACGAAGTCGAACACCGCCACCGGCAGCGTCTTGGTGTTCGCACCGGAGAGCACCAGGGCGAACATGAAGTTGTTCCAGGAGAAGATGAACGACAGGATCCCGGCGGTCGCCACGCCCGGCACGGACAGCCGCAGCAGGATCCGCAGGAACGCGCCGATCGGGGTGAGACCGTCGACCAGGGCGGCGTCCTCCAGCTCTCGGGGCATCGAGTCGAAGAACGACATCATGATGTACACGCTGATCGGGATGAGGATGAACATGTGCGAGATCACCAGCACCCCGTACCCGCCGACCAGGCCCAGGTTGGCGAACACGTAGTACCAGGGCACCAGCAGGCTCACCCCGGGGATGATCCGCGCCAGCAGCACCACCAGCGCGGACTTGTGCATGTTGAACCGGCTCATCGAGTAGGCCGCCGGCACCCCCAGGAGCAGGGAGATACCGGTGGCCAGGAACGCCACCACGAAGCTGTTCCGGACGAAGTCGAGGTAGCTGTCGTTGGCCAGCACGTGCCGGTAGTTGTCCAGGATCGGGGTGAAGGAGAACGTCTTGGCGGTGTTCTGGATGTCCACGTTGGTCTTGAACGAGGCCATCACCATCCACAGCAGCGGCACCACGAACACCAGCACCACGAACACGATCATCGTGGCCCGGAACGCGCTGTAGGCCTTCGCGCGCGGTGAGCGGCGCCGGCGCCCTGGCTGGACCCCGGTGCCGGCCGGCTCCGCGGTGGCGGTCTGGATGGTGCTCACAGCTTGGCCCCCTTCCGGCGGAAGGTGAGCAGCCACATCACTGCGAGGATCATCAGGAAGAAGATGATCAGCACCGCCGAAGCCACCCCGAAGTCGTTGTACTTGAAGCTCAGCCCGTACACGTAGATGTTCAACGTCTCCGCCTCATGGAAGGAGCCGCCGCCCTGCCCCTTGGTCACATACAGCAGGTCGAAGGTCTTCAACGCGTCGATCGCCCGCAGCAGCACCGCGACCAGCACCACCGGTTTCAGCATCGGCAGGGTCACGTACCAGAACCGCTGCCACAGGCCGGCGCCGTCGATGCGGGCGGCCTCGTCCGGTTCGTCCGGCAGCGTGGACAGCCCGGCGAGCAGGATGATCGCCACCATCGGGGTGAACTCCCACACGTCCACGAAGATCAGCGTCGGCAAGGTCATCCCCGGATCGGCGAGCCAGGGTTGGGGCGGCAGGCCCAACCAGCCCATCACCCGGTTGGCGAACCCGATGTTCGGTTCGAAGATCAGCCGCCACATCATCGCGATCGCCACCGGGGTGGCCACGAACGGCAGCAGGATCGACACCCGCACCCACCGCTGCCCACGGAAGGTGCGCCAGAGCAGCAACGCGATCGCCAACCCGAGCACCAGCTCCAGGGCCAGCGCCCCGAAGGTGAACACCCCGGTACGCGCCACCGCCGGCCAGAACCGGTCGGTGTCGGTGAGCACGCGCAGGTAGTTGCTGATCCCGATGAAGTCTGCCGGACGGCGTACCGAGCCCTTCGCGTCGGTGAGGCTGAGGTACAGGGTCCAGCCGATCGGGAAGCAGATCAGCACAGCGGTGAACGCCATCGCCGGCGCGGCGAACAACCACTTCCGGTGCTGGTTCGCCCACCGGGAGAGACGTTCGGTGATCGGCACCGCATCGTTCGAGGTCGATGTCATCTCCGGCTCTCGTGTCCGTGGGTGGCGCCGGTCGGCGCCAGGGTCGCGGGCCGCCCGTCGGTGCCGAGCGAGTACGCCGGTGGCATCGACGGGCAGAGGTCAGCCGTCCGACTCCAGGAACGACTCGAACTGCTCGTTGGCCTGGTCGGCGGCCTGGTCGGAGTCCTCACCGGTGATCGCAGCCACGATCGGGGCGCCGACGATCTCGCGGGCCTCGGCGACCCCGACCACCAGCGGCCGGTCCTGGCCCACGCCGTTCTCACCGTTGGCGGCGATCGCCGCAGCCAGGTCCTCCGGGAAGCTCGCGGTGCCCTCCGGGTCCTCCCACACCGAGGTGCGGGCACTGGGCACCCCCTCGGTCTGGATCTCCAAGGTCATCTCCGGGCTGGTGGCCCACTGGATGAACTCCCAGGCGTTGTCCTGGTTCTCCGAGGCAGCGTTGATGCCCAGTGCCCACGCGGCCACGTTGTACGGGCGGGAGCCGTCCGGGCCGGCAGGGAACGGGGCGAACCCGACCTGGTCGCCCACCTGGGACTTGTCCGGGTTGTAGACGTTCTCGTACAGGCTGGAGGCGTCGATCCAGAAGCCGGCGTCACCCTGGGCGAAGATCGCGGCCGACTCGGGCCAGGACATGTCCGTGCTGATCTGGTCCGGCCCGTAGTCGTGCAGCAGCCGGCCGTAGTAGGCGTAGGCCTCCTTCGCCTCGTCGCTGGCGATCGCGGAGTGGCCCTCGTCGTCGATCCAGGTGCCGCCGAAGCTGTACAGGAACCCGGAGAACTGGGTGACGGCGGCCGAGGCCTGGGAGCGCATCACGATCCCGGCGGTGCCGGGGTTCTCCTCGTGGATGGTCCGGGCCGCCTCCTCCAGCTCCGCCATCGTGGTGGGGACCTCCAGACCCGCATCCTCGAGCAGGTCGGTGCGGTAGTAGAGCATCTCGCTCTCGGTGATCATCGGCACCCCGACGACCTCGTCCTCAAAGGTGGTCAGGCCCACCGGGCCGGCCTGGAAGTCCTCCCAGTTCCAGTCCCCGGCGCCGTTCACCCGGTCGGTGATGTCGGCGAAGTAACCGTTCTGCCCGAAGAGCTTGCCAACCTGCAACGGCCGGTACATCATCACGTCCACGTCCGCCGAGCCCGCGTTCAGCTTCACCTTGTAGTTGTCGACCAGCTGGTCCTCACTGAGCTGGGTGACCACCACGTCCAGGCCGGACTGTTCCTCGAACTCCGGGATCTTCTCGGTGATGATGTCGGTCCAGACATGGTTGGCGAGGGTGACGTTCAACGTCGTGGAGTCACCGTCGTCGCCGCTGCAGGCGGCGAGCGTGCCCATGCTGAGCGCTGCGGCCGTGAGGACCGCGATCCGTGCTGCGTGTCGGTGTTGCATCCGAGCCTCCCCGTGCGTCCTTGCACTGTCGATCCCGCTGCGCCGCGGTGGACTCACCATAGATCGGTACGTATGCTCTATCAACGCTTTGATCGAAAACGGATCGAAGAACGGACCGCGAAGGGGCAGCCATGGCCGATCGCGCTGCCGCGACGGCGAACGAACCGGGCGACGAGCCGACCCTGCAGGGCTCTGGTGGCGTCGGTCGGCGCACAGAACGGATGCTGCGGCTCTCCGGGCGTACCCGCCAGGGCCGGCGGCGGGGTCTGTACGACCACGTGGTCGACGTCGTCGGCGAGCAGATCGTCAACGGCGTGATCCCGGTCGGGACCACGCTGTACGTGGAGCAGATCTGCAGCCAGCTGGACATCTCCCGCTCGGTGGTGCGAGAAGGGGTGCGCACGCTCAGCTCGATGGGTCTGGTGGAGTCCCGGCCGCAGCGCGGCACCCGGGTGCAGCCGCGCACGGAGTGGGACCTGCTGCACCCGCGGGTGGTGCAGTGGCGCGGTGAGGGGCCCGAGCACCTGCAGCAGATGTATGAGCTGCTCGAGCTTCGCCTGGGCGTCGAGCAGTCGGCGGCGCACTTCGCCGCACTGCGGATGGACACCGGCGAGCGGGCCGCGGTGCGTGCCGCCGGGCGAGAGATGGAGCAGGCCTACGCTGCTCAGGACCCGCACCGGTTCTTCAGCGCCGACGCGCAGCTGCACCGGCTCGTCCTGGAGGGTGCTGGCAACCCGATGATCGCCCGCTTCGCCGACACGGTGGCCTCCTCGCTGCAGATCCGCGGCACGCATGCGTCCCGGTCCTACTCCACGGCCGACAGCCTGGACAGCTGCTCGGCCAGCCGGCACGCGGCACTGGCCGAGGCGGTCGCGGCCGGTGAACCCGCGGCCGCCGGGCGGGCGGCTGCTGCCGTGGTCACGGCCACCCTGGCCGAGGTCGGCGAGATCCTCGCCCGCCGGAAGGCCGGTGGCGACCGGTGAGCGCCCTGGTTCGTCGTGGAATCGACGGTCATACGGCACGACCTCGCCGCTAGGGCGAGCTCCGGCCGTATCACCGTCACTTTTGCTGAGCAAGGTGCACGGGCAGGTCGCGAGCGTCGGTAGGCTGAGCGGTCATGGGACCAGTCGTAGCCGTGGTGGGTGGCGGGCAGCTCGCCCGGATGATGGCCGAACCCGCCGGTGCCCTGCAGATCGGGCTACGCGCCCTGGTGGAGGCCGACGACGGTGCCGCTGCCCAGGTGATCCCGCACGCCACAGTGGGTCGCGCCGACGACGCCGAGGCGATCACCACCCTGGTGAACGGGGCAGACGTGCTCACCTTCGAGCACGAGCACGTGCCGCAGCAGGTGCTCACCGCCCTGGTGGAGGCCGGGGTGAACGTGCAGCCCGGCCCGGCTGCGCTGCGGCACGCGCAGGACAAGATCGTGATGCGGGAGCGGATGAGCCAGCTCGGGGTGCCCTGCCCCCGCTGGGCGGCGGTGCGCACCGAGGAGGACCTGCTCACCGCCGGCGCCCGGCTCGGCTGGCCGGTGGTGGCCAAGACCCCGGTCGGCGGTTATGACGGCAAGGGTGTCTCGGTGCTCGCGGGCCCGCAGGACGCACCCGGTGTGGTCGACTGGTTCACCCACCCGCGCGGGGAGGTGCTGCTGGAGGAGAAGGTCGACTTCACCCGTGAGCTGGCGGTGCTGGTGGCCCGGCGTCCCTCCGGGGAGATGGTCACCTGGCCGGTGGTGGAGACCATCCAGGCCGGCGGGGTGTGCGCCGAGGTGCTCGCCCCCGCCCCCGGGCTGCCCGCGCACCTGGTCGAGGACGCTGCCGACATCGCCCGCACCATCGCCGAGGGGCTGGGTGTGACCGGGGTGCTGGCGGTGGAGATGTTCGAGGCCCGGGACGGCATCCTGCTGGTGAACGAGCTGGCGATGCGCCCGCACAACAGCGGCCACGTGACCATCGACGCCGCGGTCACCAGCCAGTTCGAGCAGCACCTGCGGGCCGTGCTGGACCTGCCGTTGGGCAGCACGGAGCTGACCGTGCCGGCGGCGGCGATGGTGAACGTGCTCGGCTCGGAGCTCACCGACCCGGCGAGCGCGTACCCGGAGCTGATGGCCACGTTCCCGGACGCGAAGGTGCACCTGTACGGCAAAGGGGTACGCCCCGGGCGCAAGCTCGGACATGTCACGGTGACCGGGACGGACCCGGCCGAGGTGCGCGGTCGGGCACAGCGGGCTGCCCGGTTGCTGCAGGGACACTCAGCTCGGGAGGGAACAAGATGACTGCTGTGGTCGGTGTGGTGATGGGGTCGGACTCGGACTGGCCGGTGATGTCGGCTGCCGCGGACGCGCTCGCGGAGTTCGACCTCGAGGTGGAGGTGGACGTGGTCTCCGCGCACCGGATGCCGGAGGAGATGATCCGCTACGGGCAGGAGGCTGATGCGCGCGGGCTGCGGGTGATCGTCGCCGGGGCCGGCGGGGCCGCGCACTTGCCCGGGATGCTCGCCGCGGTCACCCCGCTGCCGGTGATCGGGGTGCCGGTGCCGTTGGCGCACCTGGACGGGATGGACTCCCTGCTGTCGATCGTGCAGATGCCCGCCGGGGTGCCGGTGGCCACGGTGTCCGTGGGCGGGGCGCGCAATGCCGGACTGCTCGCCGCGCGCATCCTGGCCGCCGGTGCCGATGAGCAGGCGGCGGCGCTGCGGGAGCGGATGCGCACCTTCCAGGCCGACCTGCGCACCTCCGCCCAGGAGAAGGGTGCCCGGCTGCGCGCGCAGCGCTCCCAGCGCACCGGCTTCAGCGCCTGAGCGTTCCCGAGGTCAGGTCGCGTTCGCAAGGTGTGGGAGCCGTCGACGGCGGAGCATCAGACCCAGCGCACGACCAGGTCTGCTCGGGCTGCTGTGGCAGCGATCAGCTCGGCGTTGTGCTGGTCCGTGCCCCGGGCCCAGTCGTCTGCCTCGGCGGGGGACTTGCCGTGCGCCACGTGCCGGGCGGTCAGCCGCTGCAGCCGGAGCTCCTCGGGCGGGGCGAGGTACCAGACCTCCTGCATCGCCGCCCGGGCACGGGGCCAGGCACCGGTCTCAGCGAGAAGATAGTTGCCCTCGGTGATCACCAGCGGCACCTCCTCCGGCACCGGTACGGCGCTGCCGAGGGAGTTCTCCAGGTCCCGGTCGAACCGGGGTGCGTACACAGTGCCCGCCTCCGGGGCAGCCAGACGGTGCAGCAGGGCGGCGTAGCCGGCGTCGTCGAAGGTGTCGATCGCGCCCTTGCGGTCCCGGCGGCCGAGCCGGTGCAGCAGCGAGTCCTCCAGGTGGAACCCGTCCATGCCCACGCACACCGCCTGCTGCGGGCCGAGTGCGGTGGCGATCTGCTCGGCGAGCGTGGACTTGCCGGCCCCGGGGGCGCCGACGATGCCCAGGATCGCCCGCCCGCCGGTGGCCAGGTCGCGGGCGCGGGCGACCAGCTCCTCGATGGTCAGCTCCACGGGCTGCACCGAGGGCGTCGGAAAAGCCGGGTGCGCCGGGTCTGCCGGGCTCACTGCTGCACCGCCGTGGGCACTGTGTCCAGGTAGCTGCGCGGGCCCACGTGCTGCACCCGGTGCGAGGCCACGGCGACGGCGGCCTCCAGGGCGCGGCGGAGCGGGTCACCGGCGGCGAGAGCGGCGACCAGACCGCCGTGGAAGGCGTCCCCGGCGCCGAGGGTGTCTCGCACCGGCACTGCCGGTACCCGAACCTCGCCGGCGCGGGCGTCGCCGTCCTTGTCATCGCTGCTGTCGGACTCCACCGTGCTCGCCCCGGTGACGAACCGGACCGGCCCGGCCCCGGCCGTGATCACTCCGGCCCCGGCACCCGCGGCGACGAGCGCACCTGGGCCGCGACCGCCGTCGGGCAGGGTGAAGTCCGCGGACGCGGCGACCACGTGCGCCAGCGGGATCAGCTCGGCGAACACCGGCCGCCACCGGCCCGCGTCCAGCACCACCAGCGCCCCGCGTTCGCGCGCTGCCCGCGCCGCCGCCACCGCCAGGGTGGGGTAGTGGCCGTCGATGAGCACCACCGCCGGGTCCGGCAGCGCCGCGAAGTCCGGGGGGTCGGGGTCGGCGGCACCGCCGTCCAGGGAGGTGACTGTGCGGGCACCGGTGCCCTCCTCCACCAGGATCGCCGAGACCGCCAGCTCGTGCTCGGCTGCCAGGTCCACCACCTGCACCGAGCGGGCGGTCAGGTCGGCACGGGCGGCGGTCGCCATGGCGGAGGTGCCCAGTGCCGTGACCAGCGTGGCCCGGGTGCCCAGCGCCGCCGCCACCACGGCCGCGTTCGCTGCCGGGCCGCCGGCGGCCACGTCCTGCCGGGTGGCGGTGACCTTCTGGTTGCGTGCCGGCGCAGCCTCCGCCCGGTGCACCACGTCCAACGTGGTCAACCCGACGCACCAGACTCCGGGCCCGGTGCTCATGAGGCGGGGGTGACCACGTAGACCACCCGGCTCGGTGAGGCGATCAGCTTGACCGTCATGTCGTTGCCGCTGAGCTCGGCGAGCACACCGACGTCGGTGGTGACCGTGTGGGTGATCTCCAGGCCGGCGTCGGTGAGCAGGTCGCGGGCGCGCTCACCGGAGTCCTCGGCGTCCACCACCGCCACCCAGGTGGTCGCACCGTCCGCAGCGGTCTTCACCGCACCACGGGTGTTCCCGTCGACCACCGGGACTGCCTCGGCGGGAAAGTCTGGTGGCAGCCCGTCGGTGAGGTCCAGCCCGTCGATCGCCTCCTCGATCGCGTGCTCCACCACGGTCCCGGCCTGTTCCCGTGCCTGGCTGCAGCCGACCACTGTGGCCAGCGGCAGCAGCAGCGCGAGCGTCCCGATCAGCGCACGGGCGGCCCAGCGTGGACTGCTCCAGCGTGGACCGCTCCAGCGTGGCCGGGCCCAGGCGGTCAGCACAGAGGTCATGGTCCCCAGGCTACGTAACGGCGACCAGTACCGGTGCCAGCGACCCGGGCGTCGGGCACCCGCCGGCCTCAGGACAGCCCCAGCGCAGGTCCTTCGATCGCCGGGCAGGTGTCCATCACCACGTCCAGACCCGCCGCTGCAGCCCGTGCGGCCGCCGCCTCGTCGATCACCCCGAGCTGCAGCCACACCGCCCCGGCGCCGATCGCGATCGCCTGGTCCACCACCGCTCCGGCGAGGGCGGAGTTCACGAACACGTCCACCACGTCCACCGGACCGGAGACCTGCGCCAGCGTGCTCACCCCGGGAGCCCCGTGCACCGTCTCGGCCTTCGGGTGCACCGGGACGATCTCCTGGCCCAGGTTGCGCTGCAGGTACCGAGCCACCCCGTAGGCGGCGCGTGAGGTGTTCGTGGACAGGCCCACCACCGCCCAGCGGCCCTTGGTGGTCAGCAGTCTGCGGATCACCTCCGGGTCGTTGTGATGACTCACCTGGTCTCCCTCCTGTCCGCAGCACTCTGACCCCCGGGGTCGTCAGGGGAACTGGATGTTGAACCCAGAGCTGCCGTAGTCCTGGCTGTTCGCACCACTCATCGTCTTGCTCTTCAGACCGGTGCGGGTGCGCCGGTAGTCGTTGCGTTCGCGCAGGTTGTCCATCGTGGCCTCCGTCTCGGTGGCGTGACGGTGCCGCTTGTCCACGTTTCGGTAGCGCAGGTAGATCAGCGCGTAGAAGAGCGGACCAGCAAGCAGGAACAGCAGCCCGAACCAGCTGCCGTCCTCGGTGGAGGGGCCGCTGGCCAGGATCGGCCCGCCGTAGGCAAGGATCGTGATCGACATGGTCACCCCAGGAACAGGAACATCAGGGCCGCGAAGATGCCGACGATCTCCACGGCTGCGGACACGAGCAGGAGCTTGGGTTGGTTGACGGGAACTGACCCCATCGTCTCGCCGGTGCGGGCGTTGACGGCGACATAGTGCTGGAAGGTGCTGCCGTTCCGCTTCCGCTGGTGATAGCTGTACAACCAGACCGGCAGGTAGGCCGAGGCCCACCGCTGCCCGACGAGCGTGATCTGCTCGTCGTCCCAGCGCACCCCGCGGTCGTAGAAGCCCAGCGTCTGGTGCGCGTGGTAGCGCACGATGTCCCGCGCCTGGGTCTTCGCGACCGGCAGCAGGTCCTCCCGGTTGGTGTCCCGGCGCTCGGAGGTGAACCCGGACAGGTAGTTGGAGTCGTACCGCACCGAGTTCTCCACGTCGAACGGCATCACCGTGTTGATGATGTTGTTCGAGTTCGTGTTGATGTCGAAGTCGCGGCGTTCCTGGGAGGACTCCACGGTGAGGTCGTTGATGTACAGGTCGAAGTCGCGGCCCACGTCGTACAGGTCGGCGTCGTAGCGGCGCTCGGTGTCGTCGCCACGCTTGACCGTGTAGCTGCGGGTCTGGTGCTCGCCCTGCCCGGTGAGGGTGGCGTGGGTGTTCAGGTCCACCACCATGTACGGCAGGTAGACGCCCATCACGTTGGTCGGGTCGAACTCCTTGAGGAAGCGTCGGTTGGCGAACGTGCGCCGCTTCTTCACGAACGCCCGGATGGAGGTGACCGCCTGCTCCTTCGGGATGGCGAACGGCAGCACCATGTCCGGTACGGCCCCGTTGGGGATCTGCTGGTTCATCGAGAGCGTGTTGCGGCACCAGTGGCAGCGCGCCTGCGTGCTCTCCGCGGTGTTGATCACCACCTCCGCGCCGCACGCGGTGCACTTGAAGGTGAGCACCTCGTCGCTGGAGGGGATGATGTCCACCGCACCGGAGGCGATCTCGACGCCGGTGAGCCCCTTGATCTCTGCGTTGATGCCGAGCGCCTCGTCAGCGGACTCGGCGCTCCACTCATACCGGCAGAAGGCGCACCGGAGCAGCCCGGTGCGCGCGTTCAGGGAGATCTCGGTGGCTCCACAGCGGGCACACTTCACCAGACCGTCGACGGCGCCGGAGTCCGTGGCGATGATGCGCGGACCATCCGCAGGCGGTGCTGGTGGCGCCCCTGGTGGTGCGGCGGCCTGGGCGGCCGCGGGTGCTGGGGCTGCCTCGGCGGTCGGGGCACCCTGGTGGCCCGGGTGGGCCTGCGCACCCGGTGGTGGGGGTACGGGGGAGCCGCTGGGCGGCGGGTACTGACCCGGTCGGGGGTTCTGCTCTGCCACGCCTGTCCCTACAGCCCGAGAGCGCGGGCCTTGGCCGCGTCGTAGTCCTCTTGGGTGATCAGCCCCTGGTCCAGCATCTGCTTGTACTGGGCCAGCTTGGCGACCGGGTCCTCGGCCTCAGTCGGCGAGGACTGCGGCGCGGGTGGAGACTGCGGCGCCGGTGGCTGCTGTCCGCCCGCCGGTGGCTGTTGTCCGCCCTGCTGCGGGTAGCCCTGCGGCGGGTAGCCCTGCGGGCCGCCCTGCGGTGGGTAACCGCCTTGCTGCGGGTAGCCACCCTGTGGCGGGTACCCGGTCGGCTGCTGGAACCCGGCCGCAGCACCGCCGGCGGCGTTCATCCCCATCCCCATGAACGCCAGCCCGTCACCGCCGCCGCTCTCGCCGGCGGCCTGGAACCCACGGGCAGCGGCCTGCTGCATGAACGAGTTGCCCCGGGCACCGCGCAGCGCATCGGCCTTCTTCACGTCGCTGAGCAGCTCGCGGGTGTCCTCGTCGTACTCGATCGCCTGGATGGCGACCTTGGCGATCGTCAGGCCTCGGTCGGAGGTCCACCGGTAGCCCTGCTCCACCGCTGCGCTCAGCGACTGGGCGAAGCCCACCGAGTCGGACTGGATCCGGGCGATCCGGTTGCCCTTGTTCGGGTCGTTGGTGTACATCGAGAACGCGGCGGCCAGCGAACCGACCACCTCGTTGAACAGCTGCGCGGCGGCGTCGTTGTCCAGGTCGGAGAAGTCGAACACGCGCGGGCTGGCGCCGAGATAGGTGAGCGGCACGAACTGGCGCACCAGCAGGATCGGGTCCACGATCCGCAGCGTGTAGCTGCCGCGGGTGATCGCCCCGACCTGCGCACCCAGGTAGGCGTCGTCCCAGTAGATCTCCGACTGGGTGCCGAACCGGTTGTTCGGGATCTCCTTGAGGTTGACGTAGAACGCCAGCTGCCGCGAACCGGGCTGCCCACCGAACTTGAACCGCTCCCAGGAGGTGGTCACCGTCGCGCTGAGGAAGCCGTTGTCGGCGAAGATGGACTGCGAGTTCTGGTCCGTGGAGGTGTAGATGAACCCGCCCGGCTCAGCGACGAACCCGGTGAGCTGACCGTCCTGGAACGTCACCAGCCCATAGCCCTCGGGCACGAGGATGCGTGAGCCGTTGGTGATGATGTGCTCCGAGCCCTGCGTGTTCGACCCGCGCCCGGCGTTCTGCCCCTGGGCAACGGCCGGGAAGATCGCGGCCGTGGGCGCCAGGTTCCGCGGCGGCACCAGGAAGTCCTTCCACTGGTCGGCCATCGTGCCACCGAGCGCACCGGCGAACGCCTTGATGAATCCCATCAGTTTCCTCCGTCAGGTCAGCCACGGCCGGCTGACGCTGACCCCGCTGGGCCGCCACCAGGGCGTGCAGGAAGCGCTTCGCCGAGCACCATCTAGCAAAGCACTGACGATAGCAGCGCGGCAGCAGTGATCGGCCGAGATCCGGTGCTCGGCGCGCGGGCTGCGCGCGGTCAGTACTCCTGCAGGTCGGCTTCGGTCACGGTGCCGTCGGTCACGGTCTGCCAGAACCCGGGACCGCGCTCCTCGTCCAGCAGCACGGTCGAGCCCACACCGCCGGGCCGGTAGTCCAGGTCCGCGATCGGTGGGCTGCCGTGCACACCGTCGTTCATCACCGAGCGGAACGTCAGCGCCATCCGGCCCAGGTCGAGGATCCCGGTCTCGTCGGAGACCCGCAGCGCCCCCAGCCCGGCGTCGATCAGCGCCACCTGGTCGCCCGGCCGCACGAGCAGCGACGGGGTGGCGGCCTCAGCGCTGATCGCCTTGATCACCTGCTGCTGGCGCTGGGTGCGGCCGATGTCGCCGAGCGGGTCGGCGTGCCGCATCCGCGCGAACGCCAGCGCGGTCTCGCCGTCGGCCAGGTGGCAGCCGGCGGTCCAGTCCAGCTTGGAGTCGGCGTCGTCGACGTCGTAGTCCAGGCACAGCTCCACCCCACCGACGGCGTCCACCAGGTCGGCCACACCGCCCATGCCGATCTCCACGAAGTGGTCCACGGTGAGACCGGTGAGCTGCTCCACGGACTGCACCAGCAGCTCGGGCCCGCCGAAGGAGTAGGAGGCGTTCAGCTTGTTCGGCCCGTACCCGGGGATGTCCACGAACGTGTCCCGCGGGATGGAGATCAGCGACGGTGTGCCGCTCTCCGGTGCGGTGAGCACCATGATGGTGTCCGCGCGCTGCCCGGCGGTGGAGTCGGTCAGGTCGGAGCCCTCGCGGGAGTCCGAACCGGCGAGCAGATAGGTGGTGCCGGGGGTGGGGGAGGCGTCGCTGAGCGCGGTCACGTGCTGGATCTGCCCGTTCGCCCAGATCAGCAGCCCGACCGGCCAGGCGAGCACGAGCACCAGAAGCAGCACGAGCACCACGAGCACCCGTCGACGGCGGACCTTGCCTCGGGAGCGCGGCTTCCGGGGCGCAGGGGCCACCCCGGGCTGCTGGGGCCCTCGGGGTCCTCCAGGGCCCCCCGGCCCACCGGGCACCCCGGCAGGCTGGCCGGCCGGGCGGGTCGGCATCACCCGGGTGGCGGTCGGTGAGTCGCTGCCGTGGTCGATCCGCTGCCCGGACCCGGGAGCGAAGCTCGGCGGGGGCTGCGTGCGACCGGTGGATGGCGGCTGGGTGCGGGGCCGGGGCGGTACCCGGCGCGGCGGGGTCGACCGTCCGACGGCGTTGCCCCGGCCGTCTGGCCCAGGGCCACCCCGGCCAGTCCCGGCACCGTCAGCCGGGAGCGGACGGGCCGACCCACCAGTGCGCGCCCGGCTCGATCCCGACGAGGGCCGGCGCCGTCCGGGCGCGCGGCGAGGCTCGTCGGCGAACGGGTCACCGGGCTCGGGTGGGTTCTGGTCTGTCATCCGCTCGTGCTCTCCGGGGTGGGGAAGTGGGCTGCCGGTGCCGGCGTCTCGCGTCGAGGGTAGAGCGCGCGGTCAGCCTGTCCCGGTACCGCCACGCAGTGCGGCCGCGCTCAGCCCTGCCCGTCGGCGTTGCCGGTGTCCGTGGTACCGGACCCGTCAGCGCTCTCGCCCGTGGTCTCGTCGCTGGTCTCGTCGCTGGCGTCTTCGTCGTCGGCGTCGTCCTGCTGGTCCTCCGGCAGTGCCATCGGCTCGTCGGCGCGGATGGAGTCCCAGAGCTCCTCGGACAGGTAGTTCGGGCGCACCCGGTTGCCCGCCCAGTCGAACGGGACGGTTGCGAAGTTCACGTCCGCCATGCCGATGTTTCGCAGCGAGTAGCCCAGACCGGCCATCGTGGTGAGGTTGCCGATCTCGTCCCCGGTG
>Ga0209487_1001949_pt1 | contig 17017 bp, 10 predicted proteins | sample Poulit2012_FD_187524 | JGI IMG/M metagenome (GOLD analysis project Ga0209487, IMG submission 187524) | Agricultural soil microbial communities from Georgia to study Nitrogen management - Poultry litter 2012 (SPAdes) (version 2) | ecosystem: Environmental > Terrestrial > Soil > Agricultural land...
CGCCTCCGCGCCGGCGGTCAGGCTGTAGGCGAGGAAGGCGTCCCGCCCATCCTGCTCGTTTTCCCCGGCATCCGCCTCGAGCGGCCGGTACTCGCTCCGCATGAGTCCGATGTTTTCACGGCGGAACCTGAGCAGCCGGTTCAGGAGGAGCATCTTCAGGCGCTCATCACGCTGCTCCAGCCACGTCCTCACCAGTTCAGTGACGGACCCCGACTGCTCAGGAAAGCTGGCCAGCAGCTCCCGGCGCAGCCCGTAGTCCACCGGCCGGCGGTTGTCGGGGTCTACGAGGGAGAGGTCCAGGAGTTCCGTTCCCTGATAGATGTCCGGTACCCCGGGGCTGGTGAGCTTCAGGACCAGCTGTGCGATGCCCGCAGAGAACGCCCTGTCGGCAACCTGAGCGGCGAGAGGAGCGATGGCCGTCCAGACCTCGTCGCTGTCGATCATGTCGCTCACGAACTGCTGCAGCAACGCTTCGTACTCCTCGTCCGGACTTATCCACGAGGTGCTCACCTTCGCCTCGCGGACCGCCTTCAGCATGTACTCCTGCAGGCGTTCCGTGAGCTGCGCCCTGCCCTCCCCGGCGGGGGCGTCCTCCCACAGTGCAACCAGGTGCTGCAGCAGGAACCAGGTGTCCTGTTTCGATACCCGCAGTGCCCCCATCGGAACCCGCTCGCGCCAATAGCGTCCGTACCACTCGTCGACCTGTTCGACCAGCTGCGACCAGGCGCCCGGGAAATAGCTCAGCATCCCGATGCGCAGTCGCGTACCCTCGCCCCGCTTGTGGTCGTGAGTGGCCGTGGCGAGGAGGTTCAGCGGGTAGGTGTGCGCCCGGAATCTCGCTCGCGAGTGGAAGGCCTGGGCATGGACGGTGAAAGTGTCGGGTTCTCCGCCCACCTCGTTCAGCGCGGCCAGTGGCGTGTACCGGTAGAAGGCGGTGTCCTCGATCCCCTTGGCGGCGACCGGGGCGGTGTACTGCTGGAACCTGCCCAACAGCGCACGATGCTCCTCCTCCGGCAGAGCCATCCGGCCCGTGAGGACATCAGAAATGTAGTCGTAAACGGAAGTTTCGGTGTTCACCGCGAGGCGTTTGCCCTGGGCGACGGCGGCCTGGATCACTTCGACAGCCTGAGCCTCGTCGAACGGCAGGTACGTGCGGTACCTGTCGAAGGAGGCGATGATGTTGCGCAGCGCCTCACGAAGTGCCGCCAGGGTGAAGTCGCGCGTCCTGTAGCTCTCCTCGGACAGTCGGTAGAGGGTTGTGCCGAGCCTCGTCAGCTCACCCGCCAGACTGGTCTCCATCACCAGCTGCTTGGCTTCGACGGCCACCTCCTCGTAACTGCCGCTCCTGCCCAGGAACCGCTCGTAGCTGCGCCGCACCAGCTCGCCGCCATCCCCGTCGAGGAGCAGGCGCAGTACATCGTTCATGAACTCGTAGCCGGTTGTGCCCGCCACCTGCCACTGGGCAGGCAGCACCTCCCCGGACGCGAGTATCTTCTCGACCCACACGTTGCGCGGTCCAACCGCCTTCAACCACTCCAGGTAACGGTGAGGATCCACCAGCCCGTCCACGTGGTCGACACGCACTCCCGCGACGCCGTCCTTCAGGACCAGCTCCGAGACCAGCCGGTGGCCCTCCTCGAAGACGCCGGGCTCCTCCATGCGCAGGGCCACCAGGCCGTTCACGTCGAAGAAGCGCCGGTAGTTGATCTCGTCGCCCGCCGTCTTCCAGTAGGCGAGGCGCCACAGCTGCCGCTCCAGAATTTCGTGCACCTGTGCCGGCTCGAGCGTCGCCAGGAACTCACCGGGCTCGAGCTCCTCCAGGGCCCGGGTGAGGCGGTTGCGCAGCGACAGCGCCCGCTCCCGCTCCTGCGGTTCCAGCCCGTCTAACTCCTCCTGGAGTTCGAGCAGGTCGAAGTAGCGGTCGTCGCCCCGCAGGCCTTCAAGGAGCTTCTCCAGCAGCGCACCATAGCTGGCCGGGTTCATGCGGAAGCGGTTGTCGAAGTAGACGGTGTAGAAGTAGCCGTCACCCCACTCGATGTGGAGCTCGCCCGCGTCCAGCGCCTCGCCGTAGGGCCTGCCCAGGAAGGGGAGCAGCAGCTTTCCGTGCAGCTCGGCCTTGAGGGGCTGCCAGTCGATGTCGAACGTGGCCGCGGCCGGAGAGGCCGGACCGAAGGCGAGGACATCCTGCCAGGCCTCGTTGTCGGATCCCACGCCCGCATGGTTGGGAACAATGTCGAGAATGATGCCCATGCCCAGCTCGAGCGCCCGCAGCCGCAGCTTCTCGAAACCGCTGGCCCCGCCAAACTCTTCCCGTACGCGGTTGTGGTCGGTGACGTCGTAGCCGTGCTCCGATCCGGCCGGCGCCTCGGTGATGGGGGAGAGGTAGACGTGGCTTACACCCAGGTCGCGCAGGTAGGGCAACTGTTCCTCCAGCTGCCGGAAGCCGAATCGGGGGGTCAGCTGCACCCGGTAGGTGGCGCTCAGCTGGTCCGGCATCAGTCGTCCACCCTGTAGATCCTGGCACCCGGACGCGCGAACCGGATAGCGCCTTCTGCTACCGTCGGCGGAACCGGTGTGGGTTGGTAACGGTCGCTCTCGCTGCAAAGGACGAGGGTCGAACTGGCGACCACCTTTGCCGTTGCTCCACCTTCGAAGGCGACCAGCAGCTCAAACCCGCCCCGCCTTACACGTACTCCGCCGCTCATGGCTTCGGCCACGCCGCGGTCCCCGGGCAAGGAGTTGCGCAACTGCAGCAGGTCCCGGTAGTAGCGGTGCACCGCCGCGTGCGGTTCCTGGCGCAGCTCCTCCCAGCGCAGCTTGCTGCGTTCGAAAGTGCTTGGCTCCTGCGGGTCGGCAACCTCCTCCTGGCCGGGAAAGTCGGCGAACTCCCTGGCTCGCCCGGCACTCACCTGCTCGCCCAGTTCGCCCTCGTGATCCGTGAAGTAGAGGAAGGGAGCAGATGTCGCCCACTCCTGGCCCATGAACAGGAGGGGCGTCTGGGAGGCAAAGAGGAGCAGGGCGGTTGCCGCGCAGTAGGCGGGCAGGTCGACGGCATGGTGCAGGCGCTCGCCGTTGGGGCGATTGCCTGTCTGGTCGTGGTTCTGGATGCAGTAGACGAACCGCTCCGCCGGCAGCTCGGCGGCAGGCGTGCCGCGCGGCCTGCGGCTGTTGAGGGAGTACTGTCCCTCGAACAGCCAGTTCCTGTTCACCGTCCTGGCGATCTCCTCGTCCGTGCCGTGAAAGTCGCGGAAGTAGCTGAAGTCGTCGCCCGTAAGGCGCACCCGCACGGTGTGGTGAAAGTCGTCGGCCCACACGCCGTGCAGGCTGTAGCCGCCTTCCTCCCTGGGCAGCAGCAGATCGCGCATGTTGCGCGGGTCTTCGGCGATGAGCCAGCGCGGCTCCCCCGGCAGGTTGGCAATCTCCCGGGCAAGCTGGGCCAGCCAGTGCTCCTCCGAGTTGTCGATGATCGCGAAGGTCGCGTCGAGCCGCAGTCCGTCGAAGCGGTACTCGTCAAGCCACATGAGGGCGTTCTCTAGGAAGAAGCGGCGAACCAGCAGGCCCGGTTTGCCTTCGAAGGCGAGCGCCGGTCCCCACTCGGTTTGCCGTGTCTCGTCCAGTACCTCCGGCATTATGGCGGGAAGGTAGGCACCGGCGGGCCCGAAGTGGTTGTAGACGACGTCCAGCAGCACCTTGAGCCCTAGGGCGTGCGCGGCGTCGAGGAAGGCTTTCAGGTCGTCCGGCCGGCCATAGGCGCGGCTGGGCGCAAAGTGCGCGGCGGGGTCGTAGCCCCAGTTCCAGCGGCCGGGAAAGTCGTGCACCGGCATGAGTTCGATGGTGTTGACACCAAGGTCGCGCAGGTACTCGAGCTGGCTCCTGGCGGCACTGAAGGTGCCCTCTCCGGTGAAGGTACCAACGTGGAGTTCGTAGATTACCGCCTTGTCGAGCGGGAACGAGGGCGGCTCGTTTTGCCAGACGTAGGAACCGGGGTCGATAACCTGCGAGGAGCCGTGCACTCCCTCCGGCTGGAACCTGGAGGCCGGGTCCGGATAGAGCTCGCCGTCGACGCGAACCCGGTAGCTGGTTCCCGGAACGGCGTCTTCCACGGTTACCGCCCAGATGCCGTCCTCACTCCGGTTCAGCGCGTGCTCCGCTTCAGGTTCGCCGTAGACGACCGAGACGGCCGCGGCCCCGGGAGCCCCGACCCGAAAGGTCGTGCCGCTCCCGTTCCAGGTGGCACCAAGTAGTTCATCCCCGCTTCGGTCGTGCGCCCCCACCGATCTCCCTTGTCAAGCCACAGACGGACTGCCCGACTGTTGTCGTTGCCCCGCTACGCTTCGTCGATGTCCGGCCGGCTGGCCGCTTCCTGCACCTTGATCGAGGACGGATGCTCGTCGTTCGACCACTCGAGGATTATCACCTCAAGGTGCCGCTCATCAGCGTGATCGCTGTCGTCAGGTGCGACCGGACCTTCGTAGACGATCCGCTCCCGTGCCATGTAGTGGCGGTGGAGCTCGGGCAGGGCCCGGTCGGGATCCTGCGCCACCCAAAGGCCGGTAAGGAGCTGGCCGTGTTCGCTGTCTTCCAACCGCAGAATCGCCCAGCCTTCCAGGCCGGAGAGTTTGGCTTTCCGGTTCATCACTGCCTCCTGCTTCAGGTCAGAGGATAGCAGGCCGGGTTCCGGAAAATCCGTGCGCCCTCACGCAGGTTTTGCGGCGCTCAGCTCCTGTATGTGCCCTTCGATGGTGGCAGCGATATCCTCCAGCTCCCGCCGGTCGGGTCCCTCCACCATCACCCGCACCAGAGGTTCGGTGCCGCTGGCCCGGACGTTCACGCGGCCGTCGCCACCCAGGCGGGCAGTGGCCGCGTCCACTGCAGCCCTGATTGGCTGTGCCCCCGCTATCTCCCCCTTGAGACCGGCCGGAACCCGTACGTTGTGGATGAGCTGCGGAAAGACGGGAATGTCGTCCATCCAGCTGGTCAGGGGGCGGCGCGACTTCCTCACCGCCGCCAGCAGCTGCAGGGACGTCAGGATGCCGTCCCCGGTAGGGGCCTTGTCCAGGAACAGGACGTGTCCGGACTGCTCGCCACCCAGGGTGAGCCCGCGGCGCTTCAGTCCTTCGAACACGTAGCGGTCACCGACGTTCTCGCGGTGAACGGTAATGCCCTGGTCGTTCAGCCACTTCTCCACGCCCAGGTTGGTCATCGTCGTAGCCACGATCTCCTTCTCGCCGCGCACCACTGCCGTGATGGCCATGATGTGATCGCCCGTGACGAGCCTGCCCGTCGCGTCGACCAGCAGGGCGCGGTCGGCGTCACCGTCGAAGGCCACCCCCACCTCCAGCTCCTGCGTGCGTACCCGCTCCTGCAGGGCCCCCGGATGCGTGGAACCGCACTCCACGTTGATGTTCAGGCCGTCCGGGACTGCGTTGAGGACGTCCAGCCGGGCGCCGATCTGCTTGTAGACCTGCGGGGCCAGACTGGAGGCGGCGCCGTTGGCGCAGTCGAGCGCAACCTTGAGGCCGTCCAGGTAGGGGGCGTTCGCGAGCAGGAACTGCAGATAGTCGCCGTCATCACGGCGGTAGCGGTAGGAGGTGCCTACCGACTCGTGGCTCACGGTGCCGTACGACTCGTCACCGTCATCCAGCAGCTGCTCTATGGCCAGTTCGGCATCGTCGGCCAGCTTCTCGCCCTGGTCGTTGAAGAACTTGATGCCGTTGTCGTAGTACGGGTTGTGGGACGCGCTCACCACGATCCCCGCGTCGGCGTCCAGGGTCTTCGTGAGGTAGGAGACGCCGGGCGTGGGCATGACCCCCAGCCACACGGCGGTAGCGCCGCGGGAGGTCAGGCCGGCAACCAGTGCGTGAGCGAGCATCGACGCCGAGCGGCGCGTGTCCATCCCCACTACGACCTTCGGAGCCTCTTTCCCTTCGCTGTGCAGCACCTGGGCTGCGGCCATGCCCAGTCGGAAGGCGAAGCTCGCGGTCATGGGATGTTCGCCGGCGACGCCGCGAACGCCGTCGGTGCCGAAGTAGCGTCGTGTTTTCATGCGGGCCATTCTACCCCCGGCCGTCAGTACGGCCAGGGGTCAGTTGTGGCTCCGGAAACAAGGGCGGGGACCAGGCCGGGAATTGTTCCGGTAAGGAGGCGTTACTTGGCATCAAGCCAGTTGTCGCCTACGCCCACTTCGACACTCAGCGGGACATCGAGCTGGTAGGCGCTCTCCATCACCTTCTGGACGAGTCCGGTCGCCTCGTCAACCTGGTCAGTCGGGCATTCGATGACCAGTTCGTCGTGCACCTGCAGGATGATGTGGGCCCCAAAGGCCTCCAACTGGGGCGCCAGCTGGATCATCGCGAGCTTCATGATGTCGGCTGCCGTCCCCTGGATGGGCATGTTGTAGGCGGTGCGTTCGGCGTACTCCCTCGCGTTCCGGTTCTTGGCGCTGATGTCGGGGATCATGCGCCGCCTGCCCAGTGCCGTCTCCACGTAACCCTGCTGCCGGCAGCTCTCGAGTGTTTCGTCGATGTAGCGGCGCACGTTGGGGTAGCGCTCGAAGTAGGTGCGGATGAACGATTCGGCTTCGGCGTAACCGATGCCCAGCTCGCGGGTGAGCCGGTGGGCGCTCATTCCGTAGAGCACACCGAAGTTGATCACCTTGGCAACCCGGCGCATGTCGGGTGTGACCTCGTCAAGACCCACGTTGTGCACCTGCGCGGCGGTGCGCCGGTGAATGTCCTCGCCCTTGCGGAACGACTCGATCAGCGACTCCTCGCCGGCGATGTGGGCGAGGACGCGCAGTTCGATTTGCGAGTAGTCGGCCACCAGCAGCGAGTGCCCTGGCGCGGCGGTGAAGGCCCGCCGGATTTGCCGGCCCAGCTCGGTGCGCACGGGAATGTTCTGCAGGTTGGGGTTGATGCTGGACAGCCGGCCGGTCACCGCGACGGTTTGCTTGTAGGTCGTGTGCAGGCGCTTAGTCGTGGGGTTGACGAGTTTGGGGAGCGGGTCCAGGTAGGTGTTCTTCAGCTTGGACAGCTCGCGGTAGTCGAGGATCAGGCCAACCGCTTCGTGTTCGTCGCGCAGCCCCTCGAGTACCCCCACGGCCGTTGACGCCTTGCCGGTCGAGGTCTTGCGGCCCGACTTGAGGCCCAGCTTCTCGTAGAGGAGGGTCGCCACCTGGTCGCGCGAGTTGATGTTCATGGCCGGATCCCCGGCGATCTCACGCAGCTTGCCCTCGATCTCGTCCAGCTGGGCGGCGAGCGTGGCCGACTGGGCGGCAAGCAGGTCGCAGTCGAGCATCACGCCGCGTGCCTCCATGTTCGCCAGGACGCCCTGGAGGGGTCGTTCGATCTCCTCGTAAACGCGCTTGCGCGGCCCCTCAAGCTTGCCCGGCATGGTCGAGAGCAGCTCGGCAGTCACGGCGGCGCGTGCCGCCGGTTCGTCGGACCAGTCCCCGGCCCCGTAACGCGCTGCCACCGCTTCCGGCGCAGCAACACTCGGATCCAGAACGTAGGCGATGAGCAGCGGGTCATCGCCCGGTTGCGCCTGCACGCCCCGCGCCCTCGCCCAGACGGTGAGGGCCTTGGCATCGCAGGCATCGACCTGACCGCGGTGCGCGATGAGCGCCAGAGCCTGCTCCTCGTCGGGAGCGGCCGCTACCGTCCCGTCATTGGCCACGGCCAGACCCTCGAAGGTCGCCTGAGTCGGCGAATCGCCCTTCAGTGAGAAACCGATCGCCCCTGGCGCCGCCGGATCGAACGCGCCTTCGCTGTACTCGGGCGTTTCGCCCAGGCCCAGCTCGCGCAGCAGCGACGAGAACTCGAGCTCGACCAGCAGGGCCCGCAGCTCCTGGCTGCGCGGCTCGCGCCGGGACCACTTCTCGGGCGCAATCTCTATCGGCGCGTCGGTGACGATGCAGGAGAGCTCCCGGGAGAACTTTACTGCCTCGAGCGAGTCACGTACCTTCTTCGCGTAGCCGGGCGGCTGCACCTCGTCGAGGTTCTCGATGATGTAGTCGAGCGTGCCGTACTGCTGCAGCAGCTTGCGGGCGGCGACAGGACCAATGCCCTTGGCGCCGGGAATGTTGTCCGAGCTGTCCCCGATGAGCGCGCGGTAATCGGTCCACTGGTCGACGGTCACCCCGTACTTTTCGTAAAGCTCTGCCGGGCCGAACAGCTCGGTCTTGTCCAGGCCGCGCACGCACACGTTCTCACTAACCAACTGGTAGGCGTCGCGGTCGCTCGTAACGATCTCCACGTTGTAACCGAGCCGCTCCGAGCCCTTCGCCATCGTGCCTATCAGGTCGTCGGCCTCCAGACCCGGCACCTCGATCTGGTAGAGGCCCAGGAGTTCGACGACCTTGCGGATCGTGTCGATCTGCTCCGGGAGGTCGTCGGGGGTGGGCGCCCGCCCGGCCTTGTAATCCTCATACTGCTCGTGGCGGAAGGTCTTGGCAGGGGCATCGAAAGCCACGACTGTCGCGTCGTGCTCGCCCTCCTCGTCGAGGATGCGCAGCAGCGAGCGGAGGAAACCATAAACGGCGTTCACCCTGCGCCCGCCCGAGGTAGTCAGGTCCCGGATGGCGTAGTAGCTGCGGTAGGCGAGGGCGTGACCATCGATCAGGACGACCGTATGGCCGTTGCGCTCAACCGGCTCGCCGGTGAACAGTGGCTTCTGATCAGTCATCATCTTGCTTCCCAGGGGGCACAGGAGTACATGCCCTAAAGCTTAGCGCGATTGGGGTTGTGCACAGGTTTTCCGGGCCCGCAGCGGCAGCCTAGAGGTTCCAGCCCCCGGCGACCTCGAGGGTGATGCCGGTGACGTAGTTCGCCTCCTCGGACACGAGGTAGCTCACGGCCGCCGACAGCTCCTCCAGCCTGCCGAGCCGTCCAGCCGGAATCTCACTCTTCGGCTTGGTGACGCTGTTCTCCATCACGCCGGGGGAGACGACATTCACCGTGATGCCGTTTTCCGCTTCCTCCCTGGCCAGCGCCTTGCTGTAGAGGATGACGCCCGTCTTGGCGATGACGTAGGGGGCGATGTTGGGCCTTGCCCTGATCTGCTCTGCCCCCGCATAGCCGATGTTCACGATGCGCCCGCCGCCCCGGCTGCGCAGGATGGGGACGGCCCGCTGGCAGGTGTAGAAGGTCGAGTTGAGGTTGCTGTCCAGCATCTCGCGCCACTCCTCGAGCTTCAGCTCGTGCAGCGGCCCGAAGTGGTAGTTGCCGACGTTGTTGACCAGTACCGCCAGGTCACCGGTCAGCTCGTGCGCATCCTCCACCAGTTGCTCTGCCGCGGCGGCGTCCCGTATGTCGCACTGCAGAACATGGGCCTGCACCCCCTCCTCCCGTGCCAGGGCAGCCACCTGCGCGGCCTCCTCTTCGCTCGAATGGTAGTGGACCACCACGTCGTAGCCGTCGCGGGCGAGGCGCAGGAGTATCTCCCGCCCGATCCCAGTCGCCGAACCAGTAACCAATGCAGCAGGCACAAGCTTTCCTCCTGTTGCCTTTCTACCCTGCGCGGTGTCGCCTTTGCCACGTCAGGAGCGCCGCACTGCCAACTTCGGGAGGAGGCGGCGGCCGAGATATACTCGCCGCGTGATCCGCTTCAATCCACTCCTGATCCTGCTCATCATCATCCTGCTGCTGGTCGTCTGGCGCACCATCCTGTGGCAGCCACGCAAGATTCCCGCTGCCCCCGAGGCCTCGCCCGTGATGATCGGCCATCGTGGCGTGCGGATGGAGGGCCTCACCGAGAACACCCTGACCGCCTTCCGGCGGGCCCTGGACAGCGGCCTCCACGGGATCGAGGTCGACGTGCGCTTAAGCAGCGACGACCAGCTGGTGGTTACTCACGACCCGACGGTGGGCGAGCTGCAGGTCTCCGGGCACACCCTTGCCGGGCTCCGCGAAGTCGAACCGCAAATGCCCACTCTGCAGGAGGTTCTGGAGCTCATGCAGCACTACCCGGGCCGCGTCCTCAACATCGAGATCAAGCTCGAGGGCGTGCGAGGTGGCGGCATCGAGCGGAAGGTCGCCAACGCCGTCCGTTCGCACGGCCTGCAGGATCAGGTCATCGTCTCCTCGTTCAACCCGCTCGTACTGGCGCGCATGCGCCTGGCGGCACCCGGGATGCGCACCGGCCTGCTCACCACTCATAACGCGCCCGCGATACTTCGCAGCGGCTGGCTGGCAGGCTGGCTGCATACGGACAGCCTCAACCCCCACTACAGTCAGGTGGATGCGGCCCTCATCGACCGGGCGCGCCGCAACGGCCTCGCGATCTACGCCTGGACGGTGAACGATCCCCAGGAGGTCGCCCGCCTCGTGCGGCTCGGAGTCGACGGCATCATCGCCGACGATCCTGAGGCCCTGAAGGCCGCGGTGGCGGCCGCACAACCTTCGCGCTGAGCGCAAACCCCGCGAGGTGGAGGGTGTAACGACCGATCTCGTCATCGTCCTGGTCATTCTGGCCGGTGCGCTGGCGCTATTCGTTACCGACCGGGTTCGTCTCGATCTGGTCGCGCTGTTGGTTGTAGTCTCGTTGGCGCTTACCGGCGTCCTCAGGCCGGAGCAGGCCCTAGCCGGATTCGCCGACCCGCTCGTCGTCATGATTGCGGCGCTCTTCGTGGTCTCCGGGGCGCTGGTCGACACCGGGCTCGCGGCGGGCGTTGGCGCCTGGATTGCACGGGTCGCCGGGACGGGCACCGTGAGGCTGGTGGCGATGCTGATGCTGGCTACGGCGTTTCTCTCGGCCTTCATGAGCTCGACCGGCACCGTAGCGATAATGCTGCCCATTGCCACGCGGCTCGCCTGGCGCAACCGGATAAGCCCCAGCCTCCTGCTCATGCCGGTCGCGTTTGCCGCCCTGGTGGCCGGCACGCTGACCATCATCGCGACGCCACCCAACCTCGTGGCTTCCCAGACGCTCGCCGATACCGGTCACGGACCTCTGGGCTTTTTCGCTCTCGCTCCCGTGGGTCTGGTGATGCTTGCCGTGACCGGAGCCTACATGCTGACAGTGGGACTCCGACTGCTGCCCGCCCGCGCCCCGGCCGCACCTGAAGGAGACGACAGACAGGCAAGCCTGGCACAGTACGCCCAGCGATACGGCATGGACGCCCACCTGCGGCACCTACTCATAACCGCGGGTTCTCCGCTGGCCGGGCAAGAGCTCGCGTCCCTCGCCTGGCCGGAGCGGTATGGAGTGCGCGTGGTAGCCGTTGACGCACACCCGGACGCGGTCAGCGCGGGCTTGCGTTCCCGCCGCGAGGTGGGCATCTCCAGGAGGATCGGTCCCGGGACGGTGCTGGAGGCCGGCGACCGGGTCCTGCTGCAGGGGGACGGCGATTCCCTACAGAACTTTGCGGGGGAGCATGACTTGGATCTGCAGGAGGTAACGGGACGGACAGGCGCAGTGGCTCCCGCCAATCTCGTCTTTGCAGAGTTGTTGCTGACGCCGCGGTCCAACTGGCTGGACAAGACCCTCGCACAGCTGCGCTTTCGCGATCGTTACCGGACAGTCGTGCTGGCGGTTCAGCGTGGCAGTGAACGCATCTCGGGCAACCTGGCACACGAACGGCTGCGCTTTGGCGACGTACTGCTGGTACGCGGGTTCCCTGAGGCAATCGAGCTGCTGCGCCGCGAGCGCGGTGATGCCGTCGTCCTGAGTGAGGCGAGCGCCGGGGAGCCGCCGGCCCCCAACGCGCACAGAGCGCCGGTGGCCGCGGCGATAGTGCTGGTAATGCTCGCCCTGATGTCGCTTACCTCCCTGCCGCTGGTCATGGTTGTCCTGCTGGCGGTGCTGGCGCTGGTAGCGACGGGCTGCATCGCTCCGGAGCAGGCCTACCGGAGCGTGCAGTGGCCAACGGTGTTCCTCATTGCAGGGATGCTCCCGCTGGCCACCGCACTGACCGAGACAGGAGGCGTCGAGCTTGCCGCAGCCGGCCTGGCGTCCCTGCTGGGTGAGGCGCCCCCGGTGGTACTGCTGGGCGGAGTGTTCCTCTTTACCGTGTTGGTGACACAGTTCCTGACGAACACTACTTCGGCGGTTCTGGTAGCGCCCATAGCCCTGCAGGCGGCCCAGACCCTGGGCGTGTCCCCGGTGCCGCTGCTGGTCGTCGTCGCGCTGGGCGCGTCGTGCACCTTCATCAATCCGGTGTCTTCGCCCGTTACCACGCTGGTGCTTGGCCCCGGGCGCTACCGGTTCAGCGACGTGCCCAGGGTGGGCGCACCACTGCTCGTCCTGCTCACGGTCGTCGTGCTGCTGCTCGTTCCCGTCTTCTTCCCGTTCTGAACTACGCGTTCGCTTCGCCCCACTGGCGCACGAAGCTTACGAGGAGCCTCACGCCGAAGCCGGTGCCGCCGTGGGGGATGTAGGGGGAGCCCTCCCCGGTGCGGGTGATCTCCATGCCGGCCATGTCGATGTGCGCCCAGGGGTAGTCGGTGAACGCCTCCAGGAACGATGCCGCAGTTCCGACGCCGCCCTGCCTGCCGCCGGTGTTCTTCAGATCGGCCACCTTCGACTCGATCGACTTGCGGTACTCGTCGAAGAGGGGCATGTGCCACACGCGTTCCCCCGTGCCCGCACCGGCCTCCTCCAGCCCCGCGGTCAGCTCGCGGTCGTTGGAGAACAGTGAGGCGGCGACGCCGGCACCGAGTGCAACGACACTGGAGCCGGTGAGCGTGGCGATGTCGATTACCGCGCTCGGCTGGAAGCGCTGGGCATACCAGAGGGCATCGGCCAGCGCGAGGCGCCCCTCCGCGTCGGTGCTGATCACCTCGATCGAGTGACCGCTGCCGGCGACCAGGACGTCGGAGGGGCGAAAGGCGTTCCCGTCCGGCATGTTCTCGGCGCAGGCGCACAGGCCAAGAACGCGCACCGGCAGGTCCAGCTCGGCGATCGTCTGCATTGCGCCAAGTACTGCCGCTGCGCCGCCCATGTCGCCCTTCATGGTGACCATGCCCTCCTGCGTCTTCAGCGACAATCCACCGCTGTCGAAGGTGATCCCCTTGCCCACAAGCACGAGCAGGGGCAGGTCCTTCCGGTCGGCGTTGTGTTCCAGCTCTATGAACGCCGGTTCATTGCGGGAGCCTCTGGCCACGGCCAGGAAGGCGCCCAGCCCCTCGCTCTCGGCCCAGGCGGCGTCACCGTGCCTGAAGCGCATCCCGGTGCTCTGGGCCAGCTCCCGCGCCCTGTCCACGAGGTAGGCGGGGTTGACGACGTTGCCCGGCAGGTTCACCAGGTCACGGGCGAGTGCAGCGCCACGCGCCGTGGCCCGTGCCGCCCTCGCGCCGTCCTCGATCTGGCCCAGTCTGCTTTCATCGCTCTCGACCAGGACGATCTGCTCCAGTTGCGGCGCCTGCTGCGCCTCCCTGCGCCAGCCGCCGAAGCTGTAGCTGGCCAGCAGGGCCCCCTCGAGGGTTGCCTGGGCTGCCTGGGCGGCGTCAAGACCGCCAATGCCGGCACCATGGGCGATGGTCGCGAGGCGTTCGCTGCCCAGTTCGCGGGCGCGCAATGCAGCGCGGGCGGCGGCGCGGCGCACGGCCTCCAGGTCGAACTTCTCCTCGCGCCCCAGGCCCACGACCAGAACCCGGCGTGCACTGATGGCGCCGCCGCTGTAGAGGACCGTCACCTCTCCGGGCTTGCCGGTGATGTCGCCGGCTTCAATCAGCTCGCTTATGGTGCCGCCCAGCGCCCGGTCGACCGCGCCTGTCGCTCCGCCCGGACTCGTCACACCCTGGAAAAGGTTGACCACGACGGTGTCGGCGTCGATGCTGGTGATGTCCCCCGAACTCACGCTGCTGGCCACCAGGTGGGGCAGTCCCGTGAGGGGTTGGCTGTTCGTTTCGTTACCGTCTTGCATGGGTCACCTCTTCACTCGGGCCGCAATGGGCCATCAGAAACACTTACCACGCGCTCCAGGGTCCCGCCGACTCCTGGCCGGGCCTGCCCCTCAATGTTTGCCACGTCCGCGCCTCCAGGTCGAGCCGTAGCAGCCTGTGATTGTTGGTGTCGGACACGATCAGGGTGTCGCTGCTGGCCCAGGCGAGACCACCGGGCTCGGCGAGGGGCCGGTACACCGGGTCGAGGCAGGTGAAGTCCGCAAGCAGGTCATTGGCGGTACCCTCCTGCAGGTCCAGCTCGCGGATGGTGTCGTTGTAGCTGTCGGCGACGTAGAGGGTGTGGCCGCGGTGAACGAGGTCGTGCGGGTGCTGCAGGAGGGCCTCCCTCAGGGGACCGTCGGCAGCACCCCAGGTGAACAGCCCTTTGCCGGCCAGGATGTGCACCGTCGGCTCGCCGGTGAGCTGGAGGCAGCGCACGGCCGAGGACTCGCTGTCGAGGAAGTAGAGCAGCCCCTTCTCCCTGTCGAGCGACATCCCCGTCGGCTGGGCAAGCAGTGCCCGGGCGGCAGGTCCGTCGACCATATTTTCTGCGCCCTGCCCGGCGACCGCCCGCACCTGCCCCGACGTCAGGTCGAGCACCCCCAGCTGATGTGTGCCGGAGTTGGAGAAGTAGAGGCTGCTGCCATGTATGGCGAGGTCAGCGGGTGAAGCCAGTTCCACACTAAAGGAAGGTCCGAAGGGCAGCAGGCCGCCACGCTCACCGGCACCGGCGAGTGTGGAGACTGTGTAATCGTCGAGGCTTACTGCCCTGATCGCATGGTTGCCGGTATCCGCAACGTAGAGGTAGCTATCGTCGACGGCGATACCCTCCGGTCGGTCGAAGAGCGCTTCCCCCGGCTCCCCGTCCACGAAACCCTGGCTGCCGCCGCCGATCCTCTGCAGCACTGTCCCGTCGGCCAGGCAAAGCGCGACCTGATTGTTGCCGGAGTCGGCGACGAAGAGACGGCCCGCGGCGAAATCCAGACGGGCGGGAAAGGAGAAGCCTGCCCCGGGCGCTGGCCTCTCGGCCTCAGGCGGGGCGCCCAGCGGAGCAGCGCCGGTCAGCAGGCCCATCTCGCCCCAGCCCTCCACGGCGCCCTCCATGTAGCGGAAGAACCCGTCCGGGTCGGGCTCACCCCGTATCACACGGCCAATGCGCCCCGTTGGCTCGATGATCACGAGCGTGGGCCAGCCGCTCACCGCATACTCCTCCCACAGGCGCATGTCGTTGTCGAGCAGCACCGGGTGGGTGATCCCCAGGCGGGACACCGCCTGTCCTACCCGCTCCGGGTCCTGCTCGGCCGTGAACTTGGGGCTATGGATGCCGATGACGACGACGTCCTCGGGAAAGGCGCGTTCAACCCGGCGCAAGGTGGGAATCACGTGGACGCAGTTGATGCAGCCCAGGGTCCAGAAGTCGAGCACCACCAGCTTGCCCCGCAGTTCCCGCAGCGACAGGGGCCGCGAGGTGTTGAGCCAGGTGGCGCCAGCCGTAGCAATCTCTGGAGGGCGGATGATGCTCATGCTCCGAGTATCCCCCAGCTGCCGCTGCGTTACCATTACCGCAATGCCTGCAACTCTGGTGATGGTCGTCGATGACGAGCCCGCCGCGCTGCGCCTGATCGAGCTGTCGCTCGGCGGCGCCGGCTTCAGGGTCCTGCCCTTCGGCGACCCCAACGAGGCCCTGGCCCGCCTCGAGGAGGGCCTCCAGCCGGACGCGATCGTCTCGGATATCTCCATGCCGGCGCTCGACGGTTTCCTGTTCTTCGAGCGGGTACGCAGCATCGCCCGGCTGCGGGCGGTGCCGTTCCTCTTCCTGACCGCCTACGACGAGCGCAGCCAGTTCCGCAAGGGAATGACGCTGGGGGCCGACGACTACCTGACCAAGCCGTTCGAGCGCAGCGAGCTCGTGGAGGCGGTACGCAGCCGCATCGAGCGTGTCGGGCAGCTGCGACACCCCGCGGGCGGGGAGTTGCGGGTGTGCGGCCTTGGTCACCCGGTCATCTACCGGGACGGGTCCAGGCTCGACTGGGAGTCCCTCAAGGCGGTGGAGCTGCTCTTCTACCTGCTCGAGCACCCGGATGGCGCGACCAGCTTCGAGGTGGCCGAGGCCCTGTGGCCCGGCAAGAGCGAGCGCCGCGCCTCCAGCTCCTTCCACGTCACCCTCTACCGGCTGCGCAAGCAGCTGGGCAGCGGCGTCGTGGAGGCGGCGAACCGCCGCTACTATCCGGGGGCGGGCTTCCGCATCCGTTACGACCTGGACGAGTACCGGTCGCTCGCCGGAGCGCTGCGCACGGAACCGGATCCGCGGGGTTTCGAACGCGCCGCCAAGCTGTATCGCGGCGATTTCCTTACCGGGTTCGAGAGCGACTGGCTGGTTGGCCTGCGGGAGTCGCTGCACGAGGAGCACCTCCTGCTGCTGCAGTCGGGCGCCGAGAGCGCGCTCGCGGCCGGACGGCTGGAGGAGGCGACCAGACTCTTTCACGCCATCACCGAGCATGAACCGTACAGCGAAATCGGCTGGCAGGGGCTGGCCAGCTGCTGGTCCAGGCGGGGCGAGGCGACGCGGGCCCGCGAGGTGATGGAGCGCTTCGAACTTCTGCTGAGTTAGACTGCCTTCGCGAATTGCGCGTTTTGATAGGAGATTTTTGCCATGTACGCCATCGATCTGACTGGTAAGAACGGACTGGTTCTGGGTGTCACGAACCAGCGCTCGATAGGTTGGGGAATTGCACAGAAGCTCTCGCAGGCCGGCGCCCGTATGGCCTACTCGTACCAGGGTGAGAGACTGCGGCCCACGCTCGAGAAGCTGACTGCCGATCAGGAGGGAGCGCTGCTGGCCGAGTGTGACGTCACCAGCGACCAGCAGCTCGACGACCTCTTCAGGGAGGTCGAGCAGGAGTTCGGCAGCCTGGATTTCGTCATCCACTCGGTCGCCTTCGCGCCAACCGAAACATTTGCCAACCCCTTCAGGGAGACCAGCCGCAGCGACTGGCAAACCGCCATGGACATTAGCGCCTACTCGCTGGTAGCCGTCGCGAAGCGGGCCGCTCCGCTCATGAAGGAGGGTGGCTCGATAGTCACGCTTTCCTACCTCGCGGCCGAGCGTGTCGTGCCGCACTACAACATGATGGGTG
>Ga0209487_1001950_pt1 | contig 17017 bp, 19 predicted proteins | sample Poulit2012_FD_187524 | JGI IMG/M metagenome (GOLD analysis project Ga0209487, IMG submission 187524) | Agricultural soil microbial communities from Georgia to study Nitrogen management - Poultry litter 2012 (SPAdes) (version 2) | ecosystem: Environmental > Terrestrial > Soil > Agricultural land...
TATGTCTTTAATCACACGGACATAATCGATATCTTGTATCGTGGGTATGAGGATGAGGAAGAAGAGGAGTTTCAAAAGGTATTAGATGATGCGTAGGCTTTCCAACACATTCTTCCTTCATTCATATGGGATATGTTAAACCAAAGATAGAGTGTTTCTAATGAGTTCAGATAGGGTTGATTCCGTGGATTGTGAAGTTCGTTTTACTGCTATGCCTATGAGATTAAGATATAAAATTTTGACTATAAATCAAGACAATTACATCATCGATTCTGATAAACCACTTTGGGTACTGCTCTTTCCGTTTTTCTATTGGCTCATTCCGCATACCGTATATAAAATAGAGGACGAAGAAGTTTTACAGCAAATAAAGGCACCTGAAGTGGAACTTCCAAAACGGCGTTATGGAAGTATATTTGTTGCTGGGGGGATTTCAGTTGTTGGCGCAAATTTATTAACCCCCCTCATGTACTATTTTAATATCCCAATGACAACGCCGATTAAATTTCTTATATTGCTCTTTTTTATTGGATTAGCTGTTTTTGTTCGGCTTTATATGAGTAAGGTCAATCGAGAAAACGTAGAGATTATCGTTAAATTAGCTCAATTGCCAACTGAGAAACTGTGGATTAGACCTAAAAGTTGGCTGTATCTTTTGATGTATACATTTTTTTATCTCTTTTTCATAGCACTCGCTGCTTTGTCTTATCTTATGTTTGTTGATCTTAGGAATGTAATAGCCTTACTCCTTTTAGTGTTTTTAATATTTGGTTTACTGCTAGCTAACATCTTAACGATGATAGAAGGTAATACGAAGGTGAAATTTAAGGATAATCATACTCCGCCTATTTAAAGTGGTATTTCTAAAATGATCTTAGTACCGAAGTTTACTTTTGAATGTATTGTTATTTTTCCATCAACAGCATGGGCTCGTTCCTCCATGCTTGATAAACCGACCCCACGTTTCACAGTTTTTATATCGAAACCTTTTCCTTGATCTTTGATCATGATACGAAGTCGATCTGACATTTCTCTAATCGTAACGGATGCCTTATCTGTGTCAGCATATTTCCAAATATTTGTTAAAGCTTCTTGAATGATCCGATAAATCGAAATTTCTTTGTTCTCACTGAGTCGTTTTGTTACATAACAATCAAAATGCACATTCATTTGATTATGTTCGGAAAAGTAGTTCAGGAAAGAACGAATTGCGGGAACAAGTCCTAAATCATCAAGAATGGATGGTCTTAGCTGCCACGAAATATCTCTTATTTCTTCAATGATCGCTGTTGTTTCTTCTTCCATCTGCTCTAAAAGTGGATGTGCTATTTCAGTCTTTAACCGGGTAATTGTGATGAGGTTACTGTATAGACTTTGTCCAATCCCGTCATGAAGTTCCCTTGACAAGTGTCTGCGCTCATCTTCCTGCACATTAATTCTATTGGCCGTCAGCACTTGTAGTTCTTGTTCGGCTTCCTTACGTTCTGTTATTTCATAACGAATGGATAAATATTGATATGGCTTTCCCTGGTTATCAAGGAACGGAACAATCGTTGTGTGTACCCAATAGTATGATCCATCTTTCGCCCTATTTTTTATTTCCCCTTCCCAAATATCCCCACTCGCTATTGTCCTCCATAGAATTTGAAAATATGCTTTCGAATGATAGCCTGAATTAATCATTCGATGATCTTGTCCCATCAATTCTGCTGGGGAGTATTGTGAAACTTTACAAAATTGTTCATTTGTATAGGTGATTCTTCCCCTTTGATCCGTAATCGCGACAATACTTGATTGATCAAGAGCATATTTTAAATCAACGAGTTCATTTAAATGATAGGATTGTTGATGGTTTAAACGTGTTTGATCGATAATCTTGTTAAAAACGATAAAATAAAAATGCGTTTCATCTAAGTAAAAAGAATTCATTCTAAAAAGTAGCGAAAAAGTATGCCCTTTTTTCGTTTTCCCATATTGGTGGACAACCTCTCCGTCCTCCATATCATTTAAATCTGCATCCGGTATAATTTCTTTAATCCTTTTGCCGACTAGACCATGTTCTTGATAGTCAAAATGGACGCATGCCTTCTCATTTGCATGTACAATCATCCTCGATTCATTTAATAGAATGGTAGCTTCACTTGAACTTGCTAATAGCCTTCTGTTATGAATTAAATTTCTTATGTTTGGATCCGTTTGTACGGGATGATTTGTCCGTAAATTATCAGGTACCCATTTGATATGTTTGGCTGCTTGATTGATCATCTCTTGCTCTTGGCTCGAAATAGGTTCATTTGTCCGATTTCCAACCAATAACACACCTTTGGGAATTCCATTATCAAAAACCGGGGTAGCAAAAGCATACAACAGTCCTTCAGCAAGCATGATTGGGTAATCCCTTACTTGACCGCGAATATCATTTGGAAAGTTATGAATCTCCATTGAACTCCCTGTTGAAATTACTTTCCCGGCAACTCCTTTTCCATAATAAGCAGAAAGTCTCTTATAGATTCCCCCACTACTCCCTGTTGCAATATTCCACTTTATTTCAAGCCCATCATCACTCTGAATCGCAAAACCTACAAAATCACAAATAGCTAGATTCAAGATATGTTCACACGTATCCTCTACTTCTTTATTGTTAATATGCTCATCCATTTGCAAACAACCCCTAAATTCCATAGCCAATGAGTCCTTTCTTCAGTGCTAGCGTAACAAGTTCCGGTCGTTTACGCATTCCTAACTTTCCCATCAAATTCACGCGATGGGAATCAACTGTTTTCACACTGATAAATAATTGTTCGCCAATTTCTTTATTTGAAAAACCCTTAGCAATGAGTGTTAATACTTCTTTCTCGCGTCCTGTGAGGAGATCGAATGTATCTGTATCACCTTGTTCAACACGATCTAAGTAATCCCCGACCAGCCGCTTCGTTGCGGCAGGCAATAAATAGGCATCCCCATCGTGAACAGCGTAAATGGCCGCTACAAGTTCTTCGTGTGGCGCACTTTTTAAAACACTGCCAGATGCTCCTGCTTGGATGGCTCTAAATAAATATTCCTCATCTTCATGCATCGTTAAGATTAATATTTCCGTTTCCGGTAGTTTTTTCTTCAGTTCTGAAGTAGCTGATAATCCATCTTTTCCATGCGGCATACTTAAATCCATAATGACGATATCTGGTCGAAGTTCCATTGATTTCTCTATTCCTTCATTTCCTTCGGAGGCCTCTCCGATCACTTCAAAATTAGGGTGATTATTTAATAACATTTTCAATCCCTTTCGAACAACAGCATGGTCATCGCAAAGTAGGATGCTAATCAATTTACTCTCCCCCTTTCACCTTTAATAAGCGTCATGAACAGCATATACCTCTATCTTACATCTAATAGACTTAAAGTCTATATTCCTTCATGATTTAAAAACGCTCTTTTTTATGACTACTTTTCTTTTACTTTCAAACTAGATTCGGAAATATCGCTAAACATACCCGCGTATCGAATCGTATCGCCTGCATCATTCTGAATCCCACTTATCGTCAGCCAACCAAGATAATCCACTCCATCTTTACGTCGATTCCAAATTTCACCTTGCCAAAATCCATTCTCCTGAATCAATTTCCATAAGTCCCGAAAAAACGCTTCATCTTGTTTATCCGACCTAAGTATGCTTGGATTACTGCCAATGACCTCTGCCTCCTCATATCCAGTGATCTCGGTAAAGGCAGGATTTACGGAGATGATCTTTCCATTCTTGTTGGTAATCATAATTCCTTCGATTGTGTTTTTTATCACTTGTTCGGAAAAGCCGATCTTATCTTTATAGTACATCCAAATAACTAAAATTAAACTCGCTAGTGCTGCTTGTGATAATGCCATGAATCCTATTGCATAGTGTCCGGTTACACTGTAGAGGACCGTTAACATGATAGGTGGGAAGAAACCTCCCAATCCTCCCATTGCCGAGACGATTCCATTAGCAATTCCTGACTGCGCCTGAAAATACATGGGCACAAGTTTAAAAATCACGCCATTCCCAGTACCAGCACAAAAGGCGATTGTTAAACAACCAATGGAGTACCACATAATATTGGGGGCAAATGAAAGTAGAACTGCTGAAGCCGTATAACCACCAAAGACAAACATTAGTAAAATATGCGGGTTAAAACGGTCACCTAACCAGCCACCAACGGTCCGCATTGCTGTAGCAAGAACGATAAAACCTGCTGTTCTAAATCCTGCATCGACTTTGTCTAATCCAAAATTGTCTACCAAAAAGTTTGGTAAATAAATGGTAAAGGCAACAAAAGAACCGAATGTTATAAAGTAAAAAAGTGAGAGTAGCCATAACTTTTCGTTCTTATAAACTGCCTTTATTTGCTTTAATAGGGGCTCATGTACCTTTTCTTCCTTTTTATCACCTAAGAGGAAATTTAGTAGAATAAAGACGCCTAATATGACTAGGTATAGATGGATGGTTGCCGTCCAGCCAATTCTTTCTGCAATGAAGGGTGCACCAAAAGCAGATAGCGCAGTTCCCAAATTTCCAGCACCATAAACGCCGTTTATAAATCCATGTCGTTCTTTATCGTAGTATTTTGGTAGCGATGTGACGCCAACGGAAAATACCGCACCACCAATCCCAAGAAAGGTACCACCAATGAGTAAATCTATATATGTAGTTGCCATACTAATATAGTAAACCGGAAATAATAAAGCGATAAAGCTCATTGAAAATATCGTACGGGCTCCTAGTCGATTAGCATAATAACCAACTGGTATACGAAGAACCGAACCCAAAATAACGGGTAGTGCCGTGACGAATGCAAGTTGATTAGGAGGTATTGATATATCTTCAACAATGAAAGGTAATAGAGATGAGATAATTACCCACACCATAAATCCAACCGTGAGATTTAAAGTTTGTAATGGAAGTTGCAGTTTTTGAATCAATTCAATCACACTCTCTTTTTAAGACATAATGTAAACCTGACTCCTTATCAAAGGCTACCCATGTTGCTTCCGTTATCGACACGTTAGCTGTTCGTGGTATCGCAAAGAAATTCTTCTCGTTAAAGTAAATACGTAAATGTGTGTGACTTGGGCATAATGCTACTTTTTCAATTTTCTCCGTACGTAATGGCGATTGATCTGTCCATGTTTCATCATAGATCGATACACCGACGTTTTTCGAAATAAACGGACCTACATCTTCTCTATTAATGAGACTCACAAAGATGACACCCTTTCTGTACTGGATAATTTGTGATTTGAAAACCATGTAAATCTTCCTAGAAAGTTTCACTTGCCTGTTTTTCAAAAAAACAGACTACCTCAGCTTCATTTATCATGTTTATTCACTTCATCACCTTTTTTACTTTTTTTATATACGTAAAGAGCAATTGGAAAGAGTAGAATATTTAGCCCAACAAAGATGAGCGTATACACATAGTTTTGATAATAAAATTGATGAACAATATATTTGGCGAAAATAATATTCAGGAAAAGGATAGCAGCCATGATCACTAGATATACATGCTTAGCTTTCATAAGGCTTCACCCTGACCGCATAGATTATTCCATCATCGATTTTCAATTCAATTTCTGGTAATGCACGTCTTGGCGGTCCCGCTGTAGGAGAGCCAGTATCTGGATCAAATACACCGTTATGACACGGACAAATCATATTATTTGATGATTCTTCCCAAAACACGGGACATTGCAGGTGGGTACACGCAGTTTGGTAGGCGACAAATCGATTCTCCTCCAGGCGAATCATAATCGCTCCTTCATGATCTTTTGGATAGTTGAATTCAACTGCTTGACCAACAGCAACAGATGACACTTCAGCAATTTTTTGGGTCGGGAACTCATTCCCACTGATCCCCATCAATTCCTTTGCCGCTACTGCTCCCCAGGGAAGAGTGGACACAGCAAACAGTCCCGCTGAGCCAGCTAATGTTTTCATGAATCCCCTTCGATCCAAACTTCTTTCATTCTTTCGATCTATATTATGAGTATAATTATCTTCATCAAAAGGTTTCTCCTTATTATTATGAGTCATTCTTAACTCCCCCTAAAACAGCTTTTGTGTTCCTTGTAAAATTCCAGGTAAACTAATTTCAACGTTTGTTTCTCCTTCCAGATAAGGCATACTTGTTACCCACTTATCATTATCTAGACGGTGTCGTTCCTTTTTATTAGCAATTTCTTCCTCTGTTAACCACTGAATCGCATCTGCTGGACAGACACTTGCACACATTGGTGGAATATCATCTTTTGTTCGGTCAATACAGAGATCGCATTTATACATTAAGTTTTCTTCCTCATCCATTTTTGGAATCCCGTATGGACAAGCAATCGTACAATTTTGACAGCCGATACATAAGTCAACAAGTGCTGATAAGACAGCACCTGTTTCATGAATTTGAATCGCTTGGGCTGGGCAACTTCGTGCACAAGCAGGATCAACACAGTGTAAACACATCAGTGGCATTGTTTCTGTACTTACAAATGGGTCGACATCATACACAAAATTTCTGTTTTTCTCTTCGTGACCACCACATTGCGTACAGGCCGCTAGACAAGCACGGCAGCCAATACAGTTTTCAAGTTCTAAATATAGTTTTCTCGTCGTCATGTCAATGCACCATCCTTCGTGTTAATCTTCTCTATTTGTGCAGCACAAGCTTTGTACTCTGGCATTTTTGAAATCGGATCAAGTGCAGCAATTGTTAATAGATTAATAGATTTGTCATGCCCATAATGATAAGGAACAAAGACCGTATCTTTGCGGATGATTTCAGTGACCTTGACTTTATAAATCGCTCGGCCTCTTCGTGTAAATAGACGTACTTTCTCATCATGTTCAATATCATATTGTTTTGCCAGTTCAGGATGTACTTCAACATATGGTTCAGGGGCCATATCGTTTAAGAACTTAATTCTCCTCGTTTGATTTCCCGTTAAATAGTGATACACAACCCGCCCATTTGTCATCCTAATTGGATATTTTTCACACGGTTCCTCCGCTGGTGGACGATATGGAAGGGCAAATATTTTGGCTCGACCGTCAGGATGATAGAATTTCTTATCCAGAAACATATATGGTGTTCCTTCATCTTCTTCATCTTTACATGGCCAAAAGACGCCATCTTGTTTGTCGATTTTATCCCATGTGGCCCCGTAATAATCAGCATCTCCACCCTTTGATGCGAGTCTGAATTCATCGGCTACATCTCGCGCTGTTTTTAAATGAGAGAAATTCTCCCCTTTACCAAGACGCTCCGCAAGCTCGACTTGGATTTGCCAATCTGGTTTCGATTCACCAATTGGTTCCTGGGCTTGGTTAATTTTGATAATTCTTCCCTCTAAATTCGTTGTTGTTCCTTCATCTTCTGCCCATGTAACAGCAGGTAGGACAACATCCGCATATTCAGCTGACTCTGATAAGTAAAAATCGGCACAAACCATAAAATCTAAATCTTTCATCGCTTTTCTAACAACATTCAAGTCTGGCGCTGAAACAGCTGGGTTAGAACAGATTAAATACAGACCACGAATTGTCTTTTCTTCCATGAGCTCAAACATTTCAAATGCGGAAACACCAGCTTTCGGCATTTCCTCAGGTTCAATGCCCCATACCTTGGATACTTCTTCCACATGTTTCGGATTGTAAATACTTCTATATCCAGGAAGCAAATCAGACTTCTGTCCATGTTCGCGACCACCTTGCCCATTCCCTTGCCCTGTAAATGTTGCTACTCCTGAATGGGCACGGCCAATTTTACCCGTAACTAAGGCCATATTCGTATATGCCGATACATTATCGACACCTTTTTCCTGTTGTTCAATACCACGCGCAAACATAACAATCGCATTGGGAGCTTTTCCATAAATTTCAGCTGCTTTAATAATCTTTTCTGGGGCAACCCCGGTTAACATACTCGTATATTCAGGTGTAAATTCTTTCACTAATTCTTTCGTTTCTTCAAAACCATTCGTATGATTGGCGACGAAATCATCATCTGCATGCCCATTTTGAATGAGCAAGTTTAAAATTCCATTCGCAAGTGCAAGATCTGTACCTGGCTTTAAATCAAGATGAACATCAGCTCTTCTAGCGAGCGGGGTTTCCCTAGGGTCAACAACAATAATATAGCCACCTCTTTCGAGCACATTCCAAATCCGGAACATGGATGTTGGATGACATTCAGCAGTATTACTACCAGCAATAAACAAACAATCTGTTTCATCAATATCTGTCCAAGGTAATGTTGATCCCCGGTCTACCCCAAATGTACGGAGAAAACCGCCGGCAGCACTTGACATACAAAAGCGCCCATTATAATCGATATACCGTGTTCCAAGCGCAACGCGAGCAAATTTTCCAGTGAGATAACATTTTTCATTTGTCATGGAGACACCACTAAAAACGGATAATGTATCTTTCCCATACTCCGCTTGCATCTCAGTAAACTTCTTCGCAATTAAATCATAGGCTTCATCCCAACTTGCTTCACGAAACCCTTCTTTCGTTCCTTTTAATGAAGCATCATCACGGATTAATGGCTTGAGCAGTCGATCATCATGATTCGTCTGTTGGTATGCCGTAACTCCTTTGGGACACATTTTGCCTAGTGTTACCGGCCAATCATAACGAGGTTCAACCCCGATAATTTCATTCTTCGTCGTATCCACTCGCAAATTCATCCCGCACTGCATACCACAATAACTACAATGGGTCTTCACTAACTTTTCATTCGGATGATGTAAATTCTTTGTTTTTTTAATAATGTCATCCCTCTGCATGTTGATTTGCCTCCTTATGTTTTATCTGATGTGTCGGTATTCCAGAAAATTGAGCAATGCGATACTTTCTTCTACATGGGAGACACATTTCTGCTAAGTGAAACCCTTCTTTTGTCTTAAAATCAATTTGATTATCTGCCAGTACATCGACAACATCATGTGCTTGTTCTGTTGAAACATATGCATCCCCACACACTTTACATTCGAATGAGGACTCTTCCATATAATGTTCACGGTAATTTTTTGCAAATACACTTATTGGCCGAAATGGGATATGAGCAAGTTTCCCAAATGGAATATAAATCAAGGTAATGATAACGGAGAACTCATGTATTAAAGACAATGTCGGATGACCTGCTCCACCTAAGAATAAATTCGAAAATGGTAAAGTGAGGCCCGTAATACTAACAAATAAAAGTAAATGTAATGGCAAAAAGTCATAAAAATATGTCTGTTCTGCTCTTGCCTGCATATTTTTCATGCGGCGGTAGATTGCCATGGAAGCTCCGGAAATGACCATAAATGATGTTAAATTAAGTGCATTCGTATTGAATAGCATCATCAGTCCATCTGCTTTTACTTGCATTAAATCGATTCCCATAAACACAATTGTGTAAAAGCCATTCACTTCCATTGTGAAATACATCCAACCAAAGACGAGTGGAAATGTGACGAGACTAGCTATAATACAACCCCCACCAATTAAGATGTGCTGTGTCCACCTGTATAGACCACGGTTTCTAATAAATTTATGGGTAACTAAATGCTCTACAGATGTTTTGGGTGTGGATTTACGAAATAATAATTTAAATCCCTTCTTTATAAATACTTTCGTTGGTGGTCGTTCTGCCCAGGAAATGTATCGATAACAAAACCCTCCAATAAAGACAAACGTTCCAACCGCATATCCATATAAATTCAAGTCAATATGTAGAAACATCCTTGTTCCTATAAAGGATAAAATTACAAATCCACTAACAATCAAAAATACGAACATCGCAAATTTTGATGCAAAAGCATTCATAATAGAATGTTTAGGTCCTCTACTTGTCGAGTTGCTTGTTTTCATGTCTTTTCCCCCACCTATAAAATATCCATACTTAAATTGTAAGTTTGATCTGTTTTTTTAACCATCGGGTAAATCCCCTATTTTTCTATACGTTTCTCTGTTTTTAAATTAAATTATTCGCCAAAATGAAAAAAGTTTTATCTAGCATTTTTCATTCAGATTGACCGATAGAAGCTGTGAGTAGACAGGGTTCCGACACAAATACTGACCCCAAAAAAGCCATACCAATATGACAGAATTCACGGTTTTCTTAATGGATTCAGGTATAAAGGTTGTCATACCGTAGACAATTTTAGATGGCAACTTCATTGCAGTTCGTTAATATATAAATTAGAGTATAGTATCATAAGGGTAACAAGGCTTGATTAAGATAAAGTATGAAGTCAAAAAAATACCAGGAGGAGTGATCACGTGTCATTGATAACAGATCAATTGAATCGCCCCTTACAGGATCTTCGCATCTCTGTGACCGATCGTTGTAATTTCAGATGTACGTATTGTATGCCACGGGAATTGTTTGGTAAAGATCATCAATTTATGCCACAAAGTGAAACATTAAGCTTTGATGAAATTGAACGATTGGCAAGGACTTTTGTACAGTTAGGCGTGAATAAAATTAGATTAACGGGTGGTGAGCCGCTCTTACGCAGGAACTTGCCGGATTTAATCGAAAAGTTAGTTGCTATTGAAGGTTTAGAAGATATTGGATTAACGACAAATGCTTCCCTTCTCGAAATGATGGCTCCAAAATTGAAGGATGCAGGTTTGAAACGGATCAATATTAGTTTAGATGCACTTGATGATCCGTTATTTCAATCCATTAATGATAGTCGTGTGAGCACAGAGCGTGTTTTAAACGGGATTAAAAAAGCGCAAGAGGTAGGCTTAGAAGTAAAGGTTAATATGGTCGTTAAAAAAGGGATGAATGATCAGGAGATTGTCCCAATGGCCACATACTTCAAGGAGCAGGGCATTACATTACGGTATATTGAGTTCATGGATGTTGGTGAATCAAATGGATGGGATTTTAGTAAGGTCGTCACTAAAAGGGAAATATTTGACATGCTAGAGAAGCAATTTGAATTAGAACCTGTTGATCCGTCCTATTTAGGTGAAGTAGCCAAACGATATCGGTATGCTGGATCTGATACGGAAGTCGGCTTTATTACATCTGTTTCCGAGTCCTTTTGCTCCACATGTACACGGGCAAGGATCGCTGCAGACGGTAAATTCTATATGTGTTTATTTGCAACCGATGGATTTGATTTGCGGGAATTAGTAAGATCGGATGCGAGTGATGTAGAAGTTAAAGAAGCGATTGCTTCCATATGGAACAGACGAACCGATCGATACTCCGATTTACGGACGGAAGAAACGGCTAAAAACAGGAAGAAAATTGAGATGTCTTATATTGGAGGATAATATACGTCGGACCATAGGAAAGGATAATAGCTCATGACGGATCGATATTCCCGACAAAAACGGTTCACGCCGATCGGCGAAAAGGGACAACATAAAATCGGGAACAAGCATGTCTTAATTATCGGGTGTGGAGCGCTGGGCACAGCTAACGCGGACAACTTAGCCCGGAGTGGAATTGGCAGACTAACACTGATAGACCGTGATTATGTTGAATATAGCAATTTACAAAGACAACAATTATTTACGGAAGCGGATGCTATCGAACAGATCCCTAAGGCAATTGCTACCAAGAAGAGATTAACAGAAATCAACTCCAATGTGGTGATTGATGCACATATTATGGATGCGACAAGCACTTCACTTACCCCACTTTTAGATGGGGTAGATCTTGTTATTGATGCGACAGATAATTTTGAAATCCGTTTGATTATGAATGATTTACTGCAGAAGCTTAACATTCCCTGGATTTTCGGGACTTGTGTTGGTAGCTCAGGAATGAGTTTTACGATTTTACCAAAGCAAACACCATGTTTGCAGTGCTTATTAGATGCTACGCCAATATCAGGTGCCACATGTGATTCTGTTGGTATTATCTCTTCAGCCGTTCAAATGGTTGTCGTTCATCAAACAACGGAAGCATTAAAAATTTTAGTTGAGGATTATGATGCATTACGCACAAGTCTAGTCGTTTTTGATCTGTGGAATAACTACTATCAAACCATCAATGTGGAACAAGCACGGAAAAGTGAATGCCCAACGTGTGGAAGCGAACCACATTATAAATATTTGAGCTACGAATTTCAAATGAAAACGGAAGTACTCTGCGGTCGGAATACCGTACAAATACGATCAAATCAAGCGTTTATTTTGGAAGAGCTTGCTAAACGTTTAGCACATATTGGACCGATCAAAACAAATACCTTTCTATTATCCATCGAATACGCATCCTATCGCATTGTCTTTTTTAAGGATGGGAGAACATTTATCCACGGAACAAATTCTATTGAAAGAGCCAAAAGTGTATATCATAAACTAGTCGGATAAGGGTGAATGAATATGATTGAACGTAGAACACCAATCAAAGTAAATCAAGCAATTCTAAAGGTTATGGAATATGCGGTAGCAGGTAATGTGAGCGATGTGCCGATCGAGGAAAGTTATGGACATTTCCTTGGGGAAGATCTTATCGCCGATCATCATGTCCCCCCTTTTGATCGCTCCGCTTATGATGGATTTGCGATCCGTACGGAAGATACATATCACGCAACTCGGAAAAGTCCCATCCAACTTGAAGTGATCGGGGAAATTGGGGCTGGTAATGTGTTTGATGATCCGGTTGGCCCTATGCAAGCGGTCCGAATTATGACGGGTGCCCAACTACCGAAAGATTGTGATGCAGTCATCATGTTTGAAATGGTGCAAGAAAGCAAGATTGACAATCGTTCTATCATTGAGTTAAATCGTACGATACAACCAGATGACAACATTTCACTGATTGGAGAAGATACAAAAAAAGGTACGGTCCTCGTATCGAAAGGAACCTATATTAATCCGGGTGTTGTCGCCGTGTTAGCAACCTTTGGGTATAAAAACGTTCCCGTCAGCAAAAAACCAATCATTGGTGTGATTGCTACTGGTAGCGAATTACTAGATGTTGACGAGGAATTGCAACCCGGTAAAATTAGAAATAGTAATGCCTATATGATCCTTTCGCAAATTGAACGGGCTGGTGCGACCCCGCTTTATCTCGGACAATTTCAGGATGATTTTTCAACCTGTTATGACCATGTAAAAGATGCACTCGATCAAGTCGATTTCCTAATCACAACAGGTGGTGTTTCGGTAGGGGATTATGATTATTTACCTGCTATTTACGAAAAACTAGATGCCCATGTGCTGTTTAATAAAGTAGGGATGCGACCAGGAAGTGTGACAACAGTAGCTGAGATCAATGGGAAACTCCTTTTCGGTTTATCTGGTAATCCTTCTGCATGTTATGTCGGATTTGAACATTTTATGAGACCTGTTATTCGTACATTTCTTCATTCTCCGAAGCCATTTATGAAAGAAGTGATCGCAACACTAGGTGCTGATTTTGCCAAGCCGAATCCATTTGATCGTTTCGTAAGAGGTCGCTTATCATTTGATGGCGGAAAATTAGTGGCTACTCCAGGCGGGTTAGATAAATCAAATGTTGTTACCTCGTTAGGTAAAGCCAATGTGTTAATCGTATTACCTGCTGGAACGAGAGGATATACAAAGGGAATGGATGTTACCATTATTTTACTGGAAGATCAAGAAGGTATGTCGCTTGATATGTTTCTAAAGACAGAGACGATGAGAAAAGGAGTCTAATTGATGACAAAACCACTTTTTGAAGTTATTGAAGAACCCATCCAAGTTGAAGAAGTGCTGAATAAGGTGAAACGAAGAGAAGCGGGTGCGAATGCGCTTTTTATCGGAACGGTTCGGGAATGGACCGAGGGCCGAAAAACACTCCATTTAAAATATGAAGCCTATGTACCGATGGCTATTAAAATGCTGGAGGAAATTGGTAAGGAAATTCAGGCAGAATGGGCACAATCAAAAGTCGCTATTACCCATCGAATTGGTCATTTAGATATAACGGATGCTGCCGTGGTCATTGCCGTGTCAACTCCACATCGTCAAGCATCCTATGAAGCAAATGAATATGCCATCGAACGGATTAAACAGATTGTTCCCATTTGGAAAAAGGAGCACTATGAAGATGGCGAAACATGGATTGGTGATCAGTTAGAAAATGTCCCTTATGAATCTGGAAAACCGAATATGGAGGGTGTTTAATGATGATAAAAGTATTATTATTTGCACAATTACAAGAAGAGGTCGGACAGAATAAGTTAGATTTAGAGTTTGGACCCGCTACCGTTACGGAACTAAAGCAGAAATTGATCGAAACATATCATGGATTACAATTAGATGAAGCGATGATCGCCATCAATGAAAAGTATGCTAGAAGTGATGATATCGTAAATCCCGGGGATATAGTTGCAGTCATCCCACCTATAAGTGGCGGATAAACAGGAAGTTATGATGAAAATCATGCAAATTGTAGGCTATAAAAATAGTGGGAAGACAACAGTAGCAAAGCGATTAATTGAATTACTTTCCATGAAGAGTGTCCGGGTTGCTTCATTGAAACATCATGGTCATGGTGGTGTTCCTTTAGGCTTCGAGGCAACAGATAGCGAGGAACATCGTCAGGCAGGTGCGCTTATTGCGGGGGTTGAGGGTGCTGGTGTTTTACAATTATCTAATCACCATGCTTGGCGAATGGAACAAATGGTAGCGATCTACAAACTACTGCACATAGAAGTTTTAATGATGGAAGGCTTCAAGACATACGATTATGACAAGATTGTTTTAATCAGAGACGATGAGGATCTTCATTTATTAGAACAATTAACTCATATTAAAGCTGTCATAACACCGTTGGACTTAAATCAATCGTCATACGCATACCCTATTTTTAAACAAGATGGGATCGAGTCTTTCAACAATTGGTTTATCTCCTATTTAAAATTGTAGGATCGGTTAGGAGTAATTAAGATGAGAAGAAAGATAGTCGGCGTCATACTTGCTGGTGGCCAATCAAGTAGATTTGGTTCTCCAAAAGCCTTTGTGAAAAAGGATAATATCCCTTTTTATCACTATTCATGGCAAGCCATAAGGCCATTTGTTTCATCCATGCTGATCATTACAAATCCTCAATTGAAGGCCTTATTTACTAAAGATGGTGTAACGACCAAGCTGGTAAATGATCATGAGGATTACCAAGGACAAGGTCCACTTGCTGGGATTTATACGGCTATGGACGTGAGGAGTGCTGCATGGTATATGATCATTCCCGTCGATGTTCCTTTTGTTGAACAGTGGATATTTGAATTGCTCCTTACGTTTATGGATGAAGACGTAGAGGCCATTATTCCGGTCGTTAATGGAAAGAAAGAACCCCTCCTTTCGCTCTACCATTATTCATTAAAAAAGGCGATCAAAAAACAATTAGACATGGGGAAACGTTCCATGCATCAGTTATTAGCTGATAAAAAGGTCATATACGTGCCGATCGAGGACGAAAAGCCATTTACTAATATAAATAGGCAAGAAGATTATCAGCGATTTGTTCACCATAAAGAGGGAGATACTCCCGTGCGATGCTTTAAATTAATGGAGTAAGAATGGAGGAAATGATCATGAAGCATAATCATTCATCTCGTTCACACAGGAAAGTCGCCTGCGCCGTTATAACGGTTAGTGACACAAGAAATAAAGACACGGATAAAAGTGGTTCCTTAATGATCGATTTACTCACCAAATCTAATCATGAAGTAAAAGTGTATGAAGTGATACCGGATGAAAAGAAAGGGATTCAACAGATGATGAAAATGGTTATTCAAAACCCGGAAATTGAAGCTGTTATTGTTACGGGTGGAACGGGAATCGCACAACGTGATGTAACCATAGAGTCGATTGAACCATTGTTTGATAAAGAGTTACCAGGGTTTGGTGAATTATTCCGGGTCCTAAGCTATCAACTTGATATTGGATCCGCGAGCATGTTGTCACGCGCAGTAGCAGGGGTGGCAAATAATCGGATGGTATTTTTAACCCCTGGTTCTACGGGTGCGGTTAAACTCGCGATGAATAAGTTGATTTTACCTGAACTTGGACATGTGGTGACGGAATTAAACAAGGATCTTCCTTGTTAGTAATCGGTATCTGTTAGCGCAGCACATGCTTTCCAGGTCAACACGTCTAACCCGGTAATGATGAAATTCATTAGAATGAATTTCGTAATTTCCAAAACCAGCCACATCGATACGACATATGTTAAGAACGGTTCAACGAAACTGTATGTCGTATTGATGTGGCACTAAATCGGTATGATGAAATTCGTTAGAATGAATTTCGTAATTTCCAAAACCAGCCACATCGATACGACATACGTTAAGAACGGTTCAACGAAACTGTATGTCGTATTGATGTGGCACTAAATCGGTATGATGAAATTCGTTAGAATGAATTTCGTAATTTCCAAAACCAGCCACATCGATACGACATACGTTAAGAACGGTTCAACGAAACTGTATGTCGTATTGATGTGGCACTAAATCGGTATGATGAAATTCATTAGTAGGTGATCATATGAATAAATGGTTTTATTTTAACTTTTGCTTATTTCTAGTAGGTATTTGGAATGTAAGCCAGCACGGTCCTTTTCCTACTCTGCACGTATGGATCGGTTTTTTAGCGTTGGTGTTATTTCTCTCTAATTGGACGAGGCATGCCGTATTCTCAACAATTCGATCCCCGATCGATCGGAAGCGAAAAATAAAGTATGCGAACATGTCCAAGCGAATATTACCTTATCATAAATGGATTGGAACAACCGCTTTACTCGTCGTCATCATTCACTTTATTTTTATCATGCGTGTCTTTCCTTTGCAGTTAACAAATCTTAAAATGATGAGCGGCTTAATCGCTTTGGTAGCACTTTCTGTGATGGTCTTAAGTGGCTGGTTACGGTTGTATTGGCCTACACCTTTCAAACGAATGACCCATTTGCGAGTAGGCCTTTCCCTATTTTTCCTTATTTTAGCCCATTTACTCTTATAATTCGAAAAAGGCCCATCAACCACAAATAGGGGTTGTACAATATATGACGTTGGTGAA
>Ga0209487_1001951_pt1 | contig 17015 bp, 12 predicted proteins | sample Poulit2012_FD_187524 | JGI IMG/M metagenome (GOLD analysis project Ga0209487, IMG submission 187524) | Agricultural soil microbial communities from Georgia to study Nitrogen management - Poultry litter 2012 (SPAdes) (version 2) | ecosystem: Environmental > Terrestrial > Soil > Agricultural land...
GTTGTGACCTCGGGCAGTGGCGCGGCCTTGCACGATATCCTGACCGTGCTGCAGCGTCGGTATCCGGCAGTTCGCGTCTTGCTGTGCCCGGTGCAGGTTCAGGGTATCGGCGCTGCCGAAGAGATTGCCGACGCTATCGAATGCTTCAACAGGCAGCACCACGACCCGGCGTTTCGGGCCGACGTATTGATTGTTGGCCGAGGCGGAGGCTCGCTCGAGGATTTGTGGGCGTTCAATGAGGAAGTCGTGGCGCGAGCCATTGCGGCGTCGTCTATCCCGGTAGTCAGCGCGGTGGGGCATGAAACGGATTTCTCGATTGCCGACTTCGTGGCAGATCTTCGTGCCGCCACTCCTTCGATTGCGGCCGAACTGTGCGTGCCGGATCGGCGCGAGCTGATGGCAGCGCTGCGCGGCTCGATCGTGAGGATGAGCCAGTGCCAGCGCGACCGCATCGAACGAAACCGCCGTTTAATCACGGGAATACTTGAGTCCCGGGCGATGCACCGGCCCGAAGTTCGCCTTCGCCAATCCGTTCAGCGGCTCGACGACCTGCAGAACAGGCTTGACCGGTCACTGCACGCCGTTGTTGAGCGTCGGCGGACGAAGCTTGAGGGCTGCGACCGGCAGCTTTCGCTTTTGAACCCTGCCCGACCGATGGAGCGCGGGTACGTCCGTGTAGAACGAAACGGGACGATCATCAAGCGATCGGCTGATCTCGACGCCGGCGACGACGTCAACCTGCGCTTCGTGGACGGTGCACGTACGGTCACGATCAAGGAATGACGACGCCGTCTACAACTGTCTGTTCTGCACCCAGAGGACGCTACGCTTGACGAGCTCCGGCGTTGAGCTGATTGCCAGCTTCTCCTTGATGCGCCCGCGATGTGATTCGACAGTTTTCGGACTGATGTGAAGCGCCTCGGCGACCTCCCGTGTGGATTGACCGCGCCCGAACATTTCGAACACCTCGAGCTCGCGGTCGGTGAGGTGCTCGATGGCGGGGCCGTCGCGGCCGCTGCGCCTCGAGAATCGGAGGAGCATCCGCGTGCTTATCGACTCGCTGAGGTAGAGACCACCGCCCAGCACGCGCCGGATGGCTTCGACTACAATCGTATCTACCTCTCGTTTCATGATGAAACCGCGGGCCCCGGCCTTAAGCGCGCGCTCTGCGTAGAACGTTTCCTCTTGTGTTGCCACAATCAAGACCGGAATCCGTGGCAGCTCCGCTTGCAGTCTCTTCGTAAACTCGATGCCGTTCATCCCCTGCAGCGCAATGTCGGCGATGACCAGGTCGGGCCCGCAGGTTCGGATTCCGGGAAGGGCTTCCTCTGCATTACCGGCCTCGCCGCAAATTTCAAGGTCGCCCTCTTCTTGGAGCAGGTAGGCATATCCGCGGCGCATCAGCGGATGATCGTCCACAAGAAAGATGCGTTTGGCGACGCTGCTCGAGGAGATGCGAGCGCCGTTCGACAAATCTCCTGGTCTTCGTTGTCCGGATGTAGCCGAGCCGACTGCGGCGGTCGCGCCCGTGTATACAACCTCGTTCATGCGTCTATGGAATCATGCCGGCGCGTGGTGTGCGGTGTATATAGGCCGGGTAGTTGCGGGCCGGAGGCACCGTAATACTACTTCTCCGTATCTTGCAAAGTTGTAGGGAAAAAGACTATTGCCGTGTAGGGCGGAACAGCACGCTGAGTTAACCTTACCCCTGTACGGCGAACATTGCGTAGCTGCGCAACGATCAAGGCTTGAATTTCAGAGCCCTATCCCGTAGCCTTGGGCGGGAGCGTAATTTTGTATGACTCGATGTCAGAGATAACACTCGAGATAACGCCAAGCGCTCGGCTTGACGTCATCGATGTAAATCGGCGTATCGCCGAGTTTAGCGAGGGATTCGCTTCGAAATTCAGCCATGGACTGTATTGTTCATATCACACCACGGCCGGCTATCTCGAAGACAGTATTCTCAAGAGGCTGAATAACCAGCCCGAATCGATCGAGGCTTTCTGCCGTTCGTTTCGTCACGTCTTCCCCCCGGGGGCGGATTATGAGCATGATAAGCTCGATCTGCGTACGGAGTTGACAGAGGAAGAGCGCCGTAACGAGCCCAAGAACGCGGACTCGCACCTTACGTTTATCGGCGCCGGGCTCGAGAACTGCGTCGTCTATCCAATCGATGCAGCCCGTCCGGCCTACTTCATCGACCTGGACGGTGTCAACGGGAGTCTGCGCCGGACCCGGCGGACGACGGTCATTGGCTACAACCGCGAGGCTCGGGCCGCCACGTTCAAGCTCGACGTTCCCATGGCGAACCATGCCATCAGTTCGGTGAGCTTCCACGACCAGAAACTCGGTCTGCTCGAGGAGATCAACGACATGATCGCGCGCCTCGGTGTAAAGAAGGGGCGCGTCGAGATTATGCTCGACGAAGATGAGCGTAAGGCCGGCCTTACCGTGAACGAATACGAGACGCTGCTGATGCGTCACGACCTGGCGGAAGTGCTGGGGGATCCGCTGCGGTTTATGAAAGAGAAGGGTCGCAACATGCTGCGTGACCCGAAGGCGATCCCTGGGAAGGCGAAGAATTACGCTAAGTACGATCTGCCGCAGGTGCTGAACGAGATGTTCGACACGCTGGGGATGAACCACTCGCTCGTTGAACGGGTGGTCGATCGTCTGATGGCGATGCCTGCAGAGCGTTTCTTTCGCATGAAGCGTTCAGTGACGCTACTGGTGAACGGCTCCGACGGTTCATCGCCCGGGCGTATCGTCCACGGCAAGTATCAGAGCCCGATCCTCGTTCAGTGGGCAAAGCCGGATGGCGGCAGGCGGCAGGTCAACGTGACGATCACGGCATTGGAATAAAAAAGAAGGCGCCCCGACGATAGCGAGGCGCCTTTTTTAATGACTCATTTCTTATCCCGTTAAACGGGGATTAAATGAGGGACCGTGACTGACCGCCGTCGACGTTGATGCTGGCGCCGGTGACCAGGCTGGAACGGTCGGATGCGAGGAATGCGACGACGTCGGCCACTTCTTCCGCCGAGCCGAAGCGTCCCAGCGGAATGTTCGCCGCCACGAATTCCTTCATACCCTCGGGGTCCTGTTTAACACGGCGGTCCCAGCTGCCGCCGGGGAAGCGTATCGAGCCCGGCGCCACAGTATTCACGCGGATGCCCTCGCCCGCGAGCTCCAGAGCCATGATCTTCGCAGCGCTGATCTGAGCCGACTTGGTCGTGTTGTACATCGACAGACCTGGGCCACCGGCCTCGCGGCCGAAAATCGACGAGATGAAGATGATGGAGCCTCCACCACCCGAGTCGCGCATGAGCGGGATCGCCGCACGTGTGGCACGGAAGTGCCCCAGCAGATTCAACTGAAGGAGGTCGCCCCACTCCTCATCCGTCGTCTCTTCGAACGGCTTCCTGAGATTGCCTCCAGCGTTGTTGACCAGTACATCGAGCCGGCCAAAGAAGTCCGCGGCGGCTTCAACAAATTCGCTTGCCTCGTTCTCCCTGGTGACGTCAATCACGCGGCTGAAGACACCCCGGCCCGTCGCCTCCGTAATTTCGCGCGATGTTGCGTCGAGGTCCTCCTTCGTCCTGCCACAAATCGCCACATCACAGCCCTCGGCCGCCAGCGTCATCGCGATGGCTTTCCCTATTCCACGGCTACCGCCCGACACGACGGCGACCTTATCGTTAAGCTTGAGATCCATTTACCTTTCGTCAACTGATGTGTGGGAGCCCCAATCTACAAATTAGAGCCCTCACCGACCCAGGATCCAGGCATAGTGTGAGCCGTTAACAAGCGCCTTCCAACATCCTGCTCAACATGAGGCCCGCAAACATGAGGCCTGAGAAAACCCGGCTATGACGACGTCAGATAAAAACGTAACGCCGAGCGAGCTCTCGTTCGAACACGCCATTGGCCGACTCGAAGACATCGTCGGCGCGCTCGAGAACGATGAACTTGATCTCGAATCCTCGCTCAAAGCGTACGAGGAGGGCGTGCAGCTCGCGAAGGTGTGCATGGAGAAATTGGAGAAAGCTGAATTACGTATCGAAGAGCTTGAGATTGACGATGTCTGATACTTTCAGAAATGCCACGGCAACCGATTTCCTGGAAAGTCTGCCCGACGACTCACGGGTGTGGATCTACGGACTCGACCGCGACCTCTCAGACAGCGAGGTAGCTCAGGTTACTGATGAACTCGAGGCCTTCTTCACCGATTGGTCGTCCCACGGACGCCGTGTGTCGGGAGAGGCTGCAGTCGTTGACAATCGGTTCGTCGTGATCGGCGCACACATCCCGTCTGGAGATATTTCGGGATGCGGCATCGACAAGTCCATTCGCGTGCTGAAGTCGCTCTCCGACGAAATTGGTTTTGGATGGGACACGTCGCTTAACGTTTTTTACGCCGCCGACGATGGTGTGCAGATGGCGAGCCGTGCAGAGTTTCGCCAGGCTGCTGCCGAAAAATCCGTCTCTGGATCCACGCCGGTGTATGATCTCACGGCTCAGACACTCGGAGATCTACGCCATGCCGGCCTCTTACGCCCGGCCGCAGAAAGCTGGCATGCGGGGGCGTTTAAGCTTGTATAAGCGGCCGAGGGAGTAACCATTCCGGTAATCTGCAGGCCTGCATTGTTATTACAGAAACTCAGCCGATATCTGAGTCGTGAGTCGGCAAATCATTTCCTCAGGCAAGACCGATCCGTACCGTGCTTATAAGCTTCCGTTACTTGACCGTCAGCGCCCTCGTCTGGCTGTTTGCGATTGGATTTACGCAGTCGGCGAGCGGACAGGGTTTTATCAATCAGACCGAAATCGAGGCGGTTCTGACAGAGTACCAGGGCGACCTCGAAGAGCTACCGGAAGTCTATTATGATTACTACGTGCTCGATAACAGTCGCGGCAATAGCGTCCTTGCCCGGAACGCCATGTATCACTTCATCGGTGAAGGAGACATGGATCTCGGCATGCGCCGATCCAAGCTTGTCGAGCTGTTGAACCGTGTCTTGTTGCAGGAGCTCTCGGTAGGCGATACGCTCGTAGTGCCAACCGACTTCGAGCTTGACTTCCGCGCGTACTCACCCTTCCCTCGTTACTACGCAGGCGCGCGAGACCTCGACAAAGTGTTCATCATCGACAAGAGCGTGCAGGCGTGGGCCGCGTACGAATACGGGCGACTGGAGCGATGGGGTGTCGTAAACACCGGCGCGGAAGAGTATCCGACGCCGAACGGCCGGTTTAATTTCAACTGGAAGGAAGAGTACCGCGTATCGTCCCTGAGTCCGCCGGACGAGCCGTGGGAGATGTACTGGGTGTTCAACTTCCACGATACGCGCGGCATTCACATCCATCAGTATGCCTTCCCCACAGGCGGACCTACCAGCCGTGGATGTGTGCGTCTTATCGATACGGATGCCCGTTGGATCTACGAATGGGCGGATGCCTGGGAGACGTCCACCGGCACCGTAAACGTGAATTCACGCACCGGCCGCATCATCAGACCCGGCACGATGGTGCTGGTAATCGGCGATGACCCCGAAGGTCATCCCCACCCGTTCGATTACAAGAAGCGGTATCCGATCCTCAAGCAGATCGAGCTCCCTTCAAATCCATGGGAGGTTGAGCCGGGCACCCCGCAGCAGACTCATTTCGACCGCTTGCGTGCCTCCCGCTAAATCGTCGGGAGGACACTGCAAGAGGCGGAGCATCCGGGTAACACTCAGCGGATCCGGGAGAGAATGCGGCTGAACCGCGGCATCCCTCGCTGGGCATCCCATGAGAAGTAGATGAGCAACGCCTTGCCGACCACGTGATTCATGGGCACGAAGCCCCAGAATCGACTGTCTTCGGAGTTGTCTCGGTTATCGCCCATCACGAAAAAGTAGTCCTGGGTGAAGACGTATTCCTGCGCGGGTGCGCCGTTGATGATGAAGCCACCTTCGGCATTCCGCGTTACGCTCACACCTTCGTACTGCTCGATCACATCCCCGAAAAAGTGCCACGTGGAGTCGTTCAACACGACGCTCCGGCCGCGCGCCGGAATCTGCACGGGACCATAGTTATCGGGCGTGTACCCCATGCCGGCCGGGTACATGAGATCGCTATAGCCCACGTTGCCGGGTGCCAGATACGGGTCGACGCGTTCGACCCAAGCCCACTGCCGGATCTCCTCCACCGCCTCCTCCGTGGCCACGATGCGGACGATCGCGGGGTCGGATGTCTGTCGCGTCTCGGTCACGCCGATCGCTTCGAGAGCGGCCGTCGACAGCCGTACGCGCGCATCTCGCTTGACGACGTCCCAGTTCTGCTGCATGCCCGGCCGCAGCGGCAGCGGCTCTCCGTCCACGTGGATGACTTTATTTTGGATGGACAGCTCCTCCCCAGGCAAACCGACGACGCGCTTGATGTAATGCATCTTGCGGTCGATGGGCTTGTCTTCCGGGGGGTAATTAAAAACGATGTTATCGCCGCGATCGACCGACGAAAATCCGGGAAGCCGTGTGAACGGTATCTGCACGCCCGGCAAATACACCTGCGTGAACGGAATACCGATGCTGATAGGCGTGCGGGTGCCGTAATTGACCTTAGAGACGAAAAGGTAATCCCCAACCATCAGGTTCTTCTCCATCGACGGCGTCGGGATGCGGAAGAGGTCGAAGAACAGCGTCCGGACGATGAGCATGATGATGAGCGCAAACAACAGCGCATCCACCCATTCGCGGACAGGCCCCTTCTTGGGCCCCTTCTTTCGCTTCGCGTCCTTCTCGCGATCTATCCGCGTATCCTTTTTCCGAGCTCGCGCCTTACGCGACTTCTTGTTTGAGCTGCTAAGGGCTGACTTAACCAACTTTCTCCAGGTTGAATGGCCTCAACGGAGCATCTCCGGGCTCGGACGGCCAAGGTCGAGATTAGGACGCGAGATGCGCCTCAGAACGAATCGAGATCCGTTGTAGCCTGTAACGTACCACCGGCCGTCGGCTTCGTTGTAATAGTAATCGGCAAAATGCCGGCGACGTTCGATCGCCGTAACTCTCCGTGAGAAGAACTGCTTTAAATCCGGCAGAAGCTCGCGGTATTGTGCGTGAGTTGCAAACACCAGGCCGCGTTCGAACGGCCCATTCACGTCCATCACGATGAGCGGGATCGTGTCATTGACGAGGAACCAGTATTCGAACTGGATATGCTCCTGGTTTCGCTGCGATGTCTGGTAATCTCCGAGCAGAACGGTCGGCGTACCGAAGGCATACTCCATTCGCGCCCGCAGTTCGATCGTCAGCGAGGTATCCATCGGCGCGATCTTGTTGCTGCCAAGATATGATCTCGGGATGCGGGCGAAGCGGTCTTCGTACACCGGCCGCTCGAGTCGACGGACGGCCGCCAACGAGCTGACGTCAATGAGTGGAACGTTGACCGGACGCCGTTCGAGTAGCGGTGCCAGATCGAGCTTCCAGCGGATTGAGTCGGAATCTGATACCAGGTGATCGGCATCCATCGGCTCGACCCGCATGCCGCGGCGCTCGAGGATGCGTTCGGCATTCTCCCTGAACCAGAGCTTCCGATAGTACTCAGCGAGGTCTTGTGCGGTAGCTGTCTCCGCGCCGTAGCCAACAACGACAACCAGTAGTGCAGCCAGACAGCGAGTGGCACGAGGCATTGCAGACAGACGTCCTCTGCTCATCATGCACCGGCGTCAGTCATCCACCGAGAGGACGGCGAGGAACGCCTCCTGCGGCACTTCGACACGACCGACCTGCTTCATCCGCTTCTTCCCTTCCTTTTGCTTCTCGAGCAATTTTCTCTTCCGTGAGATGTCACCACCATAACACTTGGCGGTCACATCTTTTCTGAGTGCCTTCACGGTCTCGCGAGCGATGATACGAGAGCCTATGGAAGCCTGGAGGGCGACGTCGAACATCTGCCGCGGGATGAGTTCACGAAGCTTCTGTGTCAGCTTCCTCCCCATCTCATACGCTTTATCCCGGTGCACGATCGTCGATAGTGCGTCGACGGGTTCGCCGTTGATCATGATGTCGAGCCTCACGAGCGCACTCGCACGATAGTCGGTAAACTCATAATCGAACGACGCATAACCACGGCTCACGCTCTTGAGCCGGTCGTAAAAGTCGAACACGATCTCGGCAAGCGGCAACTCGTACTGCAAGCTGACGCGCTCGGTATCGAGGTACTGCGTGTTGAGGTAAATACCGCGCCGGTCCTGGCAGAGGTGCATCAGGTTACCGATGTACTCGGTCGGTGTGATGATCTCGGCTTTCACATACGGCTCGCGCATGGCTTCGATCTTGCCCGGCTCCGGCATGTCGTTCGGATTGTCGACGATGACGACCTCGCCCGCGTGCAGGTCGACCTCGTACTTCACGTTTGGTACGGTCGTGATGATGTCGAGGCCGAACTCGCGGTCGAGCCGTTCCTGGATGATCTCCATGTGAAGCAGCCCGAGGAAGCCTACGCGAAACCCAAAGCCCAGCGCGGCCGACGTCTCCGGCTCGAATGTGAGGGATGCGTCGTTGAGCTGGAGCTTGTCGAGCGAGGCGCGGAGGTCGTCGAATTGCTCGGATTCTGTAGGATAGACGCCGGAGAATACCATCGGCTTCACTTCTCGGAAACCGGTAATCGGCTCGGAGGCACCGTTTCGTACGTGGGTTATGGTGTCTCCCACCTTGGTGTCTTGAACTTCTTTTACCGAGCCGATAATGTAGCCGACATCGCCCGCCTGAAGCTCGTCGACCGGCTGCATCGTCAATTTGAGGACGCCGATTTCCTCGGCATCGTACTCCTTGCCGTTCGACATGAAGCGCATGGAGTCGCCCTTGCGGAGCGTGCCGTCGAAGACGCGGGTGTAGACGATGGAGCCGCGGTACTGATTAAAGACGGAGTCGAAGATGAGCGCTTTGAGCGGTTTCTCAGGATCGCCTTGCGGGGCGGGGATCCGTTTCACAATGTGCTCCAGCAAGACATCCACTCCCTCACCGGTCTTGCCGCTGATGCGCAGGATGTCCTCCGCTGCGTCGCCAATCAGGTCCTCAATTGACTGCGCGACCGTATCCGGGCGGGCACCGGGCAGATCGACCTTATTGAGAACGGGGATGATCTCGAGATCGTGGTTCAGCGCGAGATACAGGTTCGAGATCGTCTGTGCTTCAATCCCTTGCGCAGCATCTACAACGAGGATGGCACCTTCGCAGGCCTTCAGCGCGCGCGACACTTCGTAGGTGAAGTCGACGTGCCCCGGCGTGTCAATCAGGTTGAAGGTGTATTCCTGCCCGTCGGACGCTTTGTAGTTCATCCGGATGGCGTGGCTCTTGATAGTGATGCCACGCTCGCGCTCGAGGTCCATGCTGTCGAGTACCTGATTCTGCAGCTCACGCTGCGTCAGCGTGCCGGTCCACTCGAGCAACCGATCGGCCAGGGTACTCTTGCCGTGATCGATGTGCGCGATGATGCAGAAGTTGCGTATCTGGTTGCGTGCGCTGGGCATCGATTGGGCTTAAAGGTGATGTCGTACTAACGATGTGGAGCTGTAATCCGGCCGTTTCTGCGCGGTTCCGTCGATAAACGACCGGCGCTGATGGTGCTGCTTGCGCCAACCGGCTCAGGACTCGACTTCTTCGTCGGGCGCCGGGCTGACGATCTTTGGGGCCGGTTCATGACCGGGGACGTCGGCGTCAATCACCGGTATAGCCGGTTGATCGTTCGTCGGCGGGGCCTCTGACAGTTCGTCTTCCCTGTCAGCAGCACGAGAGTATATCTGCTGGCAGATTAAGACACCGACGATTCCGACGACAATCGCCATATCGGCGACGTTCCATATAGGAAACAGAGCGATGTAACTCCCGCCGAAGAAGGGCACACCCTCTGCCACGTATCCGCGCCACAAGTCAACGTGGATGAAGTCAACCACGCGGCCAACGAACAATCCGTCATAACCGTAGATCACTCCGTAGAAGACGCGGTCGATGATGTTACCGAGCGCGCCACCCAGGATCAGCGCCAGACTGATTCGATATGGCGCCGGGCTTTTCCGGACGCTGACGAAGTAACCGATGATGAGAGCCGTCGCGGCAAGCGATAAGAACGTCACCAGCGACCGCGGGCCGAAGGTGATGCCGAACGCCATGCCCGGGTTTTCCGTGAACGTCAGCCGCAACCAGTCACCGACGACGGGGATAGACTGCCCGAGGTACATTGTGCGAACCACAATGACCTTCGTCAGCTGGTCGATGAGCACCACCACGGCGGTGATCCAGAGGACTCTCATATACTACTTCTACGATGAAAGCCGACGCCGTCCGAGGAAGGTGCCTGCCGCCGTTCCTTATCGCTTCTGCTTAAGCTTCGCCTCGATCGAGATCTCCGTGTGAGGCACGGCCTCGAGTCTCTCTTTCGCGATCGGCTTACCCGTGACCTTGCAGACACCGTATGTCTTGTTATCGATGCGTTCAATTGCGCGGTCAAGATAGCCGACATATTTCTGCTGACGCGCGATCATGAGGTACAGCTTCTCGCGCTCCATGGCGTCGGTACCTGCGTCGGCCATATGGAAGCTGTAGGCCGTGTCATTCTCGGCCTGTTCGCGTGCGTCCTCGAGCTGCGCGCGCATCTGTTCGATGTCTTCGTGCGCGGATGTGCGGCGCTCCTCGATCAGACCTCTAAAATACTCGAGCTCTTCGTCGTTGAACGGAGTCTTCTTCTGAACCTCATCCTGCGGCGAAACACCATCGGTGCCTTCGGCAGTCGAGTCTGAATGGATTGGAACCGATACCAGATCTGATTCTATGCGGTCGGCTTTCTTAGCTGCCATAATAACAGAGTCTATAATCGTTAAGCGAAGGCCCAATACTGCCCCGCGTGACGGGAAAATAGCCCTAAACCACGCGCTGCACAGCGAGCGTAATCGTCTCCTCACCGATGGTGTACGACTCGACTACATCACCCTTCGGTTCGGGAGTCTGTATCAACTCGACGGCAAGGGTCTCGTTCCTGACCCATTCGGCAAACGAATGCAGTGCAGATACTATCCCGGGACTTCCTTCATAGGCTACACGAATGCGATCCGTCACTTCGTAATCGGCCTGCTTGCGCAGGTTCTGAAGCCGATTGACGGTTTCGCGTGCAAGTCCTTCGGCCTGAAGGCTGTCGTCGATTTCGGTATCGAGTGCGACGGTTACGCCGGCCTCCTGCCCGACAAGCCAACCTTCAACACCCTCACTTGAAATCTCGAGGTCATCGGCGCCGAGTACGATCGCCTGACCCTCGATATCAAGACTAAGACTGCCGTCTGTCAGGTATGATTGGATCTCCTCGTCGGTCAGATCGCGCACGCGCTGGTTCACCGCTTTCATCAGCTTGCCGAGGCGTTTGCCGAGCCGGGCGAAGTTAGGACGGGCCGTGCGCTTCACCACGCCTGACGATCCCTCGATGTACTCAATCCGTTTGATGTTGACTTCGTCGAGGATAATCTCGCGCACGGATTCGACATCAGCCTCGGCCACGCGGGCGTCGGTGACGACCATCGCGCGGGGCAGCGGCTGGCGCACGTTGATGGCGGCTTCGTTGCGGAGCGCGAGAACGACCGACGAGACTGTCCGCGCCAGGCCCATCTTGCGCTCCAGATCGAGATCGACGGCGGCGTCCTCCACGGCCGGGAAGTCGGTCAAGTGCACCGACTCTGCCTCCTCACTCTTCGTGACCTCGGTCAGCGACGTGTACAGCCACTCGGCAAAGAATGGCGCGATGGGCGCCGACAGCTTAGAGACTGTCACAAGGCACTCGTATACCGTCTGATACGCGGCGAGCTTAGACGTATCGTCACCTTCCTTCCAGAAGCGTCTACGAGAACGGCGGATGTACCAGTTGGAAAACTCCTCCACAAACGTCTCAACAGCCCGTGCGGCCTGCGTCGGGTTGTATGCCTCCAGCGCATCATCTACGGTGCGGATCGTCGTGTTAAGACGGCTTATGATCCAGCGGTCGAGCTCCGTACGCTTTTCAATGGGGATGCGCGCCTCCTGATATCGGAAGCCATCGATGTTCGCGTAAGTTGCGAAGAACGAATAGACATTCTGCAGCGTGCTGAAGAACTTCCGCAGCGTGTCGATCATGCCCCGCTCCGAGAACTTGATGTTCTCCCACGGCGGGGTGTTACTCATCATGTACCACCGGACGAGGTCGGCGCCGTGCTCTTCGATCGTCTTAAACGGGTCGACGGCATTGCCTTTCGACTTCGACATTTTCTCGCCGTCCTCAGCGAGCACGAGTCCGTTTACAACAACGTTCTTAAAAGCCACACTATCGAAGACGAGCGCGGCGATCGCGTGGAGTGTGTAAAACCAACCGCGGGTCTGGTCGACACCTTCAGCGATGAAATCCGCCGGGAAGCTGGTCTCGAAGCGATCCTTGTTTTCGAACGGGTAGTGCCATTGCGCCACCGGCATCGCACCTGAATCGAACCACACGTCGATCAGGTCCGGTACACGGCGCATGGTCCCACCGACATGCTCCGGCGCCGGCCACGTCAGTTTATCGACGAACGGCCTGTGGAGATCAAGGTCGTCGTTGGAGGCAGGAAGCGAGCCGCCGCACTTTTCGCGCAGCTCGTCGATGGATCCGATTACCTCGATGTATTCCGGGTCGACATCGCTCTGCCAGATCGGTAGCGGCGTGCCCCAGTACCGGCGGCGCGACAATGCCCAGTCGACGTTATTCTTGAGCCATTCCCCGAAACGACCTGCGCCGATATTCCTGGGCTGCCAGTTGATGGTCTCGTTGAGTTCGATGAGACGGTCCTTAATGGCCGTCGTGCGGACGAACCAGCTCTCGACCGGATAACTCATGAGCGGCGTGCCTTTGCGCCAATCATGCGGATAATTGTGGAGGTAGGTCTCGTGCTTGAAGAGTAAGCCACGTTCGCGCAGATCCCGGTTGATTACCTTGTCGGCATCTTTGAACCACATGCCTGCAACGAGCGGTGCCTTATCGGTAAAGCGGCCATCGGGGCCCACCGGGTTGAGCAGCGGCAACCCGTGTTCTTTTCCCGACTCATAGTCATCCGCACCAAAAGCAGGCGCCGTGTGAACGATTCCCGTACCGTCTTCAGTTGAGACGAACGCAGCCGGAATCACACGCCAGCCGCCATCCACATCCTCATCATCCTTGAAGTAGTCGTACAGCGGCTCATAACGCGTGCCGACAAGGTCACTCCCCTCGTACTCTTCGACGATCTCGATGTCCTCGCCAAGAATCGAGACTCGCTCCTTCGCCACGATCAGGAACTCTTCCCTTTGCTCATCGAGGCGGCGGACCTTTACGTACTTGATGTTCGGCCCAACCGACAAGCCCGCGTTTGAAATCAGCGTCCACGGCGTTGTCGTCCATGCGAGGAAATATGTGTTCTCCTGGCCGATCACCTTGAAGCGAATGTAGACCGACGGATCCTGCACCTCGCGGTAGCCGAGGCTCACTTCGTGCGACGACAGCACAGTACCCGAGCCCGGACTGTACCACTGGATTTTGTAGCCTTTGTAGAGCAGCCCTTTGTCGTGGATCTGCTTGAGCAGCCACCAGACGCTCTCGATGTATTCGTTCTTGAATGTGATGTAGGGATTGTCGAGGTCGACCCAGTATCCCATCCGCGTTGTAAGGTCGTCCCACAGACCTTTGTAGCGGAGGACGCTCTCGCGGCACGCGGCGTTATACTTCTCGATGCCGTATTCCTCGATCTGGCTTCGATCTTCGAGGCCGAGCTCCTTTTCGACTTCGATTTCAACCGGCAGCCCGTGGGTGTCCCACCCGGCTTTTCGCTCCACGCGGAAGCCTTTCATCGTCTTATAGCGGCAGAACGTGTCCTTAATCGTCCGCGCCATGACGTGATGGATGCCCGGGCGGCCATTGGCCGTGGGCGGGCCTTCGTAGAAACTGAAGGTTGGCGCGTTACGGCGCCGCTCGAGGCTTTTATTGAAGATCTGCGCTTCGTTCCACCAGGATAGGATTTCCTGCTCGATTCTGGGCTGATGAAAGCGCTTGACTTCTTTGAACGTCATGTCGAAAACAAATGTGAGTCTACCGCGGGTACAAGCCGGGGAAGATACAGCGTTGGTAGCGGCATCGGAACAGCCGCACACGGGATTCCACAGAATCGAGAAAGTCGACGCGTAGCTCGCGGCCAAGGCCCGGGGCTTAAGCGTGACCTCGGACGGTCTGAGTACCGGGGAGTTACCACCGGCCCATCATCGGAGGTCGGCTACGGGGAGGGACACGCCGCGCGAGGCACCGTCGCCGCTCGGCAGTTCGTCGCTCGCCGGAAGAACGACGGTAAAACACGTCCCCTTTCCTTCTTCGCTCTCGATGTTGATGGTACCGCCGTGCAGTTCGACCAGGGTCCGAACGATGTAAAGTCCGAGCCCCGTCGACTTTTCACCAGCCGTAGGCTTGGCCGAGAGTCGCTGCAGCTTCCCGAAGATGTTCTGACGATCAGCGGGTGTAAGCCCGGGGCCCTCGTCGCGGATGGAGACGCGCGCCTCATTCTCAACCCGTTCAATTCGAATCCACACGCGGCGATACGACGGAGAGAACTTGATGGCGTTGCTAAGCAGGTTGTCGACGATACGCGGGAAGTACTGCTCATCGACGTAGGCGTAGACGTCTGAGCTCGATTCCATGAAGAGCGAAATCTTCTTCCGATCGGCCTGCAGCTCGTTTCGCTGGATGACTTGTTCGCAGAGCGGGACGAGGTTGGTGTGCCGCTTCTCGAGCCTCAATGCTCCCTGGTCGAGCGTCTCTACATCCTGAAGCTGCTCGACGATCTCCGTCATGCCCAAAGCGCTGGTTCTGATCATCCCGATGAACTCGGTTTGATCGCGCTCGTCGAGGTCGTCTTCCAGCAGGATGTTCACGAGACCGAGAATACCGGCGAGCGGATTCTTCAAGTCATGCGCTGCGATACTGACGAACTCATTGTTCTGCGCAAGGACGTGCTGTAAACGTTCGTTCGCGTTCTTCAGCGTTAGCGTTCGCTCTCTGACCTCCTCTTCAAGCATCGCATTTCGATTCTGGAGGCGCTCGATCCGGAATTTGTTTACTCGGATGGCTACGCCCCAGATTGCCAGCACCCCAAACGTTGCCCACAGCGTCCTCGCCCATGCGGCCTGGTACCACGACGCCAGCACCTGAATCTGGATCGACGCCTCACGGCTGACATTACCATGGACGTCGCGCCCCCGGACGCGAAAGGTGTAGCGTCCCGGCCGCAGGTTGGTGTAGTCCTTTGATGTCTCGCTCGTCCACGCCGACCAGCCTCGATCCTGACCTTCGAGCCGAACCTGGTACGAGTTCTTTTCGATGTTACTGAATACCGGGAGGGAATAACTGATACGGAGCGACCGGTCATCGGGGCCAACGGTTATCGGCCTATCGAGGCTTCCGTATCCTCCAAACAGCAGCGAATCTCCATTTACGTGCGCCACGCGGCGGATGACCACACTGCTTTCCCGACGCGGCTCGGCTTCGGTAGTCCGGTCGATGCGAAGCACGCCCCCTTCCGTCCCGATCCAGACTGCATTTCCCGGTGCATCGGCATAGACGTGGAACAGGCCGGATTCGGGCAACTGCCGGAAGGCGTCCATCGGCAGATATGTTTTGGACGCGGCGTCGTAGCGGATTCGTCCGGCGTATGTCTGATTGGAGAGCCAGATACTTCCCTCGTCGTCCTCTGTGAGGAGGAAGACCTCTCCTTCGGGATACTCGAGCGCATCGATGAATACCGTGTCTCGAGTGAAAGGCGTCTCGGCGTCTCCCGTGTACGTCAGGATTCCCTTTTGGGAATGAAACATCAAGCGATCTGCAATCGGTGAGACGTACACCCACCCGCCCCACAGCTCTTTAGCCGCACCGAAGTGCGTGACGTCGTTTGCACCGTCGGCAGGAGTCGACAAATAGACACCGTCCGACACGGTCGTCACCCACAGACGGCCGTCATCTTCTTCGTACATCGACAGCGCCCAGGGCGGGAGCCCTTCGATTGGCCCCTCCGTGAACCAGTCGTCCCGCTCACGAACGATTCGGAAGAGGCCATCCCGACTGCCGGCATAAACGACGTTCGAGTCTCGTCGCGACGGGTAGAGCATCCGCGTATTTTGAACATTGACATGGCGAATTCCCTCATCACGGACGTCATAGACGCCGCCCTCGCAGGCTACAAGTAGTGATGGTGGCAGTGACTGTAACGAGAAACACTGCCCGGCTTCGCCGCCGATGACCGACTTGAATTGCCTCTTCCCGGCGTCCAGACGAAGAACACCGGTAGATGTAGCTACATGTATCTGATCTTGATGTCGGTTGACGGCGGCCACCAGGCCGTCCACACCGGCCGACTCGTCGAAGTAGGTATACTCGGCTGAAAAATCGACGCGGGCGATGCCTCGGTTGAGCGCGACCCAGAGCCCGCGCTGTGCGTCTTCGAAGGCGAACCACGTCTGACTGTCGGCCATCCCCGAGGCTTCGTTCAGCACTCGTTCGAGGCGTCCGTCACGGTTGATGATGAAAACGCCGGAGGCACGCGTGGCGATCGCAAACCGACCATCACGTAGTGCGGCACCGTGATAAACCCGCCCACGTTTTAGTTCGGCATCGACTTCCGTCGAGAAGGGCTCGATGTTAAGACCGTCGAAGCGCTGGAGTCCGTTATCACGAGTGATGAGGATAACGTCATCGTCGTCCGGTAGCGCCTCGTAGACGATGTCGTTCACGAACGCGTCGGAGACGGGAGAAGGAATCAGCACATCGTCCTCCATCCGCATCAAGCCGCGGCCAGGCTCGACCACGTGGAAGGCGTCGTCAAACTCAAAACCCAGGGCAAATGACGTTTCCGGCGTCCAGCTCTTCAGCGACTCGTTATCCCATCGGAAGAGCCGCTCACGAGACGAAAAGTAAACGCCCTCGGCGGTCGGCACGACTCGCCAAACTTCCATGAACCCCCGGTCCTGGGG
>Ga0209487_1001952_pt1 | contig 17013 bp, 18 predicted proteins | sample Poulit2012_FD_187524 | JGI IMG/M metagenome (GOLD analysis project Ga0209487, IMG submission 187524) | Agricultural soil microbial communities from Georgia to study Nitrogen management - Poultry litter 2012 (SPAdes) (version 2) | ecosystem: Environmental > Terrestrial > Soil > Agricultural land...
TTTACCATGCGTTGTGCCTCACGTAATTGAAATGTCCGAACTGTTCTTGGCAAAAATCGACGAATTTCATCTTCATTGTAACCAACTTGCAGGCGTTTTTCATCAAGAATTATTGGTCTTCTTAATAAACCAGGATTTTTTTGAATTAACTCAAATAAATCTCGTAAAGGTAATGAATCAATATTGACGTCTAACTTTTGAAATACTTTAGAACGAGTTGATATAATCTCGTCAGTTCCATCTTCTGTCATACGTAATATTTCCTTTATCTCATCCAATGATAACGGCTCAGAAAATATATTGCGTTCTGTGAACGAAATATCGTGCTCTTTTAACCACGCTTTCGCTTTTCTGCAAGATGTACAACTTGGTGAGGTATAAAGTGTTACCATGAAACTTCACTCCTCATCTGTAAAGTGTGTGTATGGTCATTCTCAAACATAGCTTAAATAACCCCATATGTTGATTATACTACAAAAGTCAAGCTAAAGGTAGGGGGTCGTCCAAGTTATTTTAACCTTTTTCAATTTGTTCACTATTTGGTCAAAATTGACCCTATCTACCTAGAGCATTCCCAGAAGTAACCATTATTAAACATTCACTTTACAATGATTTGTGCATTTAGCATGAATGGTTAATTATTTTTAATTGTATCAATATCTGAAAAGATACTTTTCGTATCCCCATTTTCATCAAAATGTAAGACTTCATCTACAGGTTGGTAGGTCTTCCCATAAATTTCTTCATCTTTATAAGTGTGAATATCTTCATACATTTTTTTCATCTGTGCGTAAATGATCTCTTCTGAATCATCATCTGGTGACCAATATAATATTTCCAGTGGCATTTCTTCATTTGTCGCAAGTGATTTACGGTTATAACCAATTGATTGCGCATGTTTAAATTCTTCGCGTTGATAAAAACGCAACCGCTTTTCCGTATCCGTATCTTCATAATCCACCGGTTCTACTTCAAGTATAATGGGCTTGTTCTTAGCTTTGAGCTTATCAATCAAACTGTGTCCTAATCCTTGACCTCTTGATTCAGCTGAAACCCATAAATAGTCTATAAAGACAAAGCGACTAAACTCCGCATACATTAAAACATGATGTGGCCCTTCGTCTTTATAATAAACATCACCTTTTTCCGTCAAAAGCATTTCCATATGCTTTTTAGATTTCATTTCTTCTACCGGAAAATATTCATTCAACTTCTTAAACCAATCCATTGATCTACTCCTTAATTCTTGATTAATACCATCGTAACAAATTGATGATGAATTTCAAGTTCATTTATAGTATAACCGATCTGTTAAATCGTTAAACAAAAAACAGAAGCCAAGAGAGACTTCTGTTTTTTTAATATTTTGATCGATGCATAATCATTCAAAATTCAATTGGGTTGTAGATAATCTACACCTTCTGTATACACATTACCTGAATTCCAAAGTAAGAACTCGTTTATACCATTTTCATACAATGCCTTAATTTGCGCTTCTACCTCTTCTTTACCATAATGAAAAGTTGGCTTGCCAAGTGACTTATATAGCCATGGTGCATCAAAGTCTTGAATCCATGGTCTAGATAATGGCGGTTCCTCTAAGTTACTTAAAACTTCATTTTCCACTTCAGCATACTCGGTTACAAGTTTATATGGCTCCATATCTGGTATTTCGATGTCAAAATAAGATGTCCAATGACTTGGATAAATCATTGAAGATATAACATCAACATTTTCCGATATTTTAGAGAAGTTTTGACCAATACCTGGTGTCTCCTCTATCGTTGCCGCATAACCAAAAATATCAACAGACATGTCGACATCATAACTTGATAATTCTTCGCGGGCATATTTAACGAAGTCCGTTACAGCTTCCACACGGCGTTTAATATTGTCTAAATCCGAATCAGCATAATCACCTAGTGAATATTCCAATTCTTCATCTAGATTTTCAAAACCTTCAGGAAAACGAACATAATCAAATTGAATATCTTGGAATCCCATTTCGGCAGCCATTTTGGCTATTTCAACGTTGTGTTCCCATACTTCTTTTTCAAATGGGTTTACAAATGCCTCTTCCTTGTTATTCACCCAAACTTCGCCATTTTTTGTAAAAGATAATTCTGGTCGTTGTTTTGCAAGCTCTGTATCTTTAAAAACAACAACTCTTGCAATTGGGTAAATACCCTTTTCCTCCAACACTTGCATCATCTTTTCGGGATCATTAATATAATTTAAGGCGATATCACTAAATGGTGAATCTTCATCGGGTTTAAAAGTTAAGTGACCGAAATCATCTTTAATATCAATAACCATCGTATTTAAATCTGTCGAATCGATTAAATCAACAAGGGTATCAAAGCGACTGCCCCCTGCAGAATTACCTGTAACATAGATGCCTCTCACAGCATCTGGATATTCAAAGTCATATCCTGAGTCATATGTAAAACGACTAAAATTGTGACGTTCCTTCACAGAAATATGTGTTTCTTTTTTGCTATGTAAGTTGACTTGCTTTGCTTCATTAGCACTGCTACTTAATGGGATAAGCATACTTAGTAGGAGAATGGTAATGAATGTGGCAATGATTCTTCCTTCTCTTTGCATGTACGATCCGTCTCCTATTTTAATAATAAATTAAAACGCCCTTCAGCGAGATTCCCCCCTTTAATGTTAAGTAAACCATTTGAGCCTTTACGATCAATCACCCTCAGCTCAAACCATGTATAAGCGCTTTTGGAAGGACAAGCGTTTGACTAACCATTCATCTAAATACTCAACCTTCTTACAATAAAATAAACTAAAACAATTACGCGTTATGTTTAGAACACTTCCAACAATCTCCTTGACAACCTTGGTGAATGAACTTTAGCGTTTTATTAGCCAGAAAACGTAAACTGCGACGTAACTTGAGAAAAAGTATGGAGCGTTTACTCGCTCCGGAAAAACATTTCGCTAGTGTTGGAGCAAACTGTACTTTTATTGTTAATACACGTTGTTTAGAGCAGAAAAACAACTGCTGTGATAGTAAAATTATAAAATAACAATAAGAAACGCACACACCAGTCTGGGTGAGCGGCGGGCGGTGACTCCAGCGGGAATAGCATGAGTCCGAAGATCACTGTAGCGACTCGACAGAGGCGCTACAGAAGCTGAGGCCATGCCCGCGGAAAGCATCCGCCCAGAGCGATCCCAGACGGAGATTGTACCTCTTGTTCATCAATAAATTGTCACTAATTCGCAGTTTATGTCAAATGTGATATAAAAAATCAATGTGTCCAGGTTGTACAGTGCGTTTAATCGAAAGTCAACTTGAACAATTTATTTTATCCTGACTATTCTACCAAAGGTTTTCCATAAGTTTCACTCTGCGGAAGTTGAATCTAGAATAAAACCATTATATATGAAATTGTTGAAAAAATGAATAGAAAATGTAGTTTTTTGAAGAATCATTTTATTTAACTTTTCAACATTTCCAACCATAAAGTCATACCACTCGTGACAAATCGACCATTGAAAATGTGGTCAGTTCATTTCTCTTTTTTAAATCGACAGTCCATTTCAATCTTATTCATATCGGTCAAACTTCTCTAAACCCTTATGTGATTTTAACATACCTCTTCACGTGGTACAGCTATATAAAAGCGCAAATAAAACACATTCTACATGCCCACAAATCTTTAATCGCTACATATGTTGCTTGATTTCCTTTTTTAAATTCGTATAATGATAATAAGATAAAATTTGTGATGAAGAAGATAAAGTACAATAACCCGTTGGTTTTTATAGAGAGCTTGTGGTTGGTGAAAACAAGCACCATGGTTATTTGGAAATGGGCTTTGGAGCAAAACATGTACATTATAAAAAGTGATTCTGCAACTGTAGAATAATAAGGGTGGCACCGCGACTCATTCGTCCCTTTAGTTAGTGGGATAATGGGTTTTTTTGTGTTAGAAATTAAATATGAGGTGAACATAATGAAAACAATTTTTTCAGGTATTCAACCAAGTGGTACATTAACATTAGGTAATTATCTAGGTGCGATACAACAATTTGTTCAATTCCAAGAAGACCACGACTGTTATTTTTGTATCGTTGATGAGCATGCCATCACAGTACCACAAGAACCAGAGCAGCTCAAACACAATATACGATCATTGGCAGCGCTCTACATAGCATCAGGATTAGACCCAAATCAGGTAACCTTATTTATTCAATCTGAAGTACCTGCACATACACAGCTCGGTTGGATTTTACAAGCAAATAGTTATATGGGCGAATTAGAACGTATGACACAGTTTAAGGATAAATCAGAAGGTAAAGATGGCGTGTCTGCCTCGTTGTTCACATACCCCACATTAATGGCAGCAGACATTTTGTTATATCAAACAGACATTGTTCCTGTCGGTGATGATCAAACACAACATTTAGAATTGACTAGAGATGTTGCTGAGCGGTTTAACAATCGTTATGGTAAAACATTTACAATACCAGAAATTCGAATACCTAAGGTCGGCGCACGCATCATGTCTTTGCAAGATCCAACAAAAAAGATGAGCAAATCCGATGACAATGCGAAGGGTTTTATCTCGATGCTTGATACACCGAAAAAGATTGAGAAAAAAATAAAAAGTGCTGTGACAGACTCAGAAGGTATTGTGAAATTTGATAAAGAAAATAAACCAGGCGTTTCTAATTTATTAACAATTTATTCGAGTTGTACAGGTGAATCCATTGAAACAATTGAGAAAAAGTATGAAAACAAACGTTATGGTGACTTTAAATTAGGTGTTGCTGAAGCTGTAATCACATTACTTAAGCCCATTCAAGATCGCTATGCAGAACTTATTAACTCACCAGATCTAGACACATATTTAAATCTAGGTGCTGAAAAAGCAAACACAATAGCTGATCAAACATTAAAACAAGCCAAACAAGCTATCGGGTTAGTACGATAAATTAAACTTTTAATTCATTCGCTACATAATTAAAGCCAGCATAGTCTAAAAAGAGACTTGCTGGCTTATTTATGGCGTATTTTTTCTGCTTCACTTTCTAAATTCCAAATCTTTTCTAAAAATGACTGTCCTTTAATCAGCTTTTGTCCAAATTCTTCATGTAACGGGGTCCATCCAATTTTGATGTCGTTATATAATGTCTCCCATACATGTTCCTTAGTCATAAAGCGAATAAATGGGTATTGTTTTGGGTCCCATTCTGTTAACCAATATCTAAGTTCCTCCAAATGATTACTTGTCCACAATTGATCAAGTGCCATCATTAAGACTCTTTTTAATTGACGTTCCTTCCTTGTCAATCCGATCATCAATTCAGGTTCAAGCGATAGTAAATGATATTCTTTTTCATAATTTTCTATCGGAATCGGATATGTTTGACACTTCTCCTTTTTAATCATGTTAAAAACGATTTGTTCCTGTCTCGGAATAAGACGGCTCTTACGAATCGGAATATGGTATCCAATCGTATCAAAAACAATGATATCTCGACCATCTGTAATAACACTCACATAATCTAATGCCGTTCTTTTTTGCCCTTTACGTAAAAATCCACGGCGGTAAATCTTCTCTAACATGTCCTTTGGGAGCTCATGCATGTCGTCGGCAATATACTCATAAAGTGCCTCATTTATGTATAACAAAGGAACTTGATCAAGTAGTTCGATATGATCTGTTTTGCGCCATTCGTGATAATAGCTAACATCATATCCATTCTCTTCTCCTTCAAACCAATTCACCCAAACATCATGCATATATAGCATATTTATGAACCTCCACTTCTAACTAAAAGCTTTACCTTACATTATGACCACCATTTCAATTATTATTCTCACATAGCATTACATTTTATTTGGATAACGATAAATGGCCAGTGCCATAATTAAAAAACCGATTGGCAACAAATAACATTCGATTCGTCCTTTAATAAAAATCAAATATTCCAACCATGAAATACCGGCGGGTAAAAAGTTCATGTAAGCTATAAGTGTGACGCCCCCTGATACAGCAAGTCCGAACCCAATTAAAAAGGTAAATATATATCCCATATAAATTGCCCCCATGCTTGTCCCTTGTTATATCATCAATATGCAGAAGCATCACAATCATGTACTTTAAAATAAAAAAACTGACTACACATGAAAATGTCCTTTACAAAAGGTACACTTAAAATGTAGTCAGTTTTCTTTTAGTAGTAGAATGTTATTCAATTAAATATTAGGCATATTTTTTAAAAACAAGTGTTGCATTATGTCCACCAAATCCAAATGAGTTACTTACAACGACATCTAGATCTTGTTTTCTTGCTTTATTAGGTACATAATCTAGGTCGCAGTCTTCATCAGGTGTCTCATAATTCAATGTTGCCGGAATGAGTCCCTGTTCAATCGCTTTGACAGAAATAATCGCTTCCACTCCACCAGCTGCACCGAGCAAATGCCCAGTCATTGATTTAGTTGATGAGACCGCTAATTCTTTACTATGATCACCAAATACTGTTTTAATAGCTTGTGTTTCATATCGATCATTCATATTCGTACTTGTTCCGTGTGCATTTATATAATCAACATTTTCAGCTTTTAATTTAGCATCTGCAATCGCTTGTGACATAGCACGTGCTGCCCCTTCCCCACCTTCTGCTGGTGCAGAAATATGATAAGCATCACCTGTCGATCCATAGCCAACAATTTCAGCATAAATATGAGCACCACGTGCCTCTGCTGATTCTAATGTTTCAAGCACTATGATACCTGCGCCTTCCCCCATAACAAAGCCATCGCGATTCTTATCAAATGGACGACTTGCTGTTTTGGGATCATCATTTTGTGATAGCGCACGCATCGCCGAAAAACCAGCAAAGGCCATATTTGTGATCGGAGATTCTGTACCACCTGTAACCATATAATCAGCATCACCACGTTGGACTGCTTTAAAAGCGTCTCCAATAGAATTTGCTCCAGATGCACAAGCTGTAACAGTACATGAATTGATACCTTTCGCCCCAAGTTGTATAGAGACTTGTCCAGCAGCCATGTCAGGAATTAACATTGGCACAAAAAATGGACTGACACGACGATAACCACCCTTATTGAAGCGATTATGTTGTTTTTCATATGTGTCCATACCGCCGATACCTGAACCAATCCAAACCCCAACGCGATTAGCATTTGATTCATCGATTGTTAAGTTCGCATCTTCTACAGCCATTTTTGAAGCTGCAACAGCGTATTGAGTAAATAAATCCATTTTACGGAGATCCTTTTTATCTATAAACGCTTTTGGATCAAAATCTTTTACCTCACCCGCAACATGAACTGGAAAATCATCTTTGTTCACTTTTGTAATAAAATCGATACCTGATTGATTGGCTTCAATGTTTTCCCACATTGCTTTAACACTATTTCCTAACGGTGTTACAGATCCAAGACCAGTAACAACTACTCTTCTCTCTTCCATTGCGTCTGCCTCCTATATGCCTCATTAAAATTTATAATTGGTATAATTGATTTTACAATAAGTTTAAATTCTATTATCGACACTTTTTGGTGATTAGTCAAAAGCTTTATCTACCCCATCTTAGGGCAATTGCACCCCAGGTCAATCCCCCACCAAAACCAACTAATACAAGCAAATCATCGTCATTAATTTTACCAGTTTGAACAGCTTCTGCTAAAGCCATTGGAATAGACGCTGCAGAATTATTACCAAATTTTTTGATCGTTGTGGCCATTTTATGCTCCGAGATGCCCAACCGCTTACGAGCCGCTTCCATAATACGAATGTTTGCTTGGTGTGGTATTAAATAATCAACATCTTCTTTTTCATAACCAATTTTTTCAATAACCTTGACAGATGATTCTGGCATCTGTTTGACGGCAAACTTAAACACTTCACGCCCGTTCATAACGAGATGACCTTTTTTATCTTCTTTAAGATAAGGCCCACCTGCGCCATTTGCTCCAAGTTCAAAGGAAAGGATACCTCTGCTTTCTGATACTTCTCCCATCACAACTGCCCCAGCTCCATCACCAAGTAATACACATGTATTTCGGTCTGTCCAATCGGTAATTTTTGATAATTTATCAGCACCAATAACAAGTATCTTCTGATAAACTTTTGTTTTAATAAACTGTTCTGCTGTTGTCATAGCGTAGATAAACCCTGCACAAGCCGCACCGACATCCATAGCTGCTGCATTTGAAGCCCCTAGCTTATCCTGAATCACGCAAGATACTGAAGGAAAGGATGTGTCTGGTGTAACAGTTGCAACGAGAATTAAATCAATTTCCTCTGCCGATACATTTGCTGCTGCTAATGCTTGTTTAGCTGCTTCGAATGCCATATCTGATGTATCAACGTCATCTGTCGCAATTCTTCTTTCTTCTATGCCTGTTCTTGTTTTAATCCATTCATCACTTGTATCTACCATTTTCTCTAAATCTCTATTTGTCAATATTTGAGTTGGCAAATAATATCCCGTTCCTAAAACACCTACATTCATCATTACATCTCCTCATTAAACCGATTATTAAGATCACTTATTATGACTTGGTACTAATAATAAGTGATTATGAACAATGATGCAAGAAGTAAAGAAGTCAAACATTCTCTAATGCTCCACCGGTAACTGCTTCATATCCTTATAATTCACAATAAGTTGCTGTATTAAACTTTGATAATCTTTAGGGATATCTTCGTTAAAAGGACCAAGCGATATAACATCATCTTGGAAATCAAACGTTAATAGGCCACCTTCTAAACCATCTTCATTGAACCGCTTTGCAGCATGTTCGTATAATTGATCAATATGTTGAATCGTACTCGTTAATACCATATCTCCACCAATGTCTTGCGCATCCACAAGATAACCTATCGAATAAATATCATCTTCCTGTGCGCGTTCTATTAAATCCTTACTGTATGCATCTATAACTGGATAAATAACATCCACTTCTTTTTGTTTAATCTTATCATAGATATGAATAGCTTGCTCTTGAGTATGTCGTTCATTTAATATATCGATGTTCACATTAACTGCAGAATTTTCATATTTAACGCCTTCATAAAATCCTTCAATTTCTGGTTGCCATTCATAAGAAGCGATAATGCCAACTTGATTCGTTTGACTCATTTTACTCGCAATCATCCCTGCAAAAAAGCTCATTGCATGGGCATTTATATTTAAACTGGTGACATTTTCATCAAAGTAACCCCCGCCTAAATAAACAAAATGAACCCCTGGAAACTCATCCGCAATCTCAACAAACGTTCGACCATATATATGACCATGACCAAAAATTAAGTTTGTTCCTTTACGAGCAAAGTCATCAACAACATCAATAATTTCATGCTGATTCGTAACATTTTCTTCGTAAAAAATATCAACCCCATATTGTTCACCGATGTTTTGTAAGCCTTCATATCCTTTTAAATCCCAAGGTTGATCCGATATATCATTCGTAAAAATCATCCCAACATTACGAATATGATCTTGGGATTCTTTAGAACAAGCAGTTAATAATAATGTAATGAACAAAAATATGATGATATGTATCCGTTTCAACTTGTCCACTCCATTCTCTCAAAGGTTGCAAAACATTTTGACTGACATTTATACGTTATCTTAATAAAAATGTTTAAACTGTTTATAATGTTTTAATACGTCCCGAAGTTTATTTTCTATAGATATATTGTCCTGTATATGGTATGTGTTATCAAGTGTTAACCCTAAAGTTGAATCGTTTTTATTTGTTTGCATATTGATCACGTTGGGTAAGTTGGTTTGCTTTAGCAAGGCAACAATCATTTTCGTAAAATCATGAATATAAATCGCCTGTTCATGAAATCTAGGCGAGTCGAATGGGATATGATCATTTAAGTAATAACACCCATCTTCATAAATGGGCATCCATTTCCCGAACAATAAAGGTTGTTGAATCGCAATCTGATCCGCAGTTAATGCCTCTATGTCGAGGTGTTCACCAATCATCATAATACGTGAAGCATTTATACGATCTGTCGTATGTTGGTTAATAAGCAAAGCAGTATCTGTCTTACACGCTGCCCCATCTTCAATTAATGTAAAGTGTGAATGACGATCGAAAAACATCGATAAATGTTCCGTTTTTTTGGAAAATGATGTTTGAATACCCTTAACCTCATAGCCGTCCATTAATAATTGGTCAACAATATGAAAGCCAACCCAGTGAAAACAATCCTTAACTAAAATAGACATACACCTGACCCCTTTCCTCTATTAAAATGTGGAAATATCATAAATGTATTTTCTAATGATGCGTTGAAAAGAATGGAAAAACAAATAAATGATATTAATACTTTTCATTTGTGAGTTGTTTTGATACACTATTTTACAGTAGTAACGTTATATTAAAAGAGGTGCAATAATGCGGTATTTTATGGTTTTATTTTGGTCTATATTAGTTAGTTCAGTCGTATCATATGTTTTAACAAGTATGGCAGGCGACCCTTTTAATTTCACACTTGTCTTAGTCTTTGCTGCTATTCTGACAGTTGCTATCCTTGTGCTTGGTGAAGGTATTTTAGATACAAACGAGGAACAATAATATTGAATATGAGTACGAACAAACCCTTGCCAAATCATTACAGTAATGCATGATGAAAGCAAGGGCTTTTTGTAAATAAAACAATTAGACATCGGTTCGAGTAACCGATTCACTAAAGACTTTAACATTTTGAAGATCAAAAATTCCCCATTATGTTTCTTAAAGCCATCTTCGCTTGACTTCAATAACAAGGCATACTTTTACCGTGTTTTATGTGTACGACACCGTCTCTCTAAAAATCAATACCATGGTAAGAGACTAACAGCTGCTAGAAAGGTGAGTGGTAGTACAAGCCGGCTAAATCGTGGTCTTGGACCATATGCACCATGGCCAAAACCTGGACCATACCCTGGGCCACCAAATCCAAACTGTCGTTCTTGATGTTGCATTTGATTATCTATCGGCACAGCTAAATAGACATTCTCCCTATCAATTCCTGTTATAATACCGTCTATTCTCGCCCCATCGCTCATTTCCACTAATACGTAAGCATGCATATGTTCCTTACATTGTTCGTATATATTGTTATAATGTTGTTCCATTATATAACCTCCTCACCAACTAGACTATTCACTCGGTTATAAATAGTGACATTTATATGATGAAATGTTTAAAAGTTGGAAAAAGCCCCCATACCTCAAGAAATATTAATGTTGATTACTCTCTCTCAAGACAATCATGTTGAATTTTTTCGAAATATGACCAGACATGATATTATAATAACAGACACTATCTTGTTTATGCGGATTCAGTCAGTAGCAGTTCGACTTAATGTCAGGCTATATAGGACATGTATACATTATTTCGTGGTGGTCAACGTAGACGTATCCTCGGAAAAACACCCTATTGGAATATAATGTCGATACGCCATCCCGATGCACCACTTTTTCATTTATTTGAACGAGCACTTTAAGGGAGATACTTGATTATGAACACAGCGACTATAAAAAAACTTTTACGCAATTTTCCTATTTTTAAAGACCTTTCAGAGTATGAACTAGATCCAATTGTCGATCTTGCAAAACATCGTGTATACCCGAATGGGACACATATATTCATGCAAGGTGATCCACTAACGAATGTTTACTTTATCCACGATGGCCAGGTAAAAATTTACAGGACAGATATGCATGGAAAGGAACAAATTGTTAATGTATTACGTCCCGGAGAAATGTTTCCGCATCAAGGTTTTTTTCGCCAAGATGATTACCCAGCACATGCTGAGGCCTTGGGAGATATTGTTTTAGTTTATATTCCTATTCACTCATTTGAAACATTTTTAATTACACATCCGGAGATTTGTATCAAACTATTTCGGGTTCTAGGTGATATCATCGTTGACCTGCAAAATCGATTGCGGGAACAAATTTTGCATAATACGTATGAACAAATTATTATGCTTTTGTTGAGATTAACGAATACCCATGCCGAACAAATAGATGACCAACAGTATCGTTTTACAACACAATTTACAAATCGGGAGTTAGCAAATATGATCGGTTCAAGTCGTGAGACAGTCAGTCGTACATTAACAGAACTGAAGAACAAAAAATGTCTTATGACAGATGCGAATCATCATATGGTGATTTTTAAAGATAAATTAGAGTCTGAAATGAGCTATTAAACAGTAAAAAACACTCTAACTGAATGTCGAAAGTTCTCATAGCCAAGCTATACGTAATATAAAACTGCATATTGTTTCCTACAACGGAACAAAAACGGAAGCGCCCGTTCCGCGACGTACAAACTGGAGCACGTCGCAATGAGATAAAGGAAACACGGTGAAGCACGAACCGATGTTGACTTATCGATTGGAGATGTGTGAAGTTTGAGTCGTTGGGCGCTGGAGCCAGACGTGGATATCCTTCATGTGAGATGCTATCCACAATGTCTCAATTTTATAATTTCCTGCAGTAAAAAAACTATCTATAACAGATACCTGTCCTAGATAGTTTTTATATATGCGTTAATCCGCAATGCCAAGCGCTATTTTTGCGTAACGTGACATTTTATCTTTACCCCAAGGTGGATCCCAAACGATATTAACATCAATTTCTTTTATATTAGGAATGTCGGACAATGCACGTCTGACATCTTGTTCAATGTGACCAGCAAGTGGACAACCCATTGAAGTTAATGTCATTGTAACTGTACATAAACCATCATCATTTAAATCTACATCATATATGAGACCCATATTAACAATATCGATACCTAACTCTGGATCAATAACGTTTTCAAGAGCGCCTAACATATTTTCCTTTAAAGCTTCATCCATTATCAAGACCTCCTTTAATCGTCTTATTATTTATTTAAACATATTTATCAACATATTTAAAATTTATGTTACTGGATACCACCTAAACAGTTCTCCAAACGCTACTTCGATGATACTTTAATATAAGTTTCCATTTTAGGATAAGTATTGTTTGAACCATTCCACCGTTTCCAAGACAGCCCTTCTGCTCACTTTATGATTTCGATTTGCTTCCAATAACAACCGGATATGATCTCCATTTTCATAAGAACCCCTAACATTTTCATAAAAAGACTTTGCATGTTCGGCAGGAACGACTGTATCAGACTCACCATGCCAGAATAAAAGTGGACGATTTTCGAGTTTATCTGGCTGAAGAGATAAGTCTAAGGACTTTAATTGTCCAAGCAATGTTTTCAGTTCTTCCTCAGTGACAGGCAATTCCCCTGCCTGTAGAAATTGATCAATTGTTAAGTTAGCATACTCGGTCATTTTTGGTGAGCCCATTAAAATTGCAGCAACATGAATCCAATCATATTGTGTTAATGCTGCAGCAGTCGTAATGCCGCCCATACTCGTACCAGCAACCCCAACAAGATCATTTTCAATTAAATTTTGATCAGCAAAATAATTTCGAATCGTTTTTAATTCTTCTATGTTTTGTAATACAATATGCCAAAACGCTCCTTGCCGTTCAACGCTTTGTATCTGCCCAGCTCGCTCACCATGATGTAGGCTATCAGGCAATACAACGCGATAGCCTTCAGCTGCCAACAAATAAGCAATGGGTAAATTAAATTCTTTTGAGCTTGTAAAACCATGAGAATAAATAACCGTTGGCAATGGTTCATTTTGTTTATTTGAAGAAGTCACAACAAGGCTTGGGATATTATTAATTTCAATATTTTGTACATCAACCATAATATATAGAATCCCCTTTTGTAAAATGTCATACTTGTATCATAATATGCAAACGAACAGATTTCCAACTATTTACATAGCCTGCCTTTACTTCTGCACCATTCACTTATAGACTGTTTAGTAATGGGGTGAATATGAATGAAAAAAGAAAAACATTTAATTGCGTTAGACTTAGACGGGACACTATTAACAGATAGCAAAGAAATTAGTGATTTCACAAAAAAAGTAATCCAACAAGCTATTGATGATGGTCATATCGTCGTCATTGCAACTGGAAGAGCTCATCGAGCCAGTATTCAATATTACCATGAACTCAAATTAACGACACCGATGGTCAACTTTAACGGTGCATTAACACACCATCCAACTGACAAAAATTGGGGATCATATCATAATCCAATGTCACACCAAACCGCACTCGATGTTATAGATGCCTGTTATCAACTCAACGTTCATAATATTTTAGCAGAAGTCTTAGATCGTGCATATCTTGATCGTCATGATGAAAAAATCATTGAATTATTCAAAAATAGTCCGCAAACGAAAGGTGAATTTTCACCATTTACCATTGGGGCGCTTGCCGAAAAACTGCAAGATGATCCGACATCATTATTAATTAGCCCCCGGGATGAACATATTGCTGAATTAAGTAACCAATTAGACGGATATGTTGAATTTATTGAACACCGTAATTGGGGGGCGCCTTTGAACATTTTTGAAATTACAAGAAAGGGTATTCATAAAGCAATCGGCTTACAAAAAATCGCACACCATTATGACATTCCTCAAAATAGGATTATTGCCTTTGGAGACGAAGAAAATGATCTAGAAATGATCGATTATGCCGGTGTTGGCGTCGCAATGAAAAACGGCATAAATGCATTAAAAACACTTGCAAACCACACAACTGAAACGAATGAACAACATGGTGTTGGTCTGTTTTTGGAGTCCTATTTAAACTTGCGCATACCGACCCTGTAATTTCTAAAAACTTCTAGTTATATACACATACCTTTCCCTCCATACTATAAGTGAACATAAAAATTATTATGTTCACTTATTATTTTTGTGATACCCCATACAATTATAATGCTGAATGGTCCCAAGACAAGTCGTATATCGCTTAAGGTCAAGGAGGGTTAAAGTTGGAAAACAATCTCTTTCAACGTGCAAAAGACGCCATGAATCACCTCATGAATATGCAAGGTGAAGCAAATGAAAATGACAAACAAGCAGCTCAAAATGCTATTAATGAGGCTTATCAAAATGCATCTCCTGAAGAACAACAGCAACTTCAACAGCTTGAGGAGCATCTTAAGCAAAATAATCATTTAGAGTAGAATCAGCGTCCCAGTAGCTACTCATACCAGCACACATACGTGTCGAAGTAATTACTAATTCATTTGTCGATGAAACAGATTTTATAAGACACGTGAGCACCCTTACATTGTAGGGGTGCTTTTTTATGTCGTATATGCATATATCCTTTAGAACTTTATATTTTTCTGCTATGATGGATAATAAGAACGTATATAGGTATATAGGGGGAATTATGAATGGGAGTTCGTCCAGAAACAACACCAAATCCAAATGCAATTAAATTTACAACAGATAAGCTAATTTTTGAAGGTACGGACAGTATTTCAGTCATGCCCGGAGATAAGAGTGAACATGAAATTCTAAATGACTTAATGGATATTGAAGATGTTGATAATGTTTTTGGTTATCAAAACTTTATCACCGTGAACAAACACTTTGATGTAGAGTGGGATGACTTAATCCCAACTGTCATTTCAGTTTTTGAAAAGCATGGTTATTAAGTAAATAACTCAAATGAGAGAAATATTTCGACATGAAATTTGAATCAGTACAAAACCCGAACAATTCGCTTTAAGACAGCAATTGTTCGGGTTATTTTTAATATTTCTCTTTTACCTTCCGTTAGCGAAGGAAGGCTCGTCTTGACTTGCTCTATATTTAATAGAACAGCAAATCAATTGGGACATAATTCGGATTAATAATGCGATCCTGATCTTTGACATAGAACTTTAGAAAAGGTGCTTCTTCATTTTCTTCATCTATTTCCAATGAATCATCATTAATTTCAAAGGCTTCCCATTCCGAATCACTATCATCTACTTCAATCGCTGTTTCCTCAATAATAACCTTATCTCCTTGCTCTAACGTATAATAAAACTCATCCGCGTTTGTCTGTACTTCACCAGTTACAGATAAACTTTTATCACGGGCAATGACTTCAACCTCACTAAAACTAACGGATACATCACTTTTTACTTCTTCATTGTTATTATTTTCAGTTGAATCATTATTTTCTTTTGGATCATTGGCTGATTGGTTACACCCAACTAACACCACCAGCACGATAGTGACTATTATTTTTTTCATGTTTTTACCTTCTTTCACACCTAGTGATCATCTCTCCGGAAAAAGCCGAACACGTTTGTTGTTTGAACAACATTCGTAAAGGCTTCTGGATCTTTTTCACTAATAATCTTTTCTAAATCATACAATTCATAGCGTGTAATTACAAGAAACAGCATATTTTTATCTTCGCCTGTATAAGCACCTTTTGCTGGTAAAATCGTAATACCACGCACCATTTTTTCATGAATGGCATGCTGTAGTTCTTCTGTTTTTTTAGTAATAATCATGACGGTTAATTTCTCATGCCGTGTATGTATCGCATCAATCACACCTGTCGTAATATAAAGGGCTAACATTGTGTAAAGTGCGTTTTCTGGTTTATATAAAATACCTGCCATTGCAACGATAACACCATTTAACAATAAAAAATAGTTGCCGATCGGTTTATCCTTTAACCGTGACAATACCATGGCTATAATATCTAACCCACCTGTTGAAGCTCCAAGTTTTAATGTCAACCCAACACCGATACCAGCCACGACCCCACCGACTACTGCATTTAAAATTATATCTTCAGTAACTGAATAAATTGGTAAAATCTCTAAGAAGACTGTAGCAAATGCAACAGAAATAACACTATATATTGTAAATCCTTTTCCTACTTTAAACCAACCTAAAATAAAAACAGGAATGTTTAAAGCAAGCAATAAGAGCCCTGTTGACATATCAATATTTAAAAAGTCATGAAAAATACTAGATATCAGCTGAGCCACACCTGTAAAACCACTTGCATATACATTCGCATCTATTAAGAAAAAATTTAAAGATATGGCTAGTAAAAATGAGCCTA
>Ga0209487_1001953_pt1 | contig 17009 bp, 9 predicted proteins | sample Poulit2012_FD_187524 | JGI IMG/M metagenome (GOLD analysis project Ga0209487, IMG submission 187524) | Agricultural soil microbial communities from Georgia to study Nitrogen management - Poultry litter 2012 (SPAdes) (version 2) | ecosystem: Environmental > Terrestrial > Soil > Agricultural land...
CGCTACCAGGCACAAGAACCCCTCACCCGCACCATTGACCAAATCAACCAGCGCTGGGGCCGGGGCACCATCCATAGTGGTCAGGCCAGTTATAAAGCTCCTTGGTCCATGCGCCGCCGTTATCTTAGCCCCCGTTACACGACCTCTATAGACGAGGTATGGACCGTTTTCTGCCATTAATTTTGCCCGTAGAGTCGACCGGGTTCGACGACGGGTCAACAGGGGTCTGTATAAAGACCAACTGCGCCCCCTGCTCTACGGTGAAACGCTCATGGAGATATGTTGTATACACAAACGTCGCCCGCCGCCAGCATTGTTACCAGCAATTAACACCAGCGCCAGCACCTATGCGGCGTATGTAGCGTATGTAGCGTATATAACAGTAAGCACACGCGACACACTGAGCACACCAAGCACATACCAAACACATAGAAAGCACGTACAGAGCATGATTCAATACATATGCATCATGCACAGACGGCCATATGCGCTTAGCATCTGCCGAGCCAACTCGGGCAGAAAACCATGAGCAATAGAGAAAAAATCGGGGAAATAACTACTGGCCCAAACTGGGCACAGGCAATATAAGAATATCGAAGCTATTTAATAAGGGCACATTGCTAAGGCTGATGATAGGTTAATAGTCAAAACCATTCATCAGCCTAGTTAGGACCACGGTCACCAACCAGTGAAAGCGGCCCGATCAGCCATTTATTAATGCTTACTGACTAACAGTATAGCCTGACTGTGATTTTGCGGCACCTTTTCGTGGCGCCTGTGCACTGCGTGACGAACGACCTGCACTGCCACGTGCCTGACGTGAGCGTGCACTCGGTTGACCCCCACCCGCGTAGCGACGGCGGCGACCGCGGCCTGCTCTTTTACGAGCTGCCTTGGGAGCTGTGGGTTGGGGACGCTGTGTGGGCTCTAAACCAGGCACTGTTTGCATGGGGATGGGCTGACCCAAAAAGCGCTCGATGCGGCGCACATCGGTCAGCTCGTCCATAAAGGCCAGGGTAAACGCCTGCCCATCATTGCCAGCACGACCGGTCCGTCCGATGCGGTGCGTATAGTCCTCGGCCTGCATGGGCAGGTCATAGTTAATCACATGGGTGATCCCCTGAATATCAATGCCGCGTGCCGCGACATCAGTGGCCACCAGCACCCGCGTCTGTCGACGCTGCAACTGACGCAAAGTGCGATTGCGTTGTCGCTGATTCATATCACCGTGCAACGCCGCCGAGGCAAAGCCATCCTTGCTCAAACGACGGGCTAAACGATCAGCACCCCGTTTGGTCGCGGTGAAAACCACAGCCTGATCCAACGCCCCATCCATCAATAAATGGTTGAGCAAATTGCGTTTGTGGGTAGGATCGTCGGCATAAAGCAGGGCCTGGCTGATATTGGCGTGCTGCTGTTTGGGCGCAGACACACGGATGACCTCGGCATCGTTCATCATGCCACTGGCTAATTTTCCTACGGCACCATCCAAGGTGGCTGAAAACAACAAGGTCTGTCGGGACTCGGGCGTCATGCCCACAATACGGCGAATATCGTGGATAAACCCCATATCCAGCATGCGATCTGCCTCATCCAAAATGAGGGTTTGCACCTGCTGTAACTGCACGCGACCAGAATTCAAATGGTCCATCAAACGACCGGGGGTAGCGACCAACACATCCACAGGACGAGATAACGCGCGTAATTGCTCGCGGTAGGACACCCCACCCACAACCACGGCCACATGAAAACCAGCCTCGCCAGCGGCAAAGGCCTTGGCCGCCTGGCCCACCTGAATCGCCAGCTCGCGGGTAGGTGCCAGCACCAACACCGCTACGGTAGCGGGCTCTTGGGGTTGATTACGATGACGTTGACGAGCGCGGCCACCTCGACCCTGACGATCGGCACGGCTCTCGCGATTAGCGGGATCGCCAGCACGGGCATCCTGCTGAGCACGACCGTTTTGTTGACGACGTGACTCTAATACACGCTGAATGGCTGGCAACATGAATGCGGCAGTTTTACCACTGCCGGTTTGGGCCGAAACCATTAAATCACGACCCTGCAATGCCTTGGGCACAGCAGCTGTTTGGACGGGTGTGGGCGAACGGAAACCTATTTTTTCCAGAGTGGAAAGCAAAGAAGGCGCAATGCCTAAAGACTCAAAAGACATGATTTTCCTTTGCTGCAGACGCAGCAATTGATTTATTGGCAAGCATCGGGCCGACCAATAAACCAAAAGAGCGCACAAAGGATAATGTGGCTTGGGGAGGTCAAAAAAACGCGATGACATGAAGGACGGCGCACGGGCCGCATCGCAAAATTCTCGCACAGACCCCGTCTAATAGCAAGAAATAGATCAAAAACCAACACTAATAGTTGCTACAAACGGGGCTGGCGTCAACATCAAGCATGAAAACCGCTAATCGGTTTAAAAGGGAATGTCGTCCCCCATATCGGCAAAGCTATCCATACCGCCGTCATCCATGCCACCCGACTGGCGTGATTGCTGGCCCCCTGCCTGTTGACCTGACTGTCCCCCTTGGGGTGCAGCGCTGGGACGTGGGGTTTGATCATAGGAATCCCCAAAATCAGCACTGCTATCACCGCGGCCACCTAACATTTGCATCTGTTCGGCGACGATTTCAGTGCTGTAGCGTTCGACTCCATCCTGCCCGGTCCATTTGCGTGTACGCAAACGCCCCTCGATGTAGACGGGACGGCCTTTACGTAAATACTCGCCAGCGATCTCTGCCAAGCGGCCAAACATCACGATGCGGTGCCATTCGGTTTCCTCGCGGCGTTCGCCCGTGTTGCGATCACGCCAATTAAAAGAAGTCGCCACCGACAAATTACACACGGCGCTGCCCTCGGCGCTGTAGCGCACCTCTGGATCGCGACCGAGATTACCCAAAACAATTACCTTGTTTACAGAAGCCATAATTTTTCCTGTTTAAAAAATCGCAACCCAAGCCTTGCTATCAAAAACAAGCACAGGTTGTATGCGTGCATATTCAAGCAAAATACCTAGCAACACCCAGCGGGCCAAACTGCCTGTGGAATCATTGTACCTATAAATCAGCTGCCTCCCACCCGGGAGGATCCGCAGATCCGAGCCTAAATTTAAGCAAACTCTAGTTTAAGCCGGCGTGTGCTCAACCACCAAAGGGCAACTAAAACGATGCTGATATAAAAACCACCCAGCGGACCCTGCCAACGGATCATCACACCGCCCGCAGCTGCGCCAAAAAACACCCCCAATGACTGGGCTGTGTTGTACACACCCAAAGCCAGCCCGCGCTCTTGGACCGAGGCCACCCGCGATACCAACGAGGGCTGTAAAGCCTCTAACGTATTAAATGCTGAAAAGAATAGCCATAACACAATGGCCAACCACCAAAAACTATGTTGTGACACAAAGAAAGCCACAATGGACAACCCTAACAGAGCCACCGCCCAGTGCAACATGCGCGCGTGCTGACGGCGGGATTCAATATAAAAAACCCACCCAAACATCACCACAAAAGAACACAGCATGACGGGCAAATAAACCTTCCACAGCTGCTCGGCAGATACCCCCATTTCACGGGCCAAAATCGGTGGCATAGACACAAAAAAGGTCATCAGCACAGCGTGCAATACAAAGACACCACCATTTAAATGCCATAACCCAGCATTACCCATCACCGCACGGAAAGCCGAGCGATCAGCCTCCATCGCCTGCCCAGCTGGGGCCACATCAGGAATCCCCCACACAGCCAACAGCAAGCATAAAAAGCCCAACAAACTGATGACCCAAAACAGCCCAGATAGCCCAAACTGCCCAACGATCACGGGTGAAATCACCAACGACAAGGCAAAAGACAGCCCAATGGACATACCAATCATGGCCATAGCACGGGTCCGGACCTCGGGACGAGTCGCATCAGCCACCCAAGCAGTAATCGCTGCCGAGACAGCCCCTAAGCCTTGGAGGATGCGGCCCACAATAATGCCGTCGATGGTTTGCGCCAGGGCAGCCACCACGCCCCCCACAATAAAGATCGCCAGACCCGCGACCACCACAGGGCGTCGCCCAAAACGATCGGCAGCCATGCCCAAGGGAATCTGCAGCATCGCCTGGGTCAGCCCATAAGCCCCCAGCGCAATCCCGACACGGACACTGTTATCCCCGCCCGGAATGCTTTGTGCCAGCACCGCAAATACCGGCGTTAATAGAAACAACCCAAACATACGGGTTGCAAACAGCAAAGCCAGACGCATGCTGGCCTTGCGCTCAGTGGGTGTCAGGACCAAACGCTGCTTTTTAGGACGCTTGGTACCTGCGTTTACATCTGCTGAACTCATCAAACTCTCTTTACTTGCTCAAAAACATCTTGGGACTTTGGTTCACATTTATCAGCCATGCGCGTTATATTAGTAGATTGACCTGAAAATGCCTAATTATGACTTAAAACATGCAAGCCATTCGCATTCGCGGTGCACGTACGCACAATTTAAAAAATATTTCTGTTGATATTCCCCGTCACCAACTCATCGTTATTACGGGCCTATCGGGCTCGGGAAAATCTTCCCTTGCCTTTGATACCCTCTATGCCGAGGGGCAGCGCCGGTACGTAGAAAGCCTGTCCGCCTATGCGCGACAGTTTTTACAAATCATGGATAAGCCTGACGTCGATCTTATCGAGGGGCTCTCTCCGGCCATTGCTATTGAACAAAAGACCGCCGGGCACAACCCGCGTTCGACCGTCGGCACTACGACCGAAATCCACGACTATCTGCGCCTGCTCTATGCACGCGTAGGCACCCCCTATTGTCCCACGCATCACCTACCTTTGCAGGCTCACAACGTGAGTCAAATGGTTGATGCTCTTTATGAATGGCCGGCCGAAGCGCGCATTGCTATCCTCGCCTCCATCACTGATCAGGCTGACCAGGGGTACCAACACCTGCGCATCCAACTACAGGCTCAGGGCTTTATCCGCGTGCGTATTAACGGGCAGATGCATCTGCTCGAAGAGGACTGGGACGAAGAACAACACCCCATCCAAGAATTACAAATCGTTGTCGATCGCCTACGTCTACGTAGCGAGCACCGTCAACGACTCAGTGAAAGCATAGAAACCGCCCTCGAGGCCGGCGGCGGCCGAGTCCTGCTATTAAATATGGACGCGTCAGCTGAAACCAACACCTCGACCGAGGCAGACACCCCAACTGATAACGCAAATGCGACATTGGCATTTTCCAATCATTTTGCCTGCCCACGCTGCGATGTATTGCTCGATGCGCTCGAACCGCGTCTCTTTAGTTTTAATAACCCCACCGGGGCTTGCGAGACTTGTAACGGCATGGGCAAGGTCGAGCGCTTTGCTCCCGAACAGGTCGTACCTTTCCCCCATCTGGGCTTGGCCAACGGCGCCGTGTATGGCTGGGATCGACGCAATGCTTTTACCGCCAACCTACTCCAAAGCCTGGCCACCCATTATGATTTTGACCTCAACACCCCCTACGAAGAACTGCCAGAATCTATTCACCAGGTCTTACTACATGGCTCAGGCGACGAGGAAATAGACTTTATTTATATGAACGAGCAGGGCGAGCATTTCACCCGTCGTCATACCTTTGAGGGGGTGATTCCCAACCTAGAACGCCGTTGGCGCGAGACCGAGTCCACTGCGGTCAAAGAAGAACTAGGCAAACTGCGCCACATCGTGCACTGTCCCTCATGTCAGGGGGCCCGCTTGTGTGCCCAGGCCCGCCACGTACGCATCGGCACCGAGCCCGGCCCCGGCGAAGAGCGTGGGCTGGCCATTTACGAGGTCGAGGCCCTTTCGCTCACCGAATGTTTGGAGTGGTTTGAATCCCTGCAACTACAAGGGGCCAAACAAGAAATCGCCCAAGGGCTTATTCAGGGCATCTGCGCACGGCTCTATTTCCTAGACAACGTTGGCCTGGGCTACCTGACCCTGGACCGCACCGCCAACACCCTCTCGGGTGGGGAATCCCAACGCATTCGTTTGGCCAGTCAAATCGGTTCGGGCTTGGCAGGCGTCATGTACGTACTGGATGAGCCCTCTATTGGCTTGCACCAGCGCGATAATGACCGCCTCATTCAGACCCTGCGCAAACTGCGTAATCTGGGTAATAGCATCATCGTTGTAGAACACGACGAGGACATGATCCGCGACGCCGATCACATCATCGATATGGGCCCAGGAGCCGGCGAACATGGGGGGCATGTCATCGCCCAAGGCAGCCCCGATGAAATCATGGCCGAGCCCCGCTCTCTGACGGGTCAATACTTAAACGGCGAACAGCGCATCGAACCCCCGCGCCGCCGCCCCGTGCATCACACGGGCGACGAGGCCACGCCACAGCTCAGCCTGTATGGCGCACGCGGACATAATTTAAAAAATGTAGACTTACACCTGCCCCTAGGGCGTCTGATTTGCATCACCGGGGTTTCGGGATCAGGAAAATCAACCCTCATCAACGACACCCTGGGCAAGGCTTTGGCACGCGACTTAAACCGAGCGCACAGCCAGCCCGAGCCCTTTGACGAAATCAAAGGCCTCGAGCACCTAGACAAACTTATTTTGGTAGACCAAAGCCCCATCGGGCGCACACCCCGCAGTAACCCTGCAACCTACACCGGGCTATTTACTCCCATTCGCGAGCTCTTTGCGGGTGTGCCCGAAGCTCGTCAACGGGGCTATGACCCAGGCCGTTTTTCTTTTAACGTCAAAGGCGGCCGCTGCGAGACCTGCCAAGGCGACGGACTCATCAAGGTAGAAATGCATTTTCTAGCTGATGTTTATGTGCCTTGCGACAGCTGCCAAGGCCAGCGTTACAACCAGGAAACCCTGCAAATACTATATCGGGGTAAAAACATCAGCGAGGTACTCAACCTCACCGTTGAAGAGGCATTGCATTATTTCGAGGCCATCCCGGCCATCGAACGACGTTTGCAAACCCTCAAAGAGGTGGGGCTGTCGTATATCAGACTGGGCCAAAACGCCACCACCCTATCAGGGGGTGAGGCCCAACGCATCAAGCTCGCCCTCGAGCTCTCGCGCCGCAGCACCGGACAAAGTCTGTATCTACTAGACGAACCCACCACAGGGCTGCATTTTCACGATGTGAATTTATTGCTGCAGGTATTGCAGCAGCTGGTGGATGCGGGCAACACCGTAGTGGTCATCGAACACAACCTGGATGTCATCAAATCCGCTGACTGGGTGATTGATCTGGGCCCTGAGGGTGGCCAAAATGGCGGTCAAATCTTGGCCACGGGCACCCCCGAAGACATCGCCCGACACCCACACAGTCACACGGGCCGTTATCTAGCCCGACTGCTGGATGCAGGTACCGCACTGCCCACACCCTAAAACCTACCTACATCTCAAACAGGGCGCGGTGCTCGCGAATGGCGTGGCGATCAGTCATCCCAGCTACGTAATCAGAAATGGCACGCGCCTGTTCAGTAGGATCATCACGGCGGTGCTCAGGGGCTAGCAACTGCGGATCATGGATAAAGGCCTCGAATAGCTCGCGCAAGATACGCTGCGCCTTTTGGCCCATCCGCGCAACCTGATAATGTCGGTATAAATTAGCATGTAAAAAACGCTTTAGATCAGTGGCCTGTGCCCGTACTTGTGGAGAAAACGCTGCCAACAAAGGCAACTCGCGGACCGCATCCACACTATCAGGCTGATACTTAGCAATATTGGCGCGGGTGGTTTCCGTCAAATCAATAACCAATGTATTAATCATGGCGCGCACCACCTCGGCCACCTGACGCTTGGTATCCACCTGGGGCAAACGCGGGATCCGTTGACAGGCCTGTTTGTAGTGCTCGGCAAACATCTCGACCTCGAGCAACTGCTGGATCGTGATCAAACCCGAACGCACCCCATCATCAATATCATGATTGTTATAAGCGATCTCATCAGCCAAGTTAGTGATCTGAGCCTCTAACGAGGGCTGGGTCTTGTCCAGAAAACGACGCCCCACATCGCCCAAACGCTCGGCGTTTTTACGATTGCAGTGTTTTAAAATCCCCTCGCGGGTTTCAAAACACAAATTAAGACCATCAAATTCTGCGTAACGCTCTTCTAGGTGATCAACCACGCGCAGACTTTGTAGGTTGTGCTCAAAGCCCCCTGCATCGGGCGCCCACTGGCGCATACAGGCATTGAGCTCTTCCTGACCGGCATGACCAAAAGGCGTATGCCCCAAATCATGCGCTAGGGCGATGGCCTCGATGAGGTCCTCGTGCAACCCTAAATTGCGTGCCAATGCGCGCGCTATTTGGGCGACCTCGATGCTATGCGTCAAACGCGTCCGAAATAAATCCCCCTCGTGATTAATAAATACCTGGGTTTTATATTCCAACAAACGAAATGCATTGCAATGGATAATCCGATCGCGGTCACGCTGAAAGGCGTTGCGCTCTTGGGGCGCGGGCTCTTGAAAGCGACGGCCCCGCGAAAACTGGGGATGACACGCATAGGGCGCGAGTTGCATCATGAATTCTCCTAGGGCTCCTAAAACAAAAAATCAACCAACCACCAATCAGGACTCGGCCAAAGCGTCGCAATGACGCAGTACCTGGGCGATCTGCTCTATATCAACCACCTGTACTTCTGCCTGCCCCATCTGTGTCAACACCACAAAGCGCAACTGCCCACCTAGGGCTTTTTTATCACTTTGCATGAGCTGATGCCAACGCTCTAAAGGCCAGCGCGGGGCCTGTACCGGGGCACCGATGGCAGCCACCAAATCACGGGTGCGGTCGACATCCTCGGCAGACAAATAGCCCAGCTGTCGGGACAGCTCGGCAGCCATCACCATACCGCAGCCTACGGCCTCACCGTGCAACCATTCACCATACCCCAGACCTGCCTCAATCGCATGCCCAAAGGTATGACCAAAATTTAATATAGCGCGCCGACCGCTCTCGCGTTCGTCCTCGGAAACGACTGCGGCCTTGACCTCGCAAGAGCGTTGAATGGCGTAGCGTAAAGCCTGTACATCACCGGCCAGCAAATCTTTGACATTGGCACTGCACCACCGTAGAAATTCTACATCTTCGATAAAGCCATATTTGATGACCTCGGCCAAACCCGCGGTGAGCTCGCGTTTAGGCAGGGTGGCCAGCACCTGGGTATCGATCTCTACTGCGATGGGCTGATAAAAAGCACCGATCATATTTTTGCCGCGCGGATGGTTAATGGCTGTTTTCCCCCCTACCGAGGAATCCACCTGCGCTAATAAAGTAGTGGGCACCTGGATAAAACGAATCCCACGCATAAAACTGGCCGCTGCAAAACCAGCCATATCCCCGACCACCCCGCCTCCTAGCGCGACAATCAGTGAATTGCGGTCAAAATGCCCTCCCAACAATTCATCAAAAACCGTATTTAGCGTGTCCCAGTTTTTATGCTCTTCGCCATCGGGTATCAGCACCACATGGACCTCGCGACCGGTCTGCGCCAAAGCTATTTCGACCTGGCGGCCATAAATCTCGTAAATGGTGGGGTTACTGATGACGGCAATGCTGCTCACGTCCTCGGGCACCATACTGCCCAAATGGGCCAAACGACCTGCTCCAATATGGATTGGATAAATTCCCCCTTCAGTCTGTACAGTCACCAGCGTACTCATAACACAACCTTTTTATATTTTAAAAATTCCATTAACTCGTGTACTGCCCGATGCACCGAGACAGCACCCGTAGTATCAAATACATAATCAGCCACTGAGGCGTACAAAGGCTCGCGCTCAGCGACCAGCTGAGCAATCCGAGCCTCGGGATCCGAGGTCTGCAACAACGGCCGCGATTTATCATAAGCCAACCGACGATATAATTCGCTGGCCTGGGCGCGTAAATAGATCACAACCCCGCGTTCAGTGAGAAAACGGCGATTTTCCTCGGCCAACACGGCCCCGCCCCCTGTGGCCAGGATCACCCCGGGTTGTCGCGTACACGCATCAAGGGCCTCGGTTTCGCGGCGTCGAAAGCCAGCCTCGCCCTCGATATCAAAAATCACTGCTACACTAACACCACAGCGCGCTTCCAGTTCGTGGTCCAAATCGATAAACTGACGATCCAATAGCCGTGACAAATGACGGCCCAGGGTGGTTTTACCCGCCCCCATCATGCCCACCAGAAAAATCGAGGTCGGCGCGTCGTCAGGGTTTACAAAATTTGATTCATTTGGGTTATCTTTTTGCATTGCTCGCAAAGAAAAACATGAGACATTTGTGTATTATCACATTAGCCGCGCAAAAACCCTATCAGACTTTGGAAAAAAAGACGCTAGGGCATTAAATCGTTACACTTGCATAAGTTAATATACCCATATCCATTCCGTTTTGGGTTTAAAATCCCTCTACAATGAGCAAATCATCACGTTCCTCTGCCCAATCGATCCCAGGCTCTGGAATCGTTCATCTACTGGTTAAATTCGTCGTGCTGCTCCTGGGGCTAGGTGCCAGCGCAGCGCTGTTGCTAGCCTTGGCACTGGCTTTAGCCTGGCCCAACCTACCCGATCTCAGCGCCATGACTGATTACCGGCCGCGGGTCCCGTTACGTATTTACACCGCGGACAAGGTCCTCATCGGCGAATTCGGCGAAGAGCGCCGCAATGTCATCCCCTTTGATGAAATCCCTGATGTCATGAAATCCGCCATCCTCGCGGCCGAGGATGACCGTTTTTATCAACACGGTGGGATCGATCTGCGCGGAGTCGCCCGTGCTGCCTTGGCCAACTTGGTTGCCGGGGCCAAAACACAGGGGGCCAGCACCATCACCATGCAGCTGGCGCGCAACTTTTATCTTTCCTCTGAAAAGACCTACACCCGTAAATTTTACGAGTTATTGCTGACCTTTAAGATCGAGTCGACACTGTCCAAAGACCAAATCCTCGATCTCTATATGAACCAAATCTATCTGGGTCACCGCGCCTACGGTTTTGGGGCTGCAGCGCGCACCTACTTTGGCAAACCGCTCGAGGAAATCACCCTGGCCGAGGCCGCCATGCTGGCAGGTATCCCGCGTGCACCCTCGCGCTTTAATCCCATCGCCAACTTTAACCAGGCCAAACGTCAGCAACTACACGTACTGCGTCGCATGCTTAGCCTGGGCTATATTACTGAGGACGAATACGATCAGGCAGTCGACCAGCCCATTGAGATCAAGTCCGCCCCCGGCTCACCTGCAGGTGGCTATGCCATCCATGGCGAATACGCAGCCGAACTCGCTCGTCAGCTGTTATTTGGCGTTTATCAGGATAATATCTACAGCCGCGGGCTCAACGTTTACACCACCATCGACTCCAAAGAACAAGAGGCAGCCTACCGCAGTGTTCGTGATGGGGTCTTGCAGTACACCCGCCGTGCTCGTTTCCCGGGACCCGAAGAGCGCTTTGACCTACCTGCCGGCATCGAGGATGATCCCGAGGCCTTTAGCGAGCTCTTAGCCGATATCCAACAAGACTTCCCTGACCGAGGCGATTTACTCGCGGGGGTGGTTTTGGACGCAGGTGATGACTATGTTGTCGCCGCCCGTTCGCCCGAGGAAATCATTCGTGTCGACAACCCCAGTGCCATGAAGGTGATCTTCCGTGGCATCGGCCCCAACGCCGGTGAAAAAGAGCGTATTTCGCGCGGTTCAGTGGTGTACCTATATGACAATGGTGAATACTGGGAAATCATCAACAAGCCCGAGGTCCAGGCGGCCTTTGTTGGGCTCGACCCCAGCGATGGCGCTATCCGCGCTCTGGTCGGTGGGTTTCATTTCTCGGACGGGAAATTTAACCGTGTCACCCAGGCCTGGCGTCAGCCCGGTTCAGCTTTCAAACCCTTTGTTTATGCGGCAGCACTGGAAAAGGGGCTGACCCCTGGGACACAGATATCAGACCAACCCTTTCATCTGACTGCTGCACAAACAGGTTCCAAACCCTGGAGCCCCAAAAACTACGGTGGCAGCTACGAACCCATGCTGACCATGCGCGATGGGCTCTACCGGTCTAAGAACATGGTCACTATCCGCATCATGCAGGCTATCGGCCCAGACTATGTCCAAGACTACGTGACACGCTTTGGGTTTGATAAAGAACGCCAACCCGCTATTTTGCCCACCGCTCTAGGCGCAGGAAGTGTGACCCCGCTGCAGTTAGCGGTAGGCTTTGGGGTCTTTGCTAATGGCGGCTATCGCATTAACCCCTACTTGATTGACCATGTCACAGACAGCTCTGGCGAGGTCATCATGCGTGCCAAGCCAATCGTGGCTGGCGATGCCAAGGCGCGTGCTATTGACCCACGCACCGTCTACGTCATGGACGAACTGCTACGTGGGGTGGCCACTTACGGCACCGGCGCGCGCGCCTCATCCACCCTGAAACGCAATGATCTAGGCGGCAAAACTGGTACCACTAATGATTCTCATGATGCCTGGTTTGCTGGCTACGGCCCTGATAGAGTGGGCGTGGCCTGGATGGGCTTTGACCGCCCCCGTTCATTGGGCCAAGGCGAGACTGGCGGTGGCGTTGCGCTGCCGATCTGGATTAATTACATGCGCACAGCCTTGGATGGCGTTGCAGCCAAAGAGCAAGGCCCGCTGCCCGATGGCCTCGAACGCATCGACGGCAATTACTACTTTGCCGAGTTCCCACCGGGTTCGGCCATCGCCCGCATCGGTCTGCCCTCACCCTATGACGAGGTTTACCAGCCCCGCGCCGATGACGAGGAAGACGGCATCAGCCAACTTCTGCGCTCTCTGGACGATGATAATCAGGACAGCGGCAACCGCAGTGGGGGCGCCCAGCCCCGTCCAGTGGATCCTGACCCTGATTCCACCCCGGGTCTGATTCCCTTTTAAACCTACACGATGACACACATCATGACCGCACGGTTTCGTTTTTGGCACAAACAACAGCAGGCTCCAGGGCGTTTACGTCCCTGGCTTATAGTGGCCACAGCGGGCCTGCTATTACTGTCTGGCTGCGGCTATAAGGGCCCCTTGACCCTACCGCCCAACGACCTCGCGCAACTCACCCAACACCATCATTCATAACGCCTCACTCATGAACAAAAGTACTGTTGCCCCTCATTTCCAATTTCAAGGCGGCATCCTGCACGCTGAAGGCTGCTCATTAAAAAAGTTGGCCCAGCAATACGGCACCCCCTTGTACGTCTATTCACGGGCCGCTATTAACGAAGCCTACCAAAGCTACATGCAGGCCACCCCCGACCGAGACGTTTTAGTGTGCTACGGTATGAAGGCCAACTCTAATCTGGCTGTCCTGCAAGAGTTCGCCCGCTTGGGCGCTGGCTTTGACATCGTTTCAGGCGGCGAGCTAGCACGAGTACTGGCAGCAGGTGGTGATCCCTCTAAAATTGTATTTTCAGGTGTCGGCAAACACGGTTGGGAGATCGAGGCTGCCCTAGAGGCAGGCATCAAATGCTTTAACATCGAATCCATCGGCGAGCTCGAACGCATCGCCGCCATCGCTGCCCAGAAAAACACCGTCGCCCCCATTGCACTACGCGTCAATCCTGACGTCGATGCCCGTACCCATCCCTACATTTCTACTGGCCTCAAAGACAACAAATTTGGCATTGACATTGATCTGGCCCCTGAAATTTACAACCAGGCTTTGGCCCACCCCTATTTGAGAATCGTGGCCGTTGACTGTCATATTGGTTCTCAAATCACAGAAATCGGCCCCTATCTGGATGCGCTGCAAAAACTGATCAATCTGATTCACCGCCTAGAGGATAACGGCATCGCCATCCATCATTTGGATATTGGCGGCGGATTAGGTATCCGTTATACCGATGAAACCCCCGCCACCCCGCAGATGCTACTAGAGCCTGTCTTTGCAGCCTTGGACAAGGCTGGCCTAGGCCATTTACAACTGGTGTTAGAACCAGGCCGCTCTTTGGTGGGCAACGCTGGCATCCTACTGACACGGGTCGAATACCTAAAGCATACCGAGCATAAAAACTTTGCTATCGTCGACGCGGCCATGAACGACTTGGTCCGCCCCACCCTATACGACGCCTGGCACGATGTAGAAATGGTCCGCCTACCCTGCGCCGACCCCACTAACGCCCTAGAGCCTCAGCCCGAACAGGTCTACGATATCGTTGGGCCCATCTGTGAAAGCGGTGACTGGTTAGCCAAGGACCGGACCTTGACCCTGGCCCCAGACGACCTACTGGCCATCATGTCAGCTGGTGCATACGCCTTTACCATGTCTAGCCAATACAACACACGTCCTCGCGCTGCCGAGGTCATGGTTGATGGAGAGCGCAGCTACCTAGTGCGTCGCCGCGAAGAGATCCAGGATCTATTTGCGCACGAACAACTCTTGCCTGAGTCTGACTAAACAGCTGATGTGCTAAAGCGTTGCACCTCTAAAATGTTGCATGAGCACTCGATAATCAATAAAGACGCATTAAATAAACGCTAAAAAACTGTAATAACCACTTTGGGGTGGCTGTTTTTTACATAGCGCGTGTACTAAGCTTGATAAAAGTTTGAATTAAGCGACATAATTTAAACTATTCAACTGTTTTAAAACGCTGCCTGCAGCGCACAATACACGGATGGCTAGTACACACATAAATGCTCGAGGGTCTAAACACCCAATGCTCATGCTGGATCGGGTGCTAAAACACAGCGCCTGCATCCTTGCGGCTGTGATCATAGCCTTTTTCACCATAGAGCTACTCAGCCGACCCCTGCTACGAGGCCCTTTGGTCTCGACCTATCAGGCCTGGATCGAGGGCGGTGTATTTATCTTAGCCATGGCCGTTTTGCTCATGGCTGTATTTGCGCGGCAGGTTTCTTATTTGTTGGTGGCCGCACTGATCTTTTGCCAAAGCTATTTTGGCGCAGGCTTGATGGGCTGGCACATCATGCAGCCTCACCTACTGCTGCATTACGCGCCAGAATACCTGATCGAACAATGGCTGCTAGGAATCACCCTGTTTTTAGTCGTGCACGCTTTTTTCCGGCTGCGACTACTGTCCTTTGCCTACCTCATCCCTTTGCAGCGCTTTTTGTATTATGGCGCTTGGTTATGGCTGCCGATGGCCTGGCTGATGCCCCCATCGTGGTTTTGGGCCGTCCTTAGCTTTTACCTGCCCGTTTATCTGACCGCCCTGTGTCTAAGCCTGATTGCCCGTGAATGGGTGCACCAACTATATGCCCCCTTGGTACCCTTTGCCTACACCACCCCTATTCAACTGATCAGTGCCGCCGGTAGTTTGGCCATATGGATCGCCTGGCAATGGGATCTATTACCCGAATTCATGCCTCCATTTGGTACCTTTGTCCTTTTGGCGGTGGCTAACTTAGGCGCCCTACTAGCCGTATTAGAAAACCTGCTTTATCAAAAACAAGCCATCCCCCGTCAGCACAACGAGCTCGAACAATACAAAAAACTATCGCTTTTTGGGCTGGTACATATTGATCACGACGACAACATCATTTATTACAATGATTTATTTAAACAGTGGATCAACAGCTATCAACTGCCTACCCCCATTCAGCACTGGTCTCAGTATTTCCCACGCCTAGACCGGCGCGCTATTTTTGAAAACACCCACAACAATCGCCCCACGGAAATCAAAGTCAAACGACTGACCATCGAGCTACCTGACGGCGTGAGTGCCTCATTTTGCCTATTTGGTTTTGCAGAAAAAAACTACACCATCTTGTATTTGGTCCCGACCCATGCGCACCAGGCCCTGACCCTGGCCGCCAAATTAAACGATACCCTGACCGGACACCTATACACCAGCCAGGGCCTCGAAGAGGTCTTTACCCGCATTGTGGGCAGCACCCGCAGTAGCCATGCGTTGCCCAACTTTATGGCCTATTTAAAAATCCACACCCCGCACACACAACGCACCGAACTCCAGGATCACAGCGTCCCGCTTAGCGAGGCTCTACATCGTCATTTGCATCAGCACACACGCACCCCTTTTTATATCGGCAAATTATCAGGCCAAGAATTTGTCCTGATTGTGACCCGTTTTTCAACCAAACACCTCAATCATTGGCTAACTCAATTCATCACCCACCTACAAGAAGACGTCCTTAGCCGTTTGAGCCACACCCCACACACAGCTCGCTGTCACGTCGGCGCTGTCGAACTAGGGGCGGCGTTAGATTATTCCAGCTCGTTAGCAGTCGCCCGTAGCGCCTGCGACCACGCCATTTATCACAGCGAACCCACGACCCTCTATCAACAAAACACCCCAGAACTGCAACTACAAATCGACCAATTACAGTTTTTCGAACAGCTAGACCAAGGCAATACACGCGGCCTTTTTTTACAAATGCAGCCGATCATCAGCCTGCGCAGCCCCGCAGATAGCTACCACGTCGAGGTCTTGCTGCGTTTTAAAAATGAAGAAAATAAATTATTGCCCACCGGCGCGCTCATCAACCTAGCAAATCAAAACGGCAGCATTACCACCATTGATAAGTGGGTATTTACCACGGCGTTGAGCTGGCTCGAGCAACATCAGGACGAGCTAAAACACATCCGCTGTGTCAATCTGAACCTCAGCGCAGTCTCTCTAAACAGCCCTGAATTTATTGATGATTTGATTGCATTATTAAAGAGTTACCCCACCATCCTGACCAAACTGTGCATCGAAATCACAGAGAGCATCGCATTGCTCGATCTCAGCTACACGCGCAACCTGATGCACACTTTGCAGGATATGGGCATCAGAATTGCATTAGATGACTTTGGGGCGGGCTATACCTCGTTTTCGTATCTACGCGAATTGCCCGCTAATGCATTGAAAATCGATGGCAGCCTCATTAAAGACATGCTAGATAGCTCTAGCAATACGGCCATCGTCCGCACCATCGTCGAGCTGGCCCAAAACCTGGGCATGGACAGCATCGCTGAATGGGTCGAAGACATTGACACCCTGCTAGCCCTAAAGGAATTAGGCGTGGACTATGTACAGGGTTTTGT
>Ga0209487_1001954_pt1 | contig 17005 bp, 14 predicted proteins | sample Poulit2012_FD_187524 | JGI IMG/M metagenome (GOLD analysis project Ga0209487, IMG submission 187524) | Agricultural soil microbial communities from Georgia to study Nitrogen management - Poultry litter 2012 (SPAdes) (version 2) | ecosystem: Environmental > Terrestrial > Soil > Agricultural land...
TCACCCATCCGCCACTCGTTCTTGTTGCAAGCAACAAGATTACCGTACGACTTGCATGTATTAAGCCTCCCGCTAGCGTTCATCCTGAGCCAGGATCAAACTCTCCATTGTATAGTTTGTTCGTATACCTAACCCAAACCTAGCTTTAATGCTCTTCCAATTTATTTCAAAGAACTCTTTATATTCTTCTTCAACATCCTTCAAAAACAGATTCTTTCAATCCATTCGCTCGAAGGGATGGCAAAGATACACTCTATTTTTATATTTCAAAAATTTTATTGAAAAATGTCTATCTTTTTTTTATTTCAGCCCCTCAATAATACTAAAACCGCATTTCATCGCCCCAATCATCTCATACAATTTCAACAGATCAGAGAGTGTTGAAGCCTCAAAAATAGGAAAAGATTTGGAATTACCATAAACTTGATATTTCGCCGATCAGACATTACAATATTATCCACAATCTCCTCCAGGGACACATATTAAATCCGATACCAAAGAACTCCTACTTTTGCCAACAGCCGGCAAATATAGTTTGCAATTGGTACAATAGTTCATTTTGATTAAATTTGCCCGTTAAAATTCACGGACGAACATCCAGCATTCACACTAAAGATCACTTTATAATTAAAAATTTTGTTTGTCATCTATGCCTTATCAGCAGTAGATGAGGTCAGGACGTCATCTGATTTTTAAAAAAACAACCTAAAAGCACTCAATGAACGAATTCAATAAAAGATGGACCGCGATAGGACTGGTAGTAGGAGTCTTTCTGGCAGCCATGGAAGGCTCCATCGTTGCCACTGCAATGCCGGAGGTCATTAAAGATCTGGGCGGCGAGCATCTCTATGCTCTACCTTTCTCCATGTATTTATTGACCACCACGATTTCCAGCCCTATCTGGGGCAAACTTAGCGATATCTTCGGGCGCAAAATCATATATGTTTCAGGAGTGATTTTATTTCTCTTGGGGAGCGCGGGGAGCGGCGCCAGCCAATCCATGGAAATGTTGATTTGGATGAGGATTTTACAAGGTTTGGGCGCAGGCTGTATCACGCCATTGACCTTCATCATCAATGCAGACATGTTTTCTGTTGTACGTCGAGCCCGCGTGCAGGGATACATGAGCGCAGTATGGGGATTTTCCGGGCTTGTAGGACCACTTCTTGGTGGATTTATCGTCGACTGGGTTAGCTGGCGTTACGTGTTTTACCTGAATATCCCATTCGGCATCAGCGCCCTGATCATGGTGATGATGTACTATAAAGAACAAATCACTAAATCCGATTTCAAACTGGATTGGATAGGAACTATTTTGTTTACAGGTTCAGCTTCACTTTTAGTTTATGGGCTTGAAGTAATCAATAGCTGGATGATCATCGCAGGCATCATCGGACTATTTGTCAGCTGGATGATCGATTCCAGACACCCTTATCCGCTCCTTCCGATCCAGAGCCTTCGAATGAAAATACCACGGTCTGCCATGAACCTCAATTTTTTGGCAGGCATGGCCTATTTTGGCATTCTTGCATTCTTACCTCTTTATGTCCAACGGGTAGAATCAAAGGGTGCGACCACAGCGGGGCTTGTTTTGACACCAATGATTGTCGGATGGACCATCACCAATATCATAGGGGGTCGGATTCTCTCGAGGGTGAGTCTCTTTTTTCTGACTCGACTCGGTTTTTTCATTCTCGTTATAGGATTCATATGCTTCGTGCTATTCTATAATTCCTCTATCTATCATCTTGCTACCTGCGGATTTTTCGTAGGATCAGGTATGGGATTCTCTATGCTGGGCACCTTATTGACAGCACAGGAATACTCTCCCCGGAGCGAGCTCGGATCTTCTACTTCGAGCGTTATGTTTGCCAGGACAATCGGCGGATCGGTCGGCGTATCTATCCTGTCGGCTATTATCGCACAAAATCTCGACAGCTCCCTGACAACAATTCAAAACTCATTCTGGTGGGCCTATCTCACTTGTACCGCATTTGCCATTTGTGCTTTTATTATCAGCATATCGCATTCTAAAGCGCCATTACCTGATCAGGACATCCATTCAAATCCATCCTGATTTCCTCCCACTCTTATGATATAATGCATCATAACGGACTTTCAGGGAGAAGAAAACCCTCCAATCACAACTAATAAAAACCAAGTATAGAATGTGAAGATCCGAAGAGAAATACAAGCTTGAGAAGTCTTAATAAACGGCATCCAGTCCGCCGCCACAATCTGATCCCAAAATTTTCTTTTGAAAAACCCCACCTCCACGTCTCTTTTTTGGCCATTCGCAAGTTTGCATAAATTTCACTATATTCACAAAAACATAAATATTACAAATATATTTCTGCATAAAACCTATCAAAAACAAACTAAAACAAAATACCACAAAATGAAAAACATACTCTTTTCACCTTCTATTTGGGTTAGTCGATCGTTGGGAGTTCTGATTTTACGATTAGCAGCCGGTATCGTATTTTTCATGCATGGTGCACAAAAAATCTTAGGATGGTTTGGTGGCGGCGGACTGGATGGCACCATAAGCTTTATGAATTCATTGGGGATTTCTACTTTTCTTGCCTATGTTGCCTCATTCTGGGAGTTCCTGGGAGGAATATTTCTCATTTTGGGTTTCCTAACGCGCTTCTGGTCGGCCGGACTTGTCATTCACATGTTGGTGGCAATCTTCACCGTTCACTTTAGCGCTGGATTTTTTGCATCCGATGGAGGTTATGAATTCAACCTGACTTTACTGGCTATTGCTTTATCATTGGTATTTTTAGGAGCCGGAAAGTTCAGCATTGACCACACCATTTACAAAAATTCATCCGTCGATACCGAGATTGTTCATTGACCTTTAACTATGCAATCAAGATAATCTCGGACAAAAGCAGGGTAGCCCCCATTTATTTTGACACAATATTTGATTGGGATCAAAATTTATTTCATCACCACGTTTCAACCCGGCCCTATCAATCTCCATGATCAAGCGTTCTCTTTCAACTCGGAAACGACAGATTCCAGTGAAGCTTTTGCGTCGCCAAAAAACAAACTTGTTTTTTCGTGGAAAAACAACGGATTCTCTATTCCACTATAACCTGTTCCACGCCCCCGCTTCATTACAATAACATGTTTTGCATCTGTCGCCCGAAGAATAGGCATACCATAAATCGGACTTGAAGGATCATCATCTGCAGAGGGATTAACCACGTCATTTGCACCAATCACCAATACCACATCTGTATTTTTCAATGCTTCATTGGCCTCATCCAAATCTAATAATTTCTCATATGGAACATCTGCTTCTGCCAGCAAGACATTCATATGTCCTGGCATTCTTCCTGCTACCGGATGGATCGCATACTTCATTTCGACATCCATTGAAGCAAGTAAATCATCCAGTTCCTTCACCGTTTTTTGTGCCTGCGAGACAGCCAATCCATAACCCGGTATAACCATTACATTTTTTGAATACTGAAGTAAAATGGCCAAGTCCGAAGTTGCAATTTCTTTCATTACCTGATCACCTGCTGCCACTCCTCCACTTCCAGCCTGAAACCGCCCCGCTAAAATCACATTCCAGATGGATCTGTTCATCGCTTTACACATTAATAAAGTAAGAATCGTACCAGATGCTCCTACCAACACACCTCCGATCAACATTGCCTTATTGTCATAAATCGCTCCTGCTGCAGCTGCACTCAATCCAGTGAGCGAGTTGAGCAATGAAATCACGACCGGCATATCAGCTCCACCAATAGGAAATACGAAAAACACACCATAAAACAGAGATATGATCACCAGCAATGCGAGCAATAATCCTCCCCCCAACCCATTCATCACCATCAAAACACCAATCCCAGCCATGGCGATCAGCATAAGCACGTTCAACACATTATGCATCGGGACCACCCATTGTTTCCGGAGAGTTCCCTCCAATTTCAAGTACGCGAGAACACTTCCTGTAAAAGATACTCCTCCGATCACCAGCGCCAAAACACTGACCACGATCGAGCCGGCAGGCGTAAGAGAATGGACCTTAATCAATTCCACAATACCAATTGTGGTTGCACTTGCTCCACCAAGACCATTGAAAATGGCAACTAACTGAGGCATCGCAGTCATTTTCACCCGCTGTGCCATAGGCAGTCCTATAGCTCCTCCAAGAATCAATGACCCAATGATCCAACCGTAATTCCCATTGCTCGCCACCGCAGAGCCAGACTGTTCTAATGGCTGAACCAATGCTCCGAAAAGTCCAATAACCATTCCCAGCAATGATATCATATTCCCTTTGGCTGCAGTTCTGGGATGCCGGAGCATTCGGATTCCTATCGCAAAACAAAAAACCGTAATCAGATATAAAATTGAAACTACACCGCTCATACTTATTCTTTTTCCTTTTTAAACATTTTCAACATACGACCTGTCACCGCATATCCTCCTACGATATTGATCATTCCAAGAACGATCGATATACTCCCCAGTATCAACGCCAGATAGTCATCGGATGCGGCAGTTCGTACTAATAAAATCCCCCCCAAAGTCACCACTCCACTGATGGCATTAGTTCCGGACATAAGCGGTGTATGCAGTACTGTGGGTACTCTGGAGATCATTTCAAAACCGAGAAATACAGCTAATAACAAAATGTATATTTCCAAAAGATGATCTGCTACAAATAAATTTATGGCTTCCATTATGATATATCGTTTATTTTCGCATTAGAAATAATTTCATCGTCCAAATTCAATTCGACTTTGCCATCTTTCAAGAAGAGATCGAGAAAATTCGCGACGTTATTCGCATACAATTCACTTGCCGTCTGTGGCATTGTATCTGCTAAAAATGAGTTTCCTACAATCTGAACACCTTTGTATTCAATCGTTTTATTGTTTTGAGTAAGAACTGTATTTCCCCCTGTCGAAGCAGCCAAGTCAATAATTACTGACCCAGTATCCATTTGCTCTATGATTTCTTCGGTAATGATTTTTGGTGCGGGTTTTCCTCTCAGCTGAGCTGTAGTAATGATCACATCGGCACCTCCTGCTCTTTCAGCCAGTTTTTCTTGCTGTCTTTTTTGATATTCTTCGGATTGCTCCACCGCATATCCTCCACTGTCAGCCCGGTCAACTGCACCTTCCACCTCAACAAATTTTCCACCGAGACTCTCCACCTCCTCTTTGACAGCCGTTCTCGTATCAAAAGCTTCAACTACTGCCCCGAGCCTTCTCCCTGTCGCAATTGCCTGAAGCCCGGCCACCCCGGCTCCAATAACCAATACTCTGGCGGGTCGTATACTTCCAGCAGCAGTAATCATCATAGGAAAATATCGGGGCAAAAGATCCGCGGCCTGAAGCACAGCTTTGTATCCGGCAATATTGGCCATCGAAGACAATACATCCATCGCTTGAGCTCGACTAATCCGTGGTATCATATCCAGACTTAATCCCACGACCCCAATTCTGGTTAATTTTTCACTTACAGAAGGATCATTGAACGGTTGAAATTCACTCACCCAGTACTGGGCAGATGTCTCCTGCACATCACTAAACCCTACACTGAGCAACATCTGGCTTTCTCTCAATATCTGATCACGGTCTTCATATACCGCATTTTCTTTCAACAAAGACTCCTCCCAATGAATCACCTCCTGAGACCTTTCGATCGCAATCGTCACTCCCTGGTCTTTTAGCTTTTTGATCACCTTATTGCTGATAGGCAATATGGATCTTCCCGGACTTCGAAGTATTCCTATTTTCATATTTGATAATAAATCTTCAATTCAAATGCAATTATACTATTTAAAAATGCTTTTCAATTGTTTTCTAATAAAAAAAACCTTGAATTCAGAAGAATTCAAGGTTTTCCACTTTATATCTCTTTTAAAATAGAGGATATATCATTCTTCTTCGTCCGAAGCTTCCCCAGACAGCTGACTTCTCAGAGCAGCCAGATCATCCAGATCTCCCAGAGTCGTTCGCTCAATTTTACTTTGCTGTTTCTTCAGCGTCTTTTGCGTTTCAACTCTCTGCTTCCTTCGCTCATCACGCACCTTATCATCAGCTTCTCTTTGGATATCTTCCAGATACCTCAGGTGAGATACAAGAATTCGTTTATCGTCCTGATTGAACTCAAGAACCTTGAATGTCATCGTATCATCTACCTGCCCCATACTTCCATCCTCCTTTCGGATATGTTTGATCGGTGCAAAAGCTTCCAAACCATAAGGCATCTGAACGATAGCTCCGCGATCATCTACACGGATAATGGTCGCATCATGATAAGAACCTACAGGGAACACTTTCTCAAACGTATCCCACGGATTTTCTTCGATTTGCTTATGACCCAGCGTGAGTTTGCGATCATCCTTATCTATTTCCAGAATCACCACTTCCAGATCTGTACCGACTTTAGTGTATTCTGATGGATGTGAAAATCTCTTCGTCCAGCTGAGATCTGAAATGTGGACCATCCCGCCGATTCCTTCATCCAGTTCTACAAATACTCCATATGGAGTCAGATTTTTAACCTCTCCGGTATGACGTGAACCAATCGGGAATTTAGTATCAATATTATCCCACGGATCTTCAGAAAGCTGCTTCAGGCTAAGAGACATCTTCCGGTCTTCCCGGTCGATTGTGACGACAATCGCTTCATACTCCTGGCCCAGATCAAAGAATTCCCGGGCATTTACAGGTTGATTGCTCCAGCTCACTTCTGATACGTGAATCAATCCTTCCACTCCAGGTGTCACTTCAAGGAATGCACCATAATCTTCAATATTGACAATGGTTCCTTTCACCTTGCTTCCTTCCTGGATATTCTCGTCCAACACATCCCATGGATGCGGCTGCAACTGCTTCAGTCCCAAAGAAATCCGTTTCTTATTCTCATCAAAGTCCAATACAACGACGTTTATCTTCTGACTCAGCTCCAGAACCTCGCTTGGGTGACCGATTCTACCCCAGGAAATATCCGTGATATACAACAGACCATCGATTCCACCCAAATCCATAAAGGCACCAAAATCGGTCAGGTTTTTGACCACTCCTTCCAGTACCTGTCCTTTCTCCAGGCTTGCAATAATCTGATCTCTCTGTTCTGCGAGATCACTTTCTATCAACGCTTTATGTGAAACTACTGCGTTTTTGATCGCTTCATTGATCTTCACCACCTTAAACTCCATCGTCTTCCCAACATAGGCATCATAATCAATGATCGGCTTGATATCGATTTGAGAGCCAGGAAGGAATGTTTCCAGACCATTGACATCTGCGATCAAACCTCCTTTGGTTTTACTTACGATGGTTCCTTTTATAATCGTATCGTTATGATAACTGTCTTTCAGTGCTTCCCATGTCTTCAACAGTCGGGCTTTTCGTCTTGACAAGACCAACTGTCCATTCTCATCCTCTTTCCGTTCAACATAAACATCAACTTGCTTTCCAAGTTCAATTTCTTCTGATTCTCTGAATTCTGACAAGCTGATGACTCCATTCGACTTGTAATTGATGTCCAATATGACATCACCATCCCTGATGGCAATAATCGTCCCCTTTACCACCTCATTTTCACTGATGTCGCTAAAGGTAGAATCATACTCTGCCAACATTTGCTCATACTCTTCCGGCTTGTATGCGTGCAATTGGGACTTTTGAATAGACCAGTCAAAATCATCATGTGCTACTGGCTCCGGTGCTTCCTCCGAATCCACATCCTCTTCAGTACTTTTTTCTGCAACTATCGTTTCAGAATCTTTTTCGTCGGCTGCTGTATCTTCTGCCTTCACAGAAGAACCAGATTCGTTTTCGGTGGCGGCACTCGTCGTCTCAGCATCTTCATTTTGATGATCTGTCTGATCCAGTTTTTCTTCTTGGGGTTGTTTGTTTTCTTCAGTCATATGAAGATTGGTTTGTATTCCGACAGTGTCGGAAGAAGTTTAAAAAATATTATATTGGCGCGCAAAGATACCATTCTTATGGGACATCTCAAAAGAACGCCTACATATTTATATAATATACGGTTTATTTTTGAATTAAAAGCTAAAAATGACCAACTTTTAAATTATATTTGTCTACATTATCTGTTTAGATGCATATTATGATATTACATCATCGTTCTGATCGGACTTTAGACAGAGGAACTGAAAAGCATAATGAAGTAGAACGAGCCAATCAAAACATTTCCAATCGATGGCGTTACTGATTTTATATTTTACAGTCTCCATTGTTGTGTCTTTTCTTTGCAGTTTATGGGAAGCTACCTTTTTAAGCATTTCTCCCTCTTTTGTAGAAATCAAATCTCAGGAAAATTCCTGGATGGGAAAAAAGCTACATAAATACAAGCAAAATATTGACCAACCCCTCTCTGCCATCCTGACACTCAACACCATGGCGCACACACTGGGTGCTGTAGGAGTTGGTTCACAATCTGCCAAAATATGGGGATCTGCATATTTTTCTTTACTCGGTATTCAGATGAATATTGAAGGAATGGTTGCAGGCCTGATGACGCTCGCTATTTTGATTCTTTCAGAAATCATCCCCAAAACCTTGGGAGCCGGATACTGGAAACAAATGGCAGGTTTTACTGTACGATCTTTACAAATCATCATCGTAATACTCTATCCGTTTGTGTGGCTGAGTCAATGGATTACCTCACTGATCAAGACTGACCATACCGAAAGTGTCCTAAGCCGAACTGACATCTCTGCAATAGCAGACATGGGAGCCAAAGAAGGAATCATCGAAAAAAATGAACACCAAATCATCAAAAACCTCCTCAAGTTCAGAAGAATATATGCAGAAGATATCATGACGCCCCGGACAGTGGTAAAAGCGGCTGATGAAAATATGACAATCGGTGAGTTTCATGAGAAAAATCCTGATCTGCGTTTCTCCCGGATCCCCGTATATTCTGAAAATGTGGATCAGGTATCCGGCTTCATCTTAAAAGATCAGGTCCTTTCGAAAATCATCGATGAGGAAAGTGATGAAACACTTATGTCGATCGCACGGTCCTTACCCAATGTGCCTGAAGACATTCCGGTTCCTGATCTGTTTGAATGGATGATGAACAATCAACAACAAATCGTAATGGTCCATGATGAATATGGCGGGATGGCCGGAATTGTTACAATGGAGGACATCATGGAGACTCTCCTGGGGCTGGAAATTGTTGATGAAATGGATGACACAGAAGATATGCAAATCCTGGCTCGTAAAAAATGGGAAGAGCGTGCCCGAAAGTTAGGATTGATCGAGAAAAATGAAGACAGCCAGCACAAAAGTAGCCAGCAGGATGATTCAAATTCAGATCATTTGTCCGAATAATCCAGAGGAAACAAATTACTTTTCATCCCATCCATCAAACCTTATTGAGGAGCATAGCTTACAACAGCTCCTTACGCAAACGAGCAACCGGAATATTCAGCTGATCCCTGTATTTGGCAATCGTACGCCGTGCGATTTTATATCCTTTTTCCAATAACGCCTTACGTAGCCGTTCATCACTCAATGGTTTGCTTTTGTCTTCTGAATTAATGATATCTGTCAGTATTTGCTTTACTTCCAATGTAGAAACCTCTTCTCCCTCTGTATTAAGAATGGATTCAGAGAAAAAATCTCTCAGTTTCTTAGTACCGTATTCAGTCTGCACATACTTACTATTAGCCACCCGACTGATAGTAGACACATCCAGTCCGGTCATATCAGCAATATCCTTTAAAATCATCGGCTTAAGTAGCCTCTGATCATTGGTCAAAAAATAATCGTACTGGAACTGCATGATCGCATACATGGTCTTAAACATGGTATCTCTACGTTTCGAAATCGCATCGATAAACCACTTAGCCGAATCCAGTTTTTGCTTTATAAACATGGCTGCATCACGATCCTGGGATTTTACATTTCCGTGCTCCCTTCTACTTTGGTAAGACTTTAGCATCGCCCGGTATTGGTCGCTGATTCGGAGATCGGGGGCATTCCTTGAATTTAAAGACAATTCAAGATCGCCACCATTATTCTCAATGATAAAATCAGGAATAATATACATCCCATCTCTTTTCCTTGCAGGAGCATATCCACTTGCTGGTTTGGGATTGAGCTTCAATATTTCATCAAAAGCATCTTTCAATTCTGTTTCCGTAATTTCCAGCACAGAAAGAAGACGGGAAAAGTGCTTTTTTGAAAATCTATCAAAATGTTTGGAAACTATCTCATATGCCAAATCGAGCGACTCGTTATCTTTTTCTTTTTCCAGCTTTTGACGAAGTTGCAATTCAAGACATTCCTGCAAATCACGTGCTCCGGAACCTGGCGGATCAAACCTTTGAATCATCGCCAATACTCGCTCGATATCTTCCTCTTCCGTCATAATATTTTGCGTGAACATCAGATCATCTACCAAAGCCTGTGTATCCCTTCTCAAATACCCATCCTGATCGATGCTCCCCAATATTTGAAGAGCAATAGTATAATCTTTGGGGTTGTCGAAAGACAACATCCCGAGTTGACGCTCCAGATGATCATGGTAACTATTCACTACCTCTATCGGGCGGCGATACTCTTCTTCATCTGAACCAGATCGATGATTATTTCTATATATGGTAGGATCATCCTCCTCAAACTCTTTCAGATAATCATCGACCTCAAAATCCACGACGTCTTCCTCGTTATTATCATCATAATCTGAGTCTTCAAATTCCTTTTCTTCTACAGTCGTGGCCCCTTCTTCCAAAGCAGGATTACTCTCCAACTCTTCTTTGATCCGTTGCTCCAAAGCCAATGTGGGAATTTGGAGCAATTTCATTAACTGAATTTGCTGTGGAGATAATTTTTGGGTCATCTTCTGACTCAGACTCTGTCTCAACATATCGGCATTTTTATTTTGTTACAGCAATATTACAACATTTTGCGCTTATATTACACTTTTACTTAATATAATATATAATTTTTTACTGATTCTACTTGCGGATTTCAGTATAAAATACTTATTTTGTGGGAAATTGTTGTGCAATACTATGGAAGATATTAAAAATCTCGGCTGGAAAGGCAGATTTGTAATGTGGATTTTCATCATCCTTATTCTGCTTATTATACTTTTCGTTTGGGTCTACGGAATGAACAAGGAAGGTCTTCCGGTATAATTCAGACCAATCCCATTTCTGTCCTATATTATAACCTGGATAAAACAGCTTCTTCGCCACGAGGATCAAAGTCTCCATCGTGACGAAATTCCATATTTGTTTTTCAACAAATATCACAGCACTCTATAAGTCCGGACATAAAGAATAACGATCTTACAGACTCCCACTTTTCTATTTTTCACACGAAATAATAGGCCGGTTAATGATTACAATTCAACAATAAACTCAACTTTTCCCTCTTTCACATCTCTCTCAAGTCAAAGTCTGGATAAAAAGGTGTTATTTTATCTATGCCTCATCATATAAATACTCGAAATAAAATCCTTATATTAACTCCACCTTTCACTCAAACTAAAGAGTATTATGAGTAAAAATGAACGACGAAATTTTCTGCGCAATTCATTATTAGGCATACCAGCCTTAGGTCTCCTTTCTGCTAAAAAGCCAAAAAACAGCCTTCCTGTTAATTCAAAACGACGGAATCGGATCGGCGTTTCCACCTATTCTTTTTGGCGGTTCAATGGTCCAAAAGAAGAAACTCCCATCGAATATTGTATTGACCAGGCTGCTGCGATGGGATTTGATGGAGTCGAATTACTCCTGGTGCAGATGGAATCAGATGAAAACAGTTATCTGCAAAAAATAAAAAGACAAGCATATCATGCTGGATTGGATTTAATGGGGTTCTCTACCCATCAAGGGTTTGTGTATCCTGACAAAGAAAAACGAGATTCAGAGATCAAAAAAACTATCCATCAAATTGAATTGGCGTATGCTCTTGGCATTCCGACGATGAGACTTAATACCGGAAGATGGGGTACGATCAAATCTTTTGATGACTTCATGGCAAACCAAGGAAAAGAACCTGTTTTGGAAGGATACACTGAAGAAGAGGGCTTTGAATGGGTCATCGACGCAATTGAAAAATGTCTTCCGACCGCAGAAAAATGCGGGGTTACTTTAGGTTTAGAGAATCATTGGGGGCTGGGGCGTACTGCAAAAGGTGTATTGAGAATTGTGAATGCTATCGATTCTCCGTGGCTTCAAATCACATCTGATACCGGAAACTTTTTGGAAGATCAATATAATCAATTAGAAATGATGGCACCACAAACAAGTCTGGTTCAGGCAAAAACCTATTACGGCGGTGGAAAATGGTACACCCTCGATATCGATTATGACAGAGTTGCTGATATTTTCAAAAGAGCCGGATACAATGGATATATCTCTATTGAATTTGAAGGAAATGAGGATCCCAAAACTGCTATTCCTAAAAGCCTGGAATTGATCAGAAACGCTTTTTCTAAATAGGCAATAACCGGTAAATTTTTTCGCTCAAGAAAAATCACAGAGAAAAGGAGACTACGTCTATATTACAACGTAGTCTCCTAAAGTAGTAGCGGGGACAGGATATATATACCTGTGTCCGCCCTAAAGGCGGATATGAGCCCGACTTATGTATCACAACAAAATATCTTATTACATCTCAAAATCAACATGATCCGATATCCACTGACGACCACGACCAGACTTTAAATACTTTTCACGATCAAGCGCTTCTCTCTTTTCATCGTAATACTCAACATGAACCACTACCCATGGACGATAACGACGCATGAACCCCTTCTTACCCAGATAATTATGAGAACGCATTCGCTCAACAAGGTTGCTCGTATATCCTATATACCTCTTATCATATCGAGCAGAATATAATATGTATACACAGTAAAATTTCATTCATGGTATGAATAAAATAAAAAAGGAGACTACATTTATTACAACGTAGTCTCCTAAAGTAGTAGCGGGGACAGGACTTGAACCTGTGACCTTCGGGTTATGAGCCCGACGAGCTACCAACTGCTCCACCCCGCGATATATTTCTTTTTTATTGGTTCCATCTCCCTTTTGGATTTGAACCTGCGTCCGCCAACGGCGGATATGAGCCCGACAAGAGCGACCTTGTCCGCCCATGGTGGAAATTGCTCCACCCCGCGATATATTTTCTCAATTCAATTATCATTCCTTGCTTTCAAAGAATTTCACAATTCTCATCGGAAAATATCATTCAAACCAACACCCTTCTGCCAATAGGATCACAAATATAGAGAAAACTTTTCAATCTACCAAATTTTCATGCAGATTAAATTCGCAACCTATTCCCGGCGCGGTGCTCAATACGATTTCACCCTTTTCGACAAACTTCTTATTCCCGAAATCATTCTCAATCAAATATTCCCCGTCCAAATCCAAGAAATCAAAGAAAGATGCCAGATGAGCAATTGCACCAATCCCGATAGAAGATTCTGTCATACATCCGGCCATCAATTTTAAATTTAACGCCTGTGCCTTTCGAATCATCTGAAGTGCTGGTGTTATCCCGCCACACTTTTGCAGCTTAATGTTGATTCCATCATAAAATTCAGACATTTCATCGAAGGAATCTATACCTTGTACACTTTCATCCGCAAAAATGTTTAACGGAATATCTATTTTTTTCAATTGATCGTCTTCCCCCGGCTTTAGAGGTTGTTCGATCATCTCTACCTCAGCTTCAACTAATCCATCTATATTTTGGATCAGTTGCTCTACCGTCCACCCAGCATTCACATCAACTCTCAAGGGACCATCGTAATTCTCACGTACCTCTTTCAGCAATTCCATATCTCCGGCGAATCCCATCTTCAGCTTGAGTACCGGCCAATTCCAATCCAATTTCTCCTGCCAATCCTCACTCGTTATCGTCAGACTTGATTCTACAGAAGGATTTGGCCTGCTTGTCACCATCTCCCATATAGGCATACCCGTCTTTTTGCCGTAGAGATCATATAAAGCACAGTCGACGGATGACATTACGGCAGGATCAGGAGAAATCTCCTCCCGAATCTCTTTATACAATTTTTCGGGAGTCCAATCCTCTTTTATCTCTTCCAGAAAAGAAGAGATAAAATCTAAGTCCCCGTATAGTTTGGCTTCATCTTTATGATAATAGGGAACCAAACTCAATTCTCCATATCCGGAGAAATCGCCCTCTTGAATTTTTACCAGAATCCCAGTCCTGCTATAATATGTATTATAAGATAATCGAAATGGAAACACGAGAGGGTATTCTCTTCTATAAACCGTAAGTTTCATATTTTTTATTGCAAATGATTGTTTTGGAATCAACAAGGATCAACATTTTTCATCAAAATTCAGAATAAAGCTTAGAATATTGCGACAATCTATCAAACATAGTATTCTGCTGGTCATCATCCATTCTCTTGAATCGATCCAACTTCGGGTTTTCATTATCCTGATGACACCAGTTTTTCAATCTATTCAAATCCGCTTGCCAACCTGCTCCGTCAAAAAATTCAACACCCCGAAAATCTCGTGCTTTATACAGGGAGCGATCTCCGTAACAGGTCCCCAAATAAACATACCGGAACCCATCTTCCTGGCATAGACGAATCACTTGGAGCATCAAATATTTCCCAAGTGGCAATCCTTCAAATTTTTCGAGATCGTAAAAGCAAAACCAATAATGAAGCATATCTCCCTGATTCGAAACAATGACATCGCCTGCATGTATATCATCCAATGTAAAACGAATAATCCCGGTAGCAAAAGGTGACTCCATAATATACCGGAGCCGCTCTTCATTCATCGCATCATCTGAGAATCTTGCTGCACAATACTGCATCCAAGAATTTTTATGTTCTGAAACATAGGAACTAAATTCATTTTTACGGATCCATTCGTAGTTCATAGTATATTCCTCAAATCTCCGTAACACCCGGCGGTTTTCAGATATGAGACTAAATTCTGAAAGATTGACTCGTAAACTTCTTGCCATATAATACAAATAGTTCGTCATCTCTGGATCCCCCGTATAAGGCAAGAACCCTTTATTGTATATACGACTATGATTTTGAATCGACTCAAAAACACAATATGGCACATAGGAAAAAGTATATGATGAATAATCATTTCGAAATTCAGAATAAAAAATACGCATCCCTTATCATTCTATTTTGGCAGAATCCTTATAATATAAAATTATATCTATCCACAAAAGTAATCATATAAAACAAAGAGAATTTCATTTCTATTGTTTCCTCCATCCAAAACCAGAAAAATAAAAACTCAACTTATTCTGAAATCTCATCTGTTGGTCAATAAAAACACTTCTTTCATCGAATGTCCTATCTATAGAATAGTACTTTGTTTTGCAAAGTAGTTTGAATCCTGTATCTTTATTTTCATGAAAATAGAAAACATCAAAGCACAAATGCGAAAAGGAGTACTTGAACTCTGTGTTTTGGGAATCCTGATTAATGAAACGATGTATCCTTCTGATATAATCAAAAAACTAAAGGACAATCAATTAATCGTTGTAGAAGGAACCATGTATCCCCTACTCAACCGATTAAAAAGAGACGGATACCTGAGTCACACCTGGGTGGAGTCACCCTCAGGACCGCCACGCAAATATTATAAAATCACTGAGAAAGGAAAACAGTTTCGAAATAATTTGGCAAAAGCTTGGGACGAACTTTCTCATGCGGTAAACATATCCAATCATCAAAAAAAACCACTCAATGAATAAAATCGAATATATCAATCTTGGCGGGAATCCTTTAGCGATCGATCAGGATGCTTATAAAGTGCTAAAACAGTACATTTCCAGTCTCAAATCCTATTTCGGCACATCAGAATATGCGGATGAAATCATACAAGATATCGAAGTTCGTCTGGCGGAGCTCATTCACGAATCGATGAAAGGCCGAAAAATAGCCAATAAAAAAGATGTGGAATATAGCATCAACATCATGGGGCTTCCCGAACAATTCGACTCAGGACATGAGGAGAATCAAAAAAGTTCGATGGATTCGGAAAAAACCACATTCAAAGAACAAGACAGGAAGTATGATAAAAAATTATTCAGAGATCCAGAAAACAAAATTCTTGGTGGGGTATGTAGTGGGCTGGCTGCCTATTTCAATATAGATGATCCCATCTGGGTCCGGCTCGCGTTCGTAGTCTTCACTGTTACCGGTGGAGCCGGTGTGTTAATATATATCATAATGTGGATCATCATGCCCAAGGCAAAAACCTCCATCGACCGTCTCCGGATGAAAGGCAATCCCATTAATTTCCAAAACATCGAAAACATGGTAGAAGAGAGTATCGACCACATATCAGGATTTGCTGATCGAGTCTACGACAAATTCAAAAAATAACCAATTCCTCTCGAATTATTATTTTCCATACATCTTCATGGAAGAATAAATATTCATTTATATTTATTCCCCTATGAAAAAAAAATCTCATGTTCCGTTAGTAGGCCAACAGCTGATTGTTCCATTTATCATTATTACTTCACTGTTTTTTCTGTGGGGCATAGCAAATGATATGACCAATCCCATGGTCTCTGCATTTAAAAAGGTAATGCCTGAGCTTTCTAATTTTGAAGCAGCTCTGGTGCAATTAGCATTTTATGGAGGGTATGCCACTATGGCCATCCCCGCGGCGGTATTCATAAGAAAATATTCATACAAAAAAGGGATCATCTTGGGTCTAATCCTATACGCTACAGGTGCATTCTTATTTTATCCGGCGGCATCTTATCAAAAATTCGGTTTTTTCCTTGCGTCTTTATACATTTTGACATTCGGACTTGCCTTCCTGGAAACTACTGCCAACCCCCTAATCCTCGCTATGGGAGACAAAAGAACAGCTACTCAAAGACTCAACCTATCCCAGGCTTTCAATCCAATGGGCTCACTGCTTGGTATGCTTGCGGCACAGCTCATTGTGATAGAAGCACTTAGATCAGATCAATTTACCACGGATGAATATAACGCCCTG
>Ga0209487_1001955_pt1 | contig 17002 bp, 16 predicted proteins | sample Poulit2012_FD_187524 | JGI IMG/M metagenome (GOLD analysis project Ga0209487, IMG submission 187524) | Agricultural soil microbial communities from Georgia to study Nitrogen management - Poultry litter 2012 (SPAdes) (version 2) | ecosystem: Environmental > Terrestrial > Soil > Agricultural land...
TCTCTGCCAACAGTATCGTGGCAGGGCTGTAGAAATCAGGACGCATCATGGGCAGGTTCATAGAGGAATAATTGAAAATGTGAATCAACGTCGCGTTCACTTGAGACCATTAGGAAGAAGAGGCGGTGGATTAGGTGGCTTCGGCTATGGAGGATTCGGTCCTGGAATGGGTGGTTATGGTCCATATGGTTATGGACGTGGATATCGAATTGCCTTAGGTACAATTGCTGCTTTATCTTTATTACCTCTTATTTTTTGGTAACAAATTAATGTGAAAATTATATACATCCACAGAGGATCAAAGGTTAGCCTGTCTGTGGGTGTTTTTTTATGTAGATAATATGAATGATAAGATATCAAAAAATAATTAATATTATGATAAGTAATGAATAGGCTTTTATTAAGACGTAGTCGCTATGCCAAAAAGATCTTCAATGTAAGCGATTTATTATAAAAGGAGGGAGTCATATGAAAAAGAGTTTAATTTGGCAAATTGTTGGTGCATTTATTCTTGCTATTATAGCTGGTCTTATATTTGGAAATCAAATTAGCGTTGTAGAGCCCCTTGGTGATTTATTTTTAAGGCTTATTAAATTTATTATTGTTCCATTAATCTTATCAACAATCATTGTAGGCGTCACAAGTACTGGAGATATAAAGAAGTTAGGTCGATTAGGTGGAAAGACAATTTCTTATTATTTAGTGACAAGTTTCATTGCAATTTCCCTAGGTTTATTAGCTGGCTTTGTATTTTCACCGGGAACAGGGACGGATTTAAAGATGACCGGTGAAGAAGTAGACGTGGCAGAGTCAGAAGGTGTTGTTCAAACCATTTTAAACATCATCCCAACGAATCCAATAGAATCATTAGTAAATGCGGATATGCTACAAATTATTTTCTTTGCTATATTTGTGGGAATAGGAATCACTATGGTGGGAGAAAAAGCTGAACCTGTCAAACGGTTTTTCGATGGTTTTGCTGAAATTATGTATAAAATCACAGGTATGATTATGACTGTTGTACCCATAGGTATATTCGGTCTCTTAGCTCCGATTGTCGGGGAATATGGAGCGGCTGTTTTATTACCACTCATAAAATTAATAATAGCCATGCTTATTGCATGTTTAATTCATATTATTATCGTATACTCTGTAGCGGTTAAAATGTTGGGTAATATGAATCCAGGTCAGTTTTTGAAAGGAATTTTCCCGGCAGCTGCGGTAGCATTCAGCACTAGTAGTAGTGCGGGGACTCTCCCGGTAACAATGAAGTCTGCAGAAGATAATTTGAATGTATCAAAGGAAACGAGTAGTTTTGTTCTCCCTTTAGGAGCAACAATAAATATGGATGGAACAGCGATTTACCAAGGCTTGGCGGTCGTTTTTATCGCTCAATATTTTGGAACTGATTTAACCTTTGCTCAGCTAGCAACAGTTGCGTTAATAGGGACGTTGGCTTCTATCGGCACAGCGGGAGTACCAGGTGCCGGAATGATTATGTTAACGATGGTCCTTGCTGCTGTTGGATTGCCTTTAGAAGGTTTGGCACTTGTTGCAGGGATTGACCGTATTCTGGATATGATGCGCACATCTGTTAACATAATAGGTGATGCATCTGCCAGCGTGGTCGTTGACGTCTCGGAACAAAAGAAGCAGAAGAAAGTGTCTTGAGATAAATTAAACAACAATATTTTATAAAATACACACCTTTTTGCCATAATAGGTTGAAGGGTGTATTTTTTATGTTTAATTTATATAGTCTTTTTCATTTATTATCGTTTGTATCTATGCTAAAATTAGCTTTCGTAGTTTAAAAAAACGTACTTTTTAATGTAATCTTACTAAAAGAAAGTGTGATATATGTGATTGACCAGCAAAATCCGCCTCATTCTTCAGAAACAATAAATAGAACACCAATTGTCATTGTTTTAATTTCTGCAGCTTTTGTGGCTATTTTAAATCAGACCTTATTAACAACAGCATTTCCTCATATTATGAAAGATTTAGATATTGATGCTAACTCTGTTCAATGGCTACAATCGGTTTTTATGTTAGTTAATGGGATTATGATTCCTATTACTGCGTTCCTGATTGATCGTTTTACAACAAGACAATTATTTTTTACAGCTATGGGTTTATTTGGAGTAGGTACATTTATATCTTCAATTGCTCCTAATTTCACTATTTTGCTGACAGGTAGAGTCCTGCAAGCAGCAGGTGCTGGAATTATGATGCCTTTAATGCAGACTATTTTATTTCTTATTTTTCCCATTAATAAAAGAGGATCTGCAATGGGAATGTTTGGTATGGTCATCGCCTTTGCACCAGCTATCGGACCAACATTATCAGGGTGGCTCGTAGACCAATTCCCATGGAGAAGTTTATTTTATATTGTTTTACCGATCGTTGTCATTGACTTGATCGTTGCTTACTTCCTCTTAAAGAATGTTACTAAACAGAAGTATCCAAAGGTCGACATGTTATCAATCGCCTTATCAACTCTTGGGTTCGGCGGTATATTGTATGGATTTAGCTCGGCAGGCACCCATACTTGGACAAGTGCACATGTGTATGTATCCTTAATTATTGGAACTGTTACTTTAGTATGGTTTATCCTACGTCAATTGAAATTAGAACAACCAATTCTTGAATTTAGAGTGTTTAAGAACAAAATGTTCACTATTACAACAGCGCTTGGAATGGTCTCATTCGTTGCTATGATAGGGGCTGCGGTCATAATGCCAATCATGATGCAAGATATGCTTGGATTCTCTGCGATGAAATCTGGAATGTCACTTATGCCGGGAGCCATTATCATGGGACTTATGAGTCCAATTACAGGAAGACTATTTGACAAATATGGTGCACGATGGTTAGCGATTATTGGGTTAGTTATTACGGTCATTACTACCTTCATGTTTGCAAATTTACATGTGGAAACGTCCTTTACGTATTTGGCAACTGTAAACGCCATTAGAATGTTTGGAATCGCAATGGTGATGATGCCAGTAACAACAGCAGGATTGAATTCATTAAGCAATGAGCTTATTCCGCACGGTACAGCCATGAATAATACTATGCGCCAAGTTGCAGGATCTGTAGGTACTGCTTTGTTAGTTACCATAATGACTAAAGCAACCATTCCCGAACAAGGAGTTGAGGGTATGATTCGAGGTGTCAACGTCTCCTTCATTGTTGCTGGTATATTTGCAATTATAGCACTCGTATTGGCCTTCTTTGTTAAAAATACAAAGCCAGTTGAAATGCCGACACAGCAAGGTAATTAAATGAACCAAAAAAATAGTACAAATCTATAACTGACCAATAAGAAATCTTGGAGGATGATACTTCTCAAGATTTCTTATTTTTTGATTTGAAAAACTATAATATCCTTGAATCGCTTTGCTCTTCCGGTCTCCTTTATCCCGTCAGGAGTACATCCAGTTTGTACATTCTTAAACGGCGCCTCACGCTTTTTTTGTGAATAAAGGGATTAAGAGATTTATGTGGAATTATATAAGTTAATGAGGCAAATATTTGAATTAAGACTAAGGAGAGATGAACTATGGTTTATCATAGTAAGGCGACAACAACGGATAAAGCCTATTTAAAGCTCAATAATAAAATCACCGAATACATAACTACCGAAGACAAGTTACAAGGAGCTCTAGTTGGCATGGAAGTAAAAGAAGCAACAACTGGAAACACAATTTTAGAACATATGTCCCATACCCGTTTAAGACCTGCTTCAAATATGAAAATATTTACGAGCATTGCTGCTTTATCAGTTTTAGGTGAAGATTATACATTTAGTACAGATTTATTAATAGATGGTTCAGTTAAAGATGGTCAGTTACATAGTACTTTATATTTGAAAGGAAAAGGTGATCCAACTCTTTTAACATCGGATTTGAAAATATTCGCTAAGCAAATAAAAGAAGGCGGAATTAATGTTATTAAGGGAGATATTGTAGGAGATGATACTTGGTATGATGATATACGCTTATCGAATGATATGATTTGGAGTGATGAACATTTTTATTATGGTTCTCAAGTTTCAGCTTTAACTGTTTCACCGAACGCTGATTTTGACACGGGATCGATTATCGTAGAAGTGACCTCCACCGAGATTGATGAAAAACCCGCTGTAAAGATTCTTCCGAACACGAGTTACGTTGATATCGAAAATAGAGCTGAAACATCTCTAGCAGGCTCTGAAGATGATTTAATTATTTACCGAGAACATGGCACAAACAAAATTATTATTGAAGGCTTCATGCCTGTTTCACTACCACCAGTCCGTGAATGGATTGCAGTATGGGAACCAACTTATTATGTTCTTGCATTATTCAAGGAAGCATTGCAACAAGAAGGTGTCAGCTGGACAGGTAAGTTACGCAGAGCAGCGGCACCTGAATCGGCTCAACTCTTGTACAGTCATTCATCAGAACCTCTATCTAAGATAATTATTCCCTTTATGAAATTAAGTAATAATGGACTTGGAGAAATGTTAGTAAAAGAAATGGGAAAATTTATGTGTAACGAAGGTAGTTGGGAATATGGGCTAGATGTTTTACTCAATCAATTAAAAACATGCGGAGTAAATACCGATACATTAATAATTCGCGATGGTTCAGGAATTTCTCATGCCACATTAATTCCTGCCCATGAAATAATAGAAGCTTTATGTCATATACAAAATGAACCTTGGTTTCCGGTCTTTTTAAATTCTTTACCTGAGGCAGGAAATAATGAAAGAATGGTAGGTGGCACATTAAGCGAACGTTTAGAGGAATATGAGGTGAAAGCTAAAACAGGTACGATTTATAGTGTCAGTACATTGTCTGGCTATCTCATTGGTCGAGAGAATAAAAAACTTATTTTTTCATTATTATTGAATAACCTTCTTGATGAAGAAGATGGACCGGGAATATTAGACCATATAATCAAAATAATTGCAGAACATGCATAGCGTAGCCACTTAAAAGATCAATTTCTCCCCTTTTAGATAATTATATTTGACTATATACCCCACGTGGTATATAGTGGACTTTAACTTCTTTAAAGAAAGGGGAGAAATACAATGCAATATGATACTAAGATGAAAAATCGTTACGAATTGAAGGCCAAGTAGAGGGTTAATTCATATGATGGAAAAAGAAAAAGAATGCGAAGAGATTGTCTATCAAATGTCTGCTGTCAAAGGAGCATTAGACCATGCTTCAGCCATGATAGTAAGTAAACATTTAGAGCAATGTATACATGAATCAAAAGAAGACCGTCATGCTGAAAAACTTGTTGAAGAAGCTGTTAATTTATTGATTAAAAGTAGATAAAATAATTTATTTATTTTTTTACTAAATTAAATACATATAGGGGTATACGTATTTAATCGTGGAGGATAAGGAAGGAGAATGAAGTCATGAGTCAAAAGACGAAAACAACAATTGTATTGTTTAGTGGAGATTATGATAAGGCGATGGCGGCATATATTATCGCAAACGGTGCTGCTGCCTATGATCACGATGTTACAATTTTCCATACGTTTTGGGGACTAAATGCGTTACGTAAAGAAGAAAATATACCAGTTAAAAAAAGTTTTATGGAAAAAATGTTTGGTAGGTTTATGCCAAGAGGTTCAGATAAAATGGGGCTTTCTAAAATGAATTTTGGAGGCTTAGGCCAAAAAATGATTAAAAAAGTTATGAAAAAGCACAACGCTGTCCCCCTTCCACAGTTAATTGACATGGCCCAAGAACAGGATATAAAATTGATTGCTTGCACGATGACAATGGATTTACTTGGATTGCAAAAAGAAGAATTATTAGACGACATCGAATATGCAGGAGTTGGCGCTTATATCGGTGATGCTGAAGATGGTAGTATTGATTTATTTATTTAAGTTAAAGTACAGTTTCTGGAGGGATTTAATATGACAATTAAAGTAGATTATACTCTTGATGCAAAAGGTTTAGCATGTCCGATGCCGATAGTGAAAACAAAAAAAGCTTTCGCCGGTTTGAAACCTGGAGAAATCATAGAAGTACAGGCAACAGATCAAGGTTCTATTTCCGATTTGAAGGCTTGGGCAAAGAGTGCTGACCATGATTATTTAGGAACAGATGAAGAAGGACCGCTTATAAAGCATTATATAAGAAAGGTAAGCAGTCCAGAAACTAAGGAAGAAAGAAAACACGATACAGTTTTAAGCCTAGAAAATTTGCAGGAAAAGATCGAAAATGATGAGAGCTTATTTATTTTAGATGTCAGGGAGCCAGCAGAATTTGCTTTTGGGCACATACCTGGGGCAATAAATATGCCTTTTAGTCAGATGGAATTTAATAAGTTAAATAAAGATGAATCGATTTATGTTATTTGTAGATCAGGTAACCGAAGTGATTTAGCTGCACAAAGACTTTCAGACGAAGGTTTTCAACAAATTGTTAATATAGTGCCTGGCATGAACCAATGGAAAGGTACTATTGAAAAAAATTAGGAGGGATTTAAGTGGTTAAAAGAATTACATCAAAAGAGTTAGCTAGCCGAATTTTAAATCAAAAGAAAACATTTATTTTGGATATTAGGAATGCTGAAGAATTTGATGACTGGAAGATTGAAGGAAAAACGGTAGATATCATTAACGAACCTTATTTCAATCTACTAGATGGAGTTGACCCTCTTGAAGGAAAAATAGAAAAAGACCAAGAGGTACTTGTGGTTTGTGCTAAAGGTGGATCATCAGAAATGATTTCTGAGATGCTTGAAGAGGCAGGCTATACAAAGGTTTATAATTTAACGGGTGGCATGGCAGCTTGGAGTGAACAGCTTACTCCAGTCAAAATTGCCGATCTAAAAGATGGAGGAAAACTTTATCAATTCATTCGTTTAGGTAAAGGATGTTTATCTTACTTGATTGAATCAAACGGAGAAGCTGCTGTTATTGATATTAGCCGTAATATCGAAGCTTATGAAACATTTGCCAGCGAGCATGAATTGAAAATAACTCATGTGCTGGATACGCACTTACATGCAGATCATATTTCCGGTGGAAGACGCTTGGCAGAAAAAGTAGGTGGAACTTATCATTTACCACCAAAAGATGCAACTGAAGTAGTTTATAATTATGAACCGCTTGTTGAAGGTGAAGATATTACAATTGGTCATACTTCTATTACAGTCCAACCGATCTATTCGCCTGGTCATACGATAGGCAGTACATCGTTTATTGTCGACGGCACTTATTTGCTGTCTGGTGATATTTTATTTGTTGAATCGATTGGCCGGCCTGATTTAGCCGGTAAAGCAGATGACTGGGTAAGTGACTTAAGAGAGACACTATATGAGCGTTATAAAGAATTATCTAAAGAGATTATTGTCCTACCAGCTCACTTTTCCTTTATTGAAGAATTAGGGGAAGATGGACATGTGTCAGCCAGTTTGGGAGATCTTTATAAAAAAAACTCTGGACTCCAAGTTAACGATAAAGAAGAATTTAAAAAGATGGTTACTGAGAATTTACCGCCACAACCGAATGCCCACATGAAAATTAGGGAGACAAATATGGGGAAATTGACTCCAACTATAGATGAACAAAAAGAAATGGAAATAGGCCCCAATCGTTGTGCGGTTCATAAATAAATTTTAATTTATATTAGAGGAGAGATGAAAAATGGACGTTAAAAAAACTTTAGATGCCACAGGAATTGCCTGCCCAATGCCAATCGTTAGAACTAAGAAAGCAATGGAAACTATAGCATCGGGCGAAATTTTAGAGGTTCATGCTACAGATCCCGGATCAAAAAGTGACCTTACAGCTTGGACGAAGTCAGGGGGACATGAACTGCTAAAAGATACTGAAGAAGAGGGCGTCTTTAAATTTTGGATAAAAAAAGGATAATATAAGCCTCCATAATCGGGGGCTTTCTTAATTTCTAGGGGGTGTCAAAAATCGAATATTCTATTATATTTTTAGTATTATTGTTTGTTATCGGTTTTATCGGTTCGTTTGTATCAGGAATGGTTGGAATTGGTGGTTCTATAATTAAATATCCTATGTTGTTATATATTCCGCCTGCATTAGGTTTCATTGCTTTTTCTGCACATGAAGTTTCAGGAATTAGCGCCGTTCAGGTATTTTTTGCAACTATTGGTGGTGTATTTGCATACCGTAAGGGTGGTTACTTAAATAAACAATTAATTATTTATATGGGGACAAGTATATTAATTGGTAGTTTTATTGGTGGATATGGTTCCCGTTTTATGACTGATAGTTCAGTGAACTTGGTTTATGGTATTTTAGCAGTATTAGCAGCTGTCATGATGTTTATTCCAAAAAAAGAAATTGATTCCATTCCTCTTGAAAAAGTAACCTTCAATAAGTGGGTTGCTACTGTATCGGCTTTATTTGTTGGTATTGGAGCAGGAGTAGTTGGAGCTGCGGGCGCTTTTATATTAGTTCCAATTATGTTATTAATTTTAAAAATCCCAACCCGAATGACAATTGCGACATCGCTTGCCATTACGTTTATCTCCTCCATTGGTTCCACGATAGGGAAGCTACTTACTGGACAGGTTTTATTAGTTCCTGCTTTAATTATGATTGTAGCTAGTCTTATCGCTTCACCACTTGGCGTTAAAGTAGGTAAAAAAGTAAATGTAAAACTATTGCAAGGCATCTTAGCCGTACTTATCTTGGCTACAGCAATTAAAATATGGCTAGATATACTCGTTTAGTAGATTGGACAAGGAATTTCTTCAGATTTTTTCCTTCATAATAACGATGAAGGACAAGTTTTAGGATTTTTAACGAATTATGTCCTTCATCTTATAAATTATCATGACAGTGAAACATTATTTCAAGGAAATCGTTGAACTAGCGAACATCAATGTATTTCCAATCAAATTTTGGGAAAGTTTATGGCTTTATTTATGTTAATGAACTGAGCAATAACATAACAAAAGTAGCGAAGTCTTGTTAAGAACTTCACTACTTTTGTTTATTCTTCATTGGTTAAATTGAGTAAATCCAGAGCGTTGAAAAAGAGACTTAAGATCATGGCTACTATGGTGGCTAGCCCCATACCGGTTAGGGAGATTTCACCAATATTAATGGAAGCGCCACTAATCCCAATAACTAATACAACACATGTTAAAATTAAATTTTGCGGACGATTGTAATCCACTTTGGCTTCAACCAACATTCGAAGTCCACTCACAGCAATAATTCCAAATAATAGTAATGAAATGCCTCCCATAACAGCAGGGGGGATGGATGATATTATAGCTGCCAACTTACCAACAAACGACAGGACAATTGCAATAACTGCCGCCAAACCAATAATCCAAGTGGAATACACTCTAGTTATCGCTAATACCCCAATATTTTCACCATATGTTGTATTTGGTGTAGAACCAAATAAGCTGGAAAGTATCGTAGAAACACCATTTCCTGCAAGTGACCGGTCAAGACCTGGATCTTTGGTTAAATCTTTGTTAACAATACCAATCAATATAGGAATAATTTTTAAAAAACCTCTTAATGTAACCCAACAAATAATCGTAATTAAGAGTGTAGCTAAGGCAACGAGTGCTACTGTCAAATCCATTGACCAATTTTCAACAGCATCTTCTGGTGGTATCCAGCCGGCCATATCGGCTGCAACAGGTACTAACTCAAGACCAATTACAGCAACAATTGCCCCCATAGCTGCAGGTGGGAATAGAACATCAATCCAAGCCGTGCCAACGAACCTTATAATCACTGCCACTAAACATAAGACAATTCCTACAGCCAAAAACCCTCCTAAAACGTAGCTGTATCCATCTCCACCATACATATTTAAAACCACAAACACAGGGGATATAAATGCAAAGCTTGAACCAAGATAAGCGGGTATTTTTCCCTTGGTCATAAAGATATAAATAAGCGTTCCAACACCATTCATTAATAAAATTGTGGCGGGGTTCACACCGAATAATACAGGTACAAGAACGGTTGAACCGAACATAGCAAATAGATGTTGTAAGCTAAGCGGTAAACTTTTTAAAAGCGGTAATCGTTCATCAACTTGAATCTCAGAATGTGACAAAGTCCATCTCTCCCTACATTAATTTGATGGTTTATCGGTTACCGCATTGTTTCCATAAAAAAACCTTGCCATTGAATTGGCAAGGTAATAAAATTAGACATATAAAGACAAATGTGTAATTTTTGTAGAGCAGATGAATCCTGCTCTTCACCTTGCCAGTCTCACAGGACTGGATTAAAGGTAACCGTATAAACTTATTATCAATATTATTACAAGTTCAATAGAAAAAGTCAATCTTTATTTTCAACATTGGTTAGTAGCTTCACCTACTATATGCTACTTTTCCACCAATAATAGTCATGTCAATGTCTAAATTCAATAAATCATCAGGATCCTTCATCGTAAAAGGATTCTTTGAGTAAACTGTCATGTCCGCCAATTTACCTCTTTCAATTGTGCCTTTAATGGTTTCTTCGTTTGTTGGATAGGCACCAAAAACGGTAAACAATTTGAAGGCATCATATATGGATAATTTTTCTTGCTGATTATAGCCATTATGCATTTCCTTAGGAAGTTTTCTTGTTACGGCTGCATGAATGCCTAGTAAGGGATTTACCGGTTCTACAGGGGCATCAGATCCGCCTGAGCAGAGCACACCAGCATCTAATAATGATTTCCACGCGTAGGATTTCTCCATTCTTTTATCACCTAATCTATTTTGAACCCACGGGAAGTCACCAGCTAGAAAACGAGGTTGGATATCAGCACATCTTCCTGGCTCCGCTAGTCGTTGAATTAAATCTTCACGAAGAACTTGCACATGAATTAAACGATCTCTATATGGTGTTAAAGGAAATTGATCCAATATATCAAGTACATTCTCTAATGCTTGGTCACCGATAGTATGTATAGCGACAGGCATATGTAAGTGTCGAGTATTATTAATAATGTTATATAGAGTCTCCTCGTTATAAATTGATTCACCATATGTGGACGTCTCATCAGAATAGGGTTTACTTAAATGGGCCGTTCTTCGGCCGAGAGCCCCATCCGAAAATATTTTAATTGCACCGATTTTTAGAGAATCATTTCCGAATCCTGTATAAAATCCTAAATCTTTAATTTCCTCGATGAATTCATGATTAATCAATAGATTGCATCTTAATAGCATTTGTTCTTGGTTGATTAACTCGTCGAATAAGTTGTATGTGTAGGTTAGTCCTCCTAAGTTAAGCGGATCATTTGTGTGAACGCTTGTTAGTCCATTCCTAATGGCAAGTTTAATGGCCTTTCGCATGGCTCTTTTTGTTTCATCATAAGAGGCTTCCGGAATATGTTTTTCTATGAGCGTAGAAGCAGTTTCTAGAAGTAGGCCCGTAGGTTGTTTAGTCTGATTATCTAACTCAATTAGTCCACCCTCAGGTACAGATATATTGGAGTGGTAATTGACTCTTTCTAACGCTTTTGAATTAACTAAAAAAGCATGGCCACATATTCTTGGCAGGAATAAAGGGACGTGGGGCGCTACGAAGTCAAGTTCTTTAATTGTTGGTATATCACCATCTGTAAAAAGGTTTTCATCCCATCCTCTGCCCAATAACCAATCGTGTTCTGAAAGCTTGTCGGCTTTTTCCTTTAATTTATTTAAAAGTTCTTTCTTAGAAGTTAAACTGGTTAAATCTAGATTAAGATAATTACCTGCGATTCCTGATAAATGTAGATGGCTATCAATTAGCCCGGGTGTAACCGTTTTTTCATCAAGGTCAATAATTTGATGTCCTGATCGCCCCCATTGTAAAAGCATATCATCTGTGGATCCGAGATCAATAATCCGTCCATTTTCCACAACAACTGACTCTACTACCGGCATTAGCCGATTAAATGTATGTATATTACCGTTAATAAAAAGCTGTTTCATTAACTCCCTCCTTGACTCTTTTTCAATAGCCCCTCAAAATAAATGAACTTGAATTGTTGTACAACAATTCAAGTTATCTATGCTGGATTTGTATTTTACGTATGGTTTTTTAATTATATTTCATTATTTGTTTTCAAGTTGCGTTTTAAGAATCTTACCACTTGAAGTTTTTGGTAGTTCCTCCATAAAATTAATTTTCAATGGAGGATCTTCAGGTGCTAATTTAGTTTTTACATCCGTAATTAAATCATCTTCATCTACGTTATACCCCGCAGTTAAAACAACGAAGGCGTGGGCAACCTCTCCTAATGCTTCATCAGGTTGTGGAACAACTGAAACTTCTTCAACAGCAGGGTGCAGCGTTAAAACGGTTTCAATATCAAAAGTTGATATTTCTTCTTCCGTTCCATTTATATCATGATTACTTTTTACCACGTTAATTCGACCCTCTTCATCCATTGTCCCTAGGTCACCAGTATGAAGCCAGCCATCTTGAGAAAAATTTAAATCTTCGCTGGTAACTGCCTTACCTTTGACGATAATTTCTCCTATTTCCTTACCATTTTTAGTGACATCTTTGCCACACTTATTAACAATACGCACTTGTGTATCAACCATTTGGAAACCCTCTTTCTCTTACGTTGTTGATGGATTATTCAAAATTATATCATAGAATACATCATAATTGAAAGCGGTTAATTAAAGTTATCTAAATTTTAATTAAAGAACAAAATTTAACTCATGGGCTTTGTTTTAGTGATTTATTTCATCAATGGATTGATAATCATTTATAAAATTCAAGAGAACAGCTTCCCATAGATAAAACGATGCTAATGTTAAGTGTGGATGCCAGGTTGGTTCTTTTTTTATCAGTATATCTCTTCTTTCAGATTGATCTACTTGATAAAGCCATTTTGCTCCCCGTTGTAATCCAATATCATCAATTGCTAACACATTCATTCTTTCCAAGGAGAATATGAGAAACACTTCAGCAGTCCATTTGCCTATCCCTTTTATTTTTGTCAGCTCTTTGACGGCGGTTTCATTGTCGAGTCGAGTTAAACTTTTTAAATTTAAGTCACCATTGTAAACTTTTTGAGTTAAATCTTGGATGTATTTGATTTTAGGTTTTGACAAGCCTGCTGATTGTAAATCTTCCGGAGTCATTTCAGCTAACTTATCGACCGTTAATTGATTATCTGTTAATTGGAGTAACCTTTGGTAAATTGAATGAGCGGCTTGAACAGAGATTTGTTGACCAATAATTGATCTAATTAAAGATTCGAAAAAATCTGGTCTAGTTTCTACTTCTAAATCACCAATTAATTTTATCAACTTTTTCATAATAGGATCCCGGTTTCCTAATTCAATTACTGATTGGTCGCTTTGGGAAATATATCGCTTTTTAAACATATTAAACACTCCTATATATATAGAATAAGAAAGTTTTAATGAGATTTCCAGAGATTTTTGTCTTATTTTTGAACGTTTATTAGATTAATTAAAAAAACTTTGGTATTATATATATGAGAAAAAAAGGTGTCCGGGTATGAATGCAATTTATAAAATTAAGATATTACTCTTGCCTTAGGATTCCAGTTACAGATAGTTAGAAAAAAGGAAGGTGGAAATTTCATGAACGCAAAACCTAAAATTGTCGTATTAGGTGCCGGCTACGGTGGCATGATGACGGCAAGAAAATTAACACAAACTCTATCACCAGAAGAAGCAGAGATTGTCCTAGTAAATAAACATAATTATCACTATGAATCGACATGGCTGCATGAAGTAGCTGCCGGGACGATTAACCATAACCAGGCACGTATAATGCTTAGTGATGTATTTAATCCGAACCGTGTTCGTTTGATTTATGATTCAGTTGAAGAAGTAAAAAGAGACGAGAACCGTGTGATCCTTGAAAATAGTGAGTTGACATATGATTATTTGGTCATCTCTTTAGGATTTGTTACAAATACATTCGGTATTAAAGGCATGGAAGAAAATGCATTCTTCATTCAAGACATCGACTCAAGTCAGTTGATCCGAGACCATATCGAGTATCAATTTGTTAAATATAAAAACAGTGAAGAGAAAAACGATGACGATTTAACTATTTTAGTTGGTGGATCTGGCTTTACCGGCATTGAATTTGTTGGTGAGTTAGCTGAAAAAGTACCAGAGCTTTGTAAAAAATATGATATCGATCGTTATAAGGTCAAAATTATTAATGTAGAAGCTGCTCCAAGGATTTTACCAAGCTTTGATGAAGAATTGGTCGAATATGCTAAACAATCACTTGAAAGCCGTGGTATTGAGTTCAGACTAGGTGCGAAAATCCAAGAGTGTAAAGAAGATTGTTTCGTTGTTGGTGACGATCATGAAGAAATTAAAGCTGGCACCATCGTTTGGACAGGCGGAGTTACAGGTAGCCCTGTATTAAGCAACTCTGGATTTGAATTGACTAAAGGTAAAGTAACTGTCGACGGTGACTTAAGAGCGCCAGGTGAAGATAATATCTTTATCATTGGTGACTGTGCATGGGTCATGAATGAAAAAGAAGGTCGCCCATTCCCACCAACGGCACAAGCAGCAACGCAGCACGGTATCACATGTGCTAAGAATATTAAAGCACTTCTTCATAACCAGCCATTAGAAAACTTTGTATTTGATGACAAAGGAACAGTTGCTTCACTTGGTATATCTGATGCTATGGGGACAGTATATGGTAAGAAATTGTACGGTAAGTCAGCCGCTACAATGAAGAAAGTAGTAGACAATCGTTCACTATACATGCTTGGTGGTATGAAATTCTTACTTAAAAAAGGAAAAGTACGTCCGTTTTAATATAAAAAGCTTTTTAATTTAGCTTATCTCCAGAAAAGAGGAGGGGTCATGAATGAAATTAAGATCGTTTTTACTTTTGGGACTAGCCTCACTAATAGGGTATATCGTAGCTAGCCGTAAGTTGGAAGATTCAAGAGATTTTCGATAATTTAATGTTAATTTGATTATATTAAAAACCATCTTGTTTAAAACAGGATGGTTTTTTTTGTCTAAAATAGGTAAGACTGTTTTATAACTTTGATTTAAGTTTGCTATGAAGTGATATAGCTCACTGTTAGTTAGTATGTTTTACAGTATGATTATAGTGTAATCATTAATAATAAAGTTCTGTGATTGCTGTATTTTCTTGTAAATTAGCATGAAAGGATGATTAAAATGAATATAACATGGTTAATCATTGCTTCATTTATCTTATTTGTTGTCGCGTTGGTCTGGACATTATTCATTTTTAAACAAGAAGAAAATAAAATGAAAAAGTACGAAGAAGAAGGGGATACCCTAGAAGATCAGCTCAAGCGCTCGGAGGAATACGAAAAACGTTCATTATCTTCTGATGTACCACTACAAATTGTTATCTATAGTGTTTTCACAGTTGTGTTTTTTATTGGTTTGTTTATTTATTTAGTATGATTTTTTCCTCTGACACCTATTTATATATATCAAAATAAAATAGCCTCCTTTGATTCATACATGATTCTGGTAATTCGATAAATACTATAATTAAGAGCAAGGAGGTTGTTTTATGTTTAGGATTATATTTATATTAGTCCTACTTATATTTGTTGGACCAATAAGTGCTTCCGGAGAAAAGTTAATTATTACTGAAAAAGATATAAATGAAACTATTTTTTATAATGATTTTACTATACCGTACACAGATGAGCTGTTTATAGATTGGGATAAAGTTAATCTATTGTTAGATAAATTAGAGAATGAGATTTATCAAAAACCCGTCAATGCCACGCTGGATAAAAATGATCAGATTATCCCTGAAAAACAAGGTGCCAGGCTTAATCGATCTAAATTTCTCACAATTTTTATGAATTCTTTTTATGGACAATCATCCAAAAAAATAAAATTACCTAAAAAAAATACATTCCCAAAAGTAGATAGTGAACTTTTATCAGAAATAAAATCAAATGAATTGGAAAGTTATCAAACTTATTTTAAAGAATCGAATAAAGAGAGAACAATTAATATTCGTCTGGCTGTAAAAGCAATAAACAATCATGTTGTTTTTCCGTATGAAGAATTTTCTTTTAATAACGTCGTGGGTGAACGAACAAAGGAAAGAGGTTATAAGAAGGCACCAGTGATTGTTAAGGGTGAATTAGCCGAAGATATAGGTGGAGGCATTTGCCAAGTATCATCAACTCTCTTCAATGCCGTCAATTTAAAAGGGATTGAAATAGTAGAACGTTATTCACATAGTCGTAGTGTTCCGTATGTCCCGCCTGGTAAAGACGCGACAGTGAGTTGGTGGGGGCCTGATTTCGTTTTTAAAAATAATTATAGTCACCCAGTATTAATTCGGGCTAAGACTGAAGGTGGCAAAGTGATTGTCACTCTTTATTCATCAAATGATGCCTATCACCGTTGAAATAGTTTAGTTCTTTTTAGCTGAGTGATACACTAGTTAAAAAAAGAGTGTATGGAGTTGATTCTATGGAGACGATGAATATATTAGATTTGAATGAATTAATCGAAGCTGTTACAACGGATGAAAACAAAGAAACTTTAGCGGAAATAATTCAAGAATTTAAAAGAGAACATTATCCAAATGTTCTTTCTAAAACTAAAGTTGCTGTGAATCAATTTCCAAATGATAAAAATTTAAAGAACCTCATGGATATAATCGACGCTATTAGTCATGCTGAGATAGGTGAATATAAAGCTTCAAAAGAAATTATTGACCGTTTATATTATGAATTGAACTCAAAAGAGACTAGCCAGTTAATCCAATTGGCTGAGCTTGCTTTTATGAGTGATTACCGACTCTCTAGAAGGATAATGACAGATGCCATTAAAGTTTTAGAAAACGAAAAAACACCGGATTTATTTATGTTAACAAGATGTTATTTAGTGTTAGGAGAGGCTGAAGAAAATCTTCAGAAATATAAACGAGCTATTAAATATTATCAAAAAGGTTTAAGATATTATAAAGAAACAGAAGAAATGAATGATGATAGCTATATGCTCACTTATTTAACTT
>Ga0209487_1001956_pt1 | contig 17000 bp, 9 predicted proteins | sample Poulit2012_FD_187524 | JGI IMG/M metagenome (GOLD analysis project Ga0209487, IMG submission 187524) | Agricultural soil microbial communities from Georgia to study Nitrogen management - Poultry litter 2012 (SPAdes) (version 2) | ecosystem: Environmental > Terrestrial > Soil > Agricultural land...
CTCCCTCGACCGGCGATGATGAAGCAGGTCCCCGAGATCAGGCAGCCGATGACCATCACGATCGCCATCGGCAGCGACGAGTGCGCCCCGGCGATGCCCACCAGCGGCGCGGCGATCGAGGCGGAGAAGGAGAAGCCCAGCCCCAGCATCGCCGAGCCGGTGCCCGCGAACTCGCGGGCCTCCTGGGAGGCCATGGCTGCGCCGTTGCCGAAGATCATGCCCTGCGGGGCGACGGTGAAGAAGAAGGCGGGCAGCACGATCCAGGCCGGGGTGTCGAAGAACAGGCTGCCGATCAGCAGGGAGAAGGCGGACAGCGTGACCACCGTCAGGGCCACGCGCATGATGCGGCGCGGTTGGATGCTGCGGGTCAGACGCGCCGAGAGGAATGAGAGGGTCATCATTCCCGCCGAGTTGATCGCGAAGCTGATGGAGTAGGCGATCTCGCTGAAGCCCAGCATGTTCTGCACCACGAAGGTCGAGGCCGAGACATAGGCCATCAGGGCGAAGGCGGAGAAGGCGTTGACCAGCAGGTAGGCGACGAACAGGCGTCGCCTGAGCAGCGTGCGGCAGTTGCGCAGGAAGGTCCGGAATCCCCCGGCATGACGACGCGAGCGCGGCAACGACTCGGCGATCAGGAAGAGAGTGCCGAGCAGGGACAGCAGGGACATGACGGCGATCGCCAGGAAGATCTCGCGCCACTGCCCCACCAGCAGGATGAGCCCACCCAGCAGGGGCGCCACGATCGGGGCGATCCCGCCCACGCCCTGCATGATGTTCATGATCCGGAACAGCTCGGGGCCATCGGTCATGTCGATCAGCACCGCGCGCCCCAGCACCATGCCGAAGCCACCGCCGATCCCCTGTACCACGCGCATGACCAGCAGCAGGTCCACCGTCGGCGCCAGGGCGCAGCCGATCGAGCCGAGCAGGCACAGCACGATGCCGAACAGCAGCGGAGCACGCCGACCGATCCGGTCCGAGAGGGGCCCTGCCACCACCTGCCCGCTGGCGGTGCCCACGAAGAAGGCCGTCAGGGTCAGCTGCATGCGCGCCGCGGTCGTGGCGAGGTCCTGCTCGACCTGCGGGAAGGCCGGGATGTACATGTCGGTGGCCAGCGGCCCGATCGCGCTGAGAGTGGTCAGCACGACGATCATCATCGCGGTGACCTTGCTGCGGGTGCGGCTCAGCTCCTGCTCGGAGGGAAGACGCGCGAGATCGTGGTCGGCCGCGTCCTCCAGCACGGGGATCGAGCCGGTGATGGTGGGGATCGAGCCGGTGATGGTGGGCATCTCGCCGGTGACCGTCGGGGTCTGGCCGGTGACCGTGGGGATCTGGCCGGACGTGTGGGGGTCGGAATCCTCGGGAGGAGGCGGGGCGGCGGATGTCACGGGAGTCCTTTCACCGAGTCGCGCCGGGCAGAGAAGAGCCGGGCGGGATCTCCCGCCCGGCTCGATCGCCCCATCCTAGGGATGCATTCGCCGCTCGTACAGCCAGACGAAGCCGATCGCCACCAGGTCGACCGCGATGAAGCCGAGCATGAAGGGACCGCCCATCCCCACGGACCGGTCGATCTCCACCGCCTCGCCACCGGCGAACAGCGCGGCCAGGACCATCATGATCAGGTTGTTGGTGACGTGGAAGGCGATCGGGGCCTCCAGGCCGCGGCTGATCACGGCGATCGCGGCCATGCTCGCCCCGAACACGGAGTAGTAGGCCAGCAGCCACGGGTCCAGCGACAGGTGCACCAGGCCGAAGATGAGCGAGGAGGAGACCAGACCGACGACCAGGGCGGGCTTGGCAGCCCGGATCCAGGAGGCGATCAACGGCATCACCGCCCCGCGGAACATCAGCTCCTCGCCGGCCGCCTGCAGAGGCGTGGTCAGCAGCGCCACGACCAGCAGGCCGACGGTGGTGCTGGTGACCGCGAAGGAGGTCAGCCCGGTGCTGCCCGGGTCGATCAGCTGCATCACCGCGAGACCGATGATCACCAGGAGGGAGAAGGCCCCGAAGTACACGCCCCAGCGGCGCAGGCTCATCCGGCGCGGCGAGGCCAGCAGACGGCGCCAGGGCACCCGGCCGATCAGGGCGGTCGCCACGATCGCCAGCGGCCCCACGGCAGCCAGGCTGAGGTTGGCCGCCAGCATCAGCAGCGGCGACATCGAGGCGTCCAAAGGGTCCCGGCCGAAGGCGAACGATTCGATGATCAGCGCCACCAGCGACAGCGCGATCTGCAGCACGACCATGACGATCAGCAGCGACGGGACGATGATCAGCGGCTTCCACCAGCGCAGCCGCAGGTGAGCGCCGAAGGGCCGGGAATCGTCGACGGGCGCGGGCCGGGCCGGCCGCGTCGGGGCCGCGGGGATCGGCGGGGTCGGTCCCGGTCCGGCCGGGGAGGGCGTCGTCGACGACGCCGCGGCGGGGCCGGTCCCCGCCGGGGGCGGCTGATGGGGAGTCGGGGTGGACGCTGAGGAGTTCATGCCTAGAGCCTGTCAGTTCCCAGCGTCCGGGGCATGGGCGGATCGGCGCGGGCGCGGTGGACCTTCGTCGGGGGCGGCCGTCTCCGACGTCGATCAGGCCGGGACGCTGCGGGACTCGGCCAACCGCGCCTGATAGGTGGGATCGGTGCGCTTGAGCCAGCGAATCACCCAGGAGGTCACCGGGACCATCGCGTACTGGACGATGACCTTGTAGAGGAAACCCAGGATCGTGTACTGCGCCCATTGCTCGACGGTGGTGATGCCGATGGCGGCGGAGGCGATGGTGCAGAAGATGATGGTGTCGACCAGTTCTCCGAGCCCGCTGGCGGTGAACAGGCGCCCGATCAGGCCCCTCTCCCCCATCCGTCGTTTCATGCGGCCCACGACCAGGGAGTTCAGCGACATTCCCGCCAGGAAGCCGGCCAGCCCGGCCACCACCACGATCCACACCGGGCCCAGGGCCAGCTCGAGGGCGCCCTGCTTGGCCATGCCGTACTCGTCGGGGAACGGGGGCAGGGCGATGATCACCTGATAGGCGAGGGTGGCGGCGAAGCTGACGGCGAAGGAGGTCAGGATCGCGCGGCGGGCGGCGTGCGGCCCGTACAGCTCGGTGACGATATCGCCCAGCACGTAGGCGAGGGGGAAGAGGAAGAAGCCGCCGTCGGTGATGATCTCGAAGCCGGTCCCGGGGACGGTTCCGAAGCTGACGCCCTTGGCGGCTCCGATACCGGACAGGATCACCACGGTGACCATGGCGGCGAGCAGGATGTCGAAGTGCGAGTGACCCCGGTCGGCGTAGACGGCGCCGACCGGGCGTCCAGACGTGGGCGGGGAATCGATGGAGGCGCGGTGTGCAGAGTTCACCGGGGCAGGTTATCTGGCCCGCCCCGGTGCACTCATCGGCCGGCGATGATCAGATCCCGATCGAGCTGTAGTCGGCGTTGGAGACGAAGTCCTCGAACTGGGCCTCGCTGCCCTGCCAGAGGTTGGAGTCCCCGGCGAAGGGGCCCGCATCGGAGTACTGCCAGATCTCGTAGGCCCACCACCGGCCGGGCAGCTTGGTGGGCGGGTCGTCCTGGTAGGCGGCCAGGAACAGGGGCGTGTTGGTGGGGGCCCAGTCCCCCACGACGTCGTTCCACCAGTTGGCGTTGGTGTAGACCGCCGGACGGCGGCCCACCTCGTCGCGGTAGCGCACCAGGAAGGCAGAGATCCATTCGCGCATCTCCTGCTGGCCCAGGCCGTAATCGCGCGGCAGACCGCTGTAGGCCTCGAAGTCGACCATGCCCGGCAGGGTGATGCCGTCGGAGGTCCACCCGCCGCCGTTGTTGACGAAGAATTCGACCTGCTCCTCGGGGTCGCCGGAGTCCGGGCGGGCGAAGTGGTAGCCGCCGCGCACCAGCCCCGCCTCGCCGGCGCCGATGTACTGGTGGTCGAAGTCGGGGCTGCGGTAGCTGCGGCCTTCGGTGGCCTTGACGTAGGAGAACCGGGAGCCGGCGGCGGCTTGGGCGGCCCAGTCGACCCTCCCCTGCCAGCCGGAGACATCCTGGCCGTAGAGCCCCGCGGCCTGGGCGGCGGGGGCGATGGCGGCGGCTGTGCCGGCACTCAGCGCCATGGCGCCGAGGGCCGATCCGCGCAGCAGCGAGCGTCGGCTCGTGCCGCTGGGAGGGGCGAGATGGCGGGGACGGTAGGCGGACATGGGCGTCTCCTGAGGGGAAGCGGGGATGCGGGGAACGGGAGGTGCGACGGACGTCACACGGCCTCTACCCTATGCATCATTGCTTCCCCGCGCGCAAATCGGCTGTCATCGGCGCCCGCGTCAGGACCCCGGACCGGGCCGCGAACAGGGCACTGAACGGGCCCGGGTACGCGGTGTCAGGGCTGCGGATCGTCTCGCGGGGTGATGAAGGCGCGCAGGGTGCCCAGGATGGTGGTGGCGGCCAGCTCGGTGACATCGCGTCCATCCATCTGCTCGCGCACCATCAGGTCCACGAAGATTCCCACTAGCAGCTGGGCGAGATCCTCGGCCGGGAGCAGGGGGCGCTCCCCCGCCGCCTCCATCCGGGTTGTCAGCAGCTGACCGATCTCATCGCGCAGCCGCTCGCGCTGGGCGGCGAGCTCGACGCGCATCTCCTCGTCGCGCAGCGAGCGGGTGATGGCGTCGGAGTAGAGCAGGTACCACTGGCGGCCGAAGGGGCGGATCGCCTCGAACACCGCGATCAACGCGGCGGCATCGTCGAGGCCGGGCTCGGTGGTTGCCCTGCCCATCGCCTCCTCGACCGAGGTGCGGGCGATGCCCAGCAGCTCCTCGGTCACCGTGGCGAACAGGGCGGAGAAGACCTCCTCCTTGGAGGAGAAGTTCGAGTAGAAGGCGCCGCGGGTGAAGCCGGCCGCCCGCACCAGGTCATCGACGGTCGCGCCGTCGATCCCCTCGTCGACGAACACGTCGAGCGAGGCCCGCACCAGCCGGGCGCGGGTGTTCTCCTTGCGCCGGGTGCCGGGGGACTCGGGCAGCGGGTCGAAGAGGTCGGACATGGCTCCTCGGGAAACGATGGGTGACGTCTCACTCGGCGGGGGACGTTGAGCTCAGGGAGACAGACCGATAATATCCCACCGATACACTCGTGTATCGAATGCGTGGGCGTCTCGAGTCCGATGTGGGCGTTCCGGCACCCCCGCTCCACCGCTCTGGAGGTCGCTTGTCCTCATCCCTGTACCGCCTCGGTCGCGCGATGGCCGCGGCCGGATGGAAGATCGTCGCCCTCTGGGCCGCTCTGCTGATCGCCGTCGGCGTGCTCGGGGTGGGCCTGGGGGGAACCTTCTCCACGGACTTCGAGATCCCGGGCACCGAGGCCCAGAGCGGCATCGACAACCTCGCCACGCGTTTCCCGGAGATGGGTGGCACCGCCGGTCAGGTGGTGTTCGTGGCCGACGACGGCGCCCCGATCGAAGAGCACCAGGCTCAGATCGACGATGTCATGGCCGAGATCGAGGACATCGAAGGCGTGGAGGCCGCACCCTCCCCCTTCGACGACCTCTCCCCCGGAACCCGCAGCGACGACGGCACCGCCATGATCGCCCAGTTCCAGATGGACGGTCAGATCGGGGAGTTCCCCGCCGCCTCCGTCGACGAGATCCTGGAGATCGTCGAGTCCGCCGACGGCGCCGAGCTGGAGGCCCACCTGGGCGGCCAGGTGCTGGAGGACGCGGAGATCCCCTTCAACGCCGGTGAGGTGCTGGGGGTGATCGCGGCCCTGCTGATCCTCGCCATCATCTTCCGCTCCTTCGTCCCTGCCGTGATCCCGATCATCACCGCCATCGTCGGCGTCGCGGTCTCGATGCTCGCCGTGGTGGCACTGTCGGCCGGGCTCGAGATCCCTTCGGTCACCACTGCGCTCGGCGCGATGCTGGGCCTGGCCGTGGGCATCGACTACGCGCTGTTCATCCTCTCCCGCCACCGCGACCAGCTCGCCCGCGGCGACGACGTCGACGAGTCCATCGGCAAGTCCCTGGCGACCTCGGGCAGCGCGGTCATCTTCGCCGGGCTGACCGTGATCATCGCCCTGGTAGGTCTGTTCGTCACCGGCATCCCCTTCGTGACCATCATGGGCGTGGCGGCCGGGGCCACCGTGGCCCTGGCGGTGGTGGTCGCCCTGACGCTGCTGCCCGCCTTCATGGGGATCTTCGGTGAACGGCTGCGCCCCCGCAAGGCCCGCCGGCTGATGGCCGCGAACGGTGGCGCGATGCCTCCCGAGGAGCCCGGCACCTCGCGCCGCAAGCCCTTCGGCACCGGCTGGGTGCGCCTGATCACCAAGATCCCGGCCCTGACCATCTTGATCGTCATCGTCGGCATCGGCGCACTGGCCATCCCCATCAAGGACCTCGAGCTCGCCCTGCCCGATCAGGGCACCGAGCAGCCCGGCACCCCGGCCCGTGACACCTATGACCTGATCGCCGCGGAGTTCGGACCCGGCTACAACGGCCCCCTGCTGGTGACCGCCGACATCATCAACACCACCGATCCGCTCGACGTGGTCGACCAGCTCGAGACCGACATCGCAGCCCACGACGACGTCCGCGAGATCCAGGTCGCCACCCCGAACGCGGGCGCCGACCTCGCGGTGATCGCCGTGATCCCCGAGGGCGGACCCACCGAGCAGTCCACCAAGGACCTGGTGGCCGATCTGCGTGAGAACGCCTCCGACTGGGAGAGCGAGCTGGGGGTCTCCGAGATCACCGTCACCGGCTCCACCGCCGTCGGCATCGACGTGACCGACCAGCTCTCCGACGCCCTGCTGCCCTTCGGGATCTTCGTCGTCGGGCTGTCGCTGCTCCTGCTGGCCGTCGTGTTCCGCTCGGTGTGGGTGCCGATCAAGGCGTCGCTGGGCTACCTGCTGTCGGTGGGCGCGGCCTTCGGAGTGACCACGATGGTCTTCGAGTACGGCTGGTTCAACGGACCGCTGTTCGTCTCCGTCAACGGGCCCGTGGTCGCCTTCATGCCCATCATGGTGATGGGTGTGCTGTTCGGCCTGGCCATGGACTACGAGATGTTCCTGGTCTCGCGGATGCGTGAGGAGTTCGTGCACACCGGTGACGCGAAGGCCTCGATCGAGCGGGGCTTCACCGGCAGCGCCCCGGTGGTGGTCGCCGCCGCGCTGATCATGATCGCCGTCTTCGCCGGCTTCATCACCTCCGGCTGGTTCATGCTGCAGCCCATCGCCCTGGGACTGGCGGTCGGGGTGCTCGTGGACGCCTTCGTGGTGCGCATGACCCTGGTGCCCGCCGTGCTGGCCCTGCTGGACAGGCACGCCTGGTGGCTGCCGGGCTGGATGGACCGCCTGCTGCCCAAGGTCGATGTCGAGGGCGAGGGCCTGGCACATGTCATCGAGCACCGGGACTGGACCGAGCGGAACGGCGCGGTTGCCCTGCGCCTGGAGGACACGGTGGTGCCCCTGATCGGCGAGAGGGCCGCCTCGGGCCGGCTCGGACCGCTGACCGGCTCCGTCCCACCCGGCACCGTGCTGGTGGTCCGCTCCGCCGACGACGCCGCCCGCGAGAGCTTCCTGGCTCTCGTCGCCGGCCGGCTCGAACCCCGCTCCGGGGTGTTCGCCGTCCATGACCGCCTCGCCCCCGAGGACCTCGGGGCGATCCAGTCCCGCGCGCACTGGATCGGTGCCGGCACCGATGTCGCCGCACGCCTGCGCGGCGTCGGCGACGCCGGCCTCGACCGGGCCGTGCTCGTGATCGAACAGCTCGAGGACCTCGCCCACGCCTCCACCGTCGACGACCTGCTCGTCGAGCGCCTCGACGGTCTGCTCGACCAGGGCGCGACGGTGATCATCGGGTCCCGCTCCCCCGAGGCCACCTCCGCCGAACGTCTGCTGTCGAGCGCCCTGCGCGATCCCCAGCGGCTCTCGGCCCTGTCCCTCCAGCGCTCCACCGACTCCGCCCCCGAAGGAGCCCTCGTATGACCCGCCTGAACCACCCGCGCACCCTGCTCGTCGTGCTGATCCTGCCGCTGCTGGTGGTGGGTCTGGGAATGTGGGCGCTCAGCGGCCGCGTCGACCGTCTCGACGCGGTGCCCGCCGCCGTCGTCAACCTCGACGAGGGCGCGGAGATGGAAGACGCCGACGGTGAGGTCCAGCAGGTCCCCCTCGGCCGGATGCTGGCCGGGGCCCTGACCCAGCCCGGCACCGTCGAGGAGGTCGACGCCCCCGAGACCACCGGCTTCGACTGGCAGCTGACCGAGCAGAGCGATGCCCGCGACGGCCTCGCCGACGGCACGTACGCCGCGGTCGTGGTGATCCCGGAGGACTTCTCCGCCGACCTGGCCACCATCGGCACCCCCGAGGCCGCCCCGGCGATCCTCGAGGTCACCACCAACGACGCCGGCGGGCAGATCAATGCCCTGGTCGCCAGCGCTGTCGCGGAGGCCTCCGCCTCCACCATGGGCGGACAGATGGCCCAGCAGTACCTGGACGGGCTCTACCTCGGCTTCAACGACCTGAAATCCGGCTTCTCCGACGCCGCCGACGGTGCGGAGGAGCTCGCCGGCGGCACCGAGGACCTCGATGAGGGCGTGCAAGAACTCGACGGCGGAGCCCAGCAGCTCGACGAGGGCGCCCAGCAGGCCGCCGAGGGCTCCCGCGAGTTCTCCGGCGGCGTGTGGAGCCTGGCGGACGGCGCCGGCCAGACCGCCGATGGCACCCGTCAGCTGGCCGACGGTCTCGATGAGCTCGCCGGCGGCGCCGACGGCGCGGCCTCCGGCAGCGATGAGCTGGCCACCGGGCTGGACGAGCTGGCCACCGGCAACGAGGACCTCGCTGAGGGCGTGGTCGCCCTGCAGACCGGGATGAACGGCACCGAGACCGAGCCCGGTCTCCTCGACGGTGCGCAGCAGCTGGCCGCCGGGGTGGAGGGGGACGGCACCGCCGAGAACCCGGGGCTGGAGGCCGGCGCCGATCAGCTGGCCACCGGACTGGAGCAGTTCGCCGGCGGAGTGGACGAGACCGCAACGGTCGTCTCCGGCGACGGGACGGCCGAGAATCCCGGCCTGGTCCCCACCGCCCAGGACGTCGCCGACGGCACCTCCGAGCTCGGCGAGGGCGCACAGCTGCTCGCCGACGGGGTCAGCGGCGGCGAGCAGGAGCCGGGACTGCCCGAAGGTGCACAGGAGGTCGCGGACGGGGCCGCCGAGCTCTCGACCGGCCTCGAGGGCGACGGCACCGAGCAGGACCCGGGCATGGTGGGCCTGGCCGAGCAGATGGTCGCCAGCGCCACGGAGGAGCGCGACGCCGCACAGGAGAATGCCGAGGAAGACCCGGAGCGGCTCGTGCGCGCGGAGACCATGCTCGCCCAGGCCGAAGGCATGCTTGAATACGCCCGTGGGGTCGACACCGGGCTGAACGGGGACGGCTCCGCCGAGAACCCGGGCCTGGTCGGCGGCACGCAGGGCCTCGCTGACGGTGCCTCCGAGCTGCTTCCGCTCGGTCCGCAGCTGCAGCAGCTGGCCGATGGCATCAACGGCACCCAGGACGAGCCCGGCCTGGTCCAGGGCGCCGAGGGTGTGGTCACTTACGCCCAGGGTGTCCAGACCGCCTTCGACGGTGACGGCACCGCTGAGAATCCGGGCCTGGTCGCCTCGAGCGAGCAGCTGGCCGACGGGGCCCGGGACAGCGCTGATGGCACCGGGGAGCTGGTCAGCGGCGTGACCGGTCTGCGCGACGGGCTCCAGGAATACGCTGGCGGCGTCGACGAGCTCGCCGGGGGCGCCACCCAGCTGGCCGAGGGGGCCCGCAGCAGCGCCGATGGCGCCGGGGACCTGGCCACCGGGCTCGATGAGCTCGCCGGGGGCACGCACAGCAGCGCTGAGGGTGCCGGGGAGCTCGCCGGCGGCACCGAGGAGCTGGCCGATGGCAGCCGTGAGCTCGCCGGTGGCTCCGACGCGCTCGCCGAGGGCTCCGAACAGCTCGCCGACGGCACCGGGGAGCTCGCCGACGGTACCGGGGAGCTGGCCGATGGCACCGGGGAGCTGGTCGACGGGACCGAGGAGCTGGCCGACGGTCTGCGCGACGGTGCCGACGACATCCCCTCCTACACCGAGGACGAGCGCTCGCGGATGAGCGAGATGGCCGCCTCACCGGTGGACACCTCCCTCGAGCGGGAGAACCAGGCCAGCGGTGCGACCACCGCGACCTTCCCCTTCGTGGCGGCGCTCGCGCTGTGGCTGGGGGCCTTCGGCAGCTTCCTGCTGCTGCCGGCGCTGTCCCGTCGCCTGCTGGACGGGGCGGTGCCGATGTGGCAGGTGGTGCTGCGCTCCCTGGTGCCGCCGGTGCTCATCGCCGTGGTGCAGACGGTCGCGGTGCTCGCCGTGATCACCGCGATCGGGATCTCCCCGGTCTCCCCGCTGGCGGTGGGTGTGATCGCCTTCGCCGGGGCGGTCATGTTCGCGGCCCTGCACCAGGCGCTGATGGCGCTGCTGGGCGACCGCATCGGACGCATCGCCTCGATCGTGGTGATGACCTTGCAGGTGGTCACGCTGGTGGGGATCGTGCCGTTGGAGACCGCCCCGGAGCTTCTGCAATCGATCAGCGGGCTGATGCCGCTGTCGATCGTCACGCAGGGCCTGGTGCACGCCTCGCTGGGCGGGACCCTGGTGACCACCGCGAGCATCCTGCTGGCGATCCTGGCCTGGGGGGTGATCTCGGTGCTGGCCACGATGTTCGGCTCCCGCACCGCGCGGCGGGCGGACCGCTCCGAGCGGGCCGTGGCCAAGGCGCTGCCGGCCGCGGTGTGAGCTGATCACTGGAAGTCCCTGGACCGGCCCGCCGCGGGCAGGTCCAGGGACTGCACATCGTCGGCCATCAGGTTCACCGCGCCGGTGCGGTTCTCCACGATCCCCCGCAGCACCACCGCCCGGGAGGTGCGCAGCAGCATCCGGTGCCGATGCCAGAACCCCTGAGAGCAGACCACGTTGAGGATCCCCGATTCGTCCTCGAGGCTGAGGAAGGTGACGTTGCCGGCGGTCATCGGCCGCTGACGGTGGGTGATCACCCCGCCCACCCGGATCCGGGTGGAGTCCTCGACCTCGCGGGCGGCGCGGATCGGCAGCACCCCCGCGCTGTCGAGCTGCTCGCGCAGCAGCGCCATCGGGTGCTCCCCGGGGGTGATGCCGGTGGCCCAGGCATCGGCCGACGCCAGCTCGGCATCGCTCATCCCGGGCAACATCGGGGCGTGTGAGCCCACCGCCAGCCCCGGCAGGGTCTCCGGGGACTCCTGGGCGGCCGCCCCCGCCGCCCACAGCGCCTGCCGCCGTGAGGGCGCCAGTGAGTCCAGTGCCCCGGCGGTGGCCAGCGCCTCCAGCTGCCGGGCCGTCAGCTGCACCCGCCGGGCCAGATCCGCGGCGGTGGTGAAGGCACCGCCGCGCTCGCGCTCGGCGATGATCTCCTCGGCGGTCTCCCGGCTGATCGAGCGCACCTGGTCCAGGCCCAGCCGGATCGCCGGCCCCCGGGAGGCCCTCTCGCCCTGCACCTGCCCGCGCGGGGGATCCACCCGGTACCCGTGATGCTCGGCGTCGACCTCCAGATCGGTGCGGGCCCCGCTTCTCAGCACGTCGGGGCTGCGGGTGAGCACCCCGTGGCGCCGGGCGTCTGCCACCAGCGACTGCGGGGAGTAGAACCCCATCGGCTGGGAGCGCAGCAGCGCCGCGGTGAAGGCCGCCGGGTAGTGGCACTTCAGGTAGGAGCTGGCGTAGACCAGGTAGGCGAAGGAGTAGGCGTGCGACTCGGGGAAGCCGTAGTTGGCGAAGGCCAGCAGTTTGCGGTGGATCGCCTCGGCGTCCTCCCCCGTGATGCCGTGGCGCGCCATACCGGTGAACAGCGCCTCGGACAGCTCCAGCATCTTGCTCGTGGACCGTTTGGAGCCCATCGCCCGCCGCAGCTGATCGGCCTGGGCGGGGGTGAAGTCGGCGACGTCGACCACCATCTGCATCAGCTGCTCCTGGAACAGCGGGATCCCCAGGGTGCGTCCCAGGGACTTCTCCAGCAGCGGATGGATGAAGGTGACCTCCTCCTCCCCGGCGCGGCGGCGGATGTACGGGTGGACCGAGCCGCCCTGGATGGGGCCGGGACGGATCAGCGCCACCTCGACCACCAGGTCGTAGAAGCAGCGCGGCTTCAGCCGCGGCAGGGTGGAGATCTGGGCGCGGGACTCGACCTGGAACACGCCGACGCTGTCGCCGGCGCACAGCATGTCGTAGACGGCCGGATCCTCCTGCGGCAGGGTATGCAGCTCGACATGCTGGCCGTGATGCTCGGCCACGAGGGACAGCGCATGGTCCAGCGCCGTCAGCATCCCCAGCCCCAGCAGGTCGAACTTGACCAGACCGGCATCGGCGCAGTCGTCCTTGTCCCACTGCAGCACGGTGCGGCCCTCCATCGCGGCCCACTGCACCGGGCACACCTCGATCACCGGCCGGTCGCACAGCACCATCCCGCCGGAGTGGATGCCCAGGTGGCGCGGCGCATCGCGCAGCCGGTGGGCGAGATCGACCACGTCGTCGGGGACCCCGGCGTCGGCCAGTGAGGAGAAGGAACGCTCGATCCGCTTGGAGAAGGCATCCTGGGAACCGGTGTCGTAGCCCAGCACCCTCGCGGCGTCGCGGACCGCGAGCTTGGCACGGTAGGTGATCACGTTGGCGACCTGGGCGGCGTTCTCTCGCCCATAGCGGGCGTAGACGTACTGGATGACCTCCTCGCGACGGTCGGAGGCGATGTCGATGTCGATGTCGGGCGGTCCGTCCCGCTCGGGTGCCAGGAACCGCTCGAACAGCAGCTGGTGGCCGACGGGCTCGACCGCGGTGATGCCCAGTGCGAAGCAGACCGCGGAGTTCGCCGCCGATCCCCGGCCCTGGGCGAGGATCCCCTCGCGGGCGCAGAAGGCGATGATGTCGTGGACGATCAGGAAGTAGCCGGGAAAACCCAGATCGGTGATGATCCTCAGCTCGTGGTCGATCTGCGCCCATGCTCCTGGCACCTGCTCGGACCGCTCCGGCGCGGGGCGCGGCCCGTAGCGCTGACGTCCCTCGATCTCCACCAGCTCGATCAGCCAGCTGGCCTCGTCGTGCCCGGCAGGCACCGGGGAGGGCGGCAGATCCGGGGCCAGCAGCCGCAGGTCCAGCGCACAGTCCTGCCCCATGCGGACCGCCGCGGAGATCGCCTGCGGGTATCTGGCCAGCAGGTGGACCATCTCCTCACCGCTGCGCAGATGAGCGGGACGGCTGGACAGGTACGGGTCGGCCTGGGCGAGCGGCACCCCGGCCCGCAGCGCGGCATGGGTGTCGGCCAGGCGCTTGTCGGCCGGCTCGGCGTAGTGGGCGTTGGTGGTGCCCACCAGCGGCAGGGTGGTCTCGTCCAGTCCGTGCGACTCGCGCACCAGCCGGGCCCCCTGGGCCAGGGCGTCGTGCAGCTCGTCATCGGCTCCCCCGCCGCCGGCGATCAGCTCCACGGCGACGTTGCCGTGCCCGAACAGGTCGAGCAGCCGGGCGATCGCCTCGGCCGCGGCGTGGGCGGCGGCCTCGAGATCGCCGCGCGCCAAGTGCGGGACGACGGCCCGGGTGACAGCGCCCTTCCGGCAACCGGTGAGGATCTGCCAGTGCCCGGCCCGCGCGATGCGCATCAGCTCCGGCAGCCGGTAGCGCGGGGCGCCCTTGGTTCGCGAGTCGAGATGGGCGCGCGCGATCGCGGCCGACAGCTCCCGGTACCCGATCTCATCGCGCACCAGCACCAGCAGATGCTCCCCCTCGGGGTCGGGGACACCGGTACGGGACGGGGAGACCACGGGGGTGGCGCCGGCGGCCTCCGCCCCGGGTTCGAGCCCCAGGGTCAGCTCGGCGCCGAACACGGTGGCGACCCCGTGCTCGGCTGCGGCACGGGCGAAGCGCACAGCCCCCGGCAGCCCGTCGTGGTCGACCAGAGCCAGTGCCTGCAGCCCCAGCCGGGAGGCCTGCTCGATCATGTCCTCCGGGCTGGAGGCGCCGTCCAGGAAGCTGAAATGGGAATGGGCGTGCAGCTCGGCGTAGGGGATCGTGACGGCCGGGCGGTAGGGATCGGGGGTCGGCTGCCCGGTGTGCTCGACGACGACCGGCGGGGACACCAGCTCGGCCGGACGATCCGAGAGGATCGCCTCGAGGTCCTTCCACGCGGGAGGCCCCAGGAACCAGCCGGCCATCAGGCTCCCTCCTCAGCGCGCCGATCAGTCATAGAGCCCCTCCAGCGCCCACTGGCCGGTGCGCGACAGGGCCAGCACCGCGGTCTCATCGGCACCGGCGGCGCGCACCACCAACTGCAGGCGGGCGGAGCGGTTGCCGCCGGGGGTCCACCACCGCTCGTCGAGCACGGTGGGGGCGCTGTGGGCCAGCACCGCGCACACCGTCCCGGCCCGCAGCCCCACCCGGTCCAGTCCCGGGGCCCCGGGAGCACCGACCTGCAGCTCGGCGGGCGGGGCGCTGAGCAGGCCTCGGGCGGTGACCACCACCGGGCCGCCCTCGGCATCGCGCAGTCCCACCGATGGCGGCTCACGGAACACGGTGGCGGGCACCGGGCGCGGCAGCGATCCCGGCCACGGGCCCTCGCGGCGGGCGGGTCTCTCGGCCCGCCAGGGCACCAGCTGCATCTCCTCGCTCAGCAGCCGGCCCCCGACCGCTGCCGGAACCTGGATCGCGTCCTCCCCCGCCAGTCCCTGCGCCCGGGCGAAGGCGCGCGAGGCGCGCTGGGCGGCCTCCCCGGCGCTGCCCCACAGCGCCGGGGCACCCTCCCCCGCCGGCGCGAGCTGCAGCGGATGCAGGCCGATCCGGGTGATCGCACCGGTCGCGGGGCCGCCCAGGCGCGAGCGGGTGATCCAGCCATCGCACTGCCAGCGGATCCGGTCGACCACGTCGGCGACGGACAGGGCCCCGTCGTGCCGCCAGGTGCGCTCCATCTCCTCGCCGCCCTCGGTGCGGGCCACGATCCGCAGCCGGGTGCACACCAGCCCCCGGTCGAGCAGCATCTCGTGCAGCTGCTCGGCCAGCGGCCGGGCGATGAAGGCCGCCTGATCGGTGCGCACCAGGGGCGTGTCCAGGACGGTCTCGGCCAGGATCGGCTGGGCGGGGTGATGGGTGGCCGGCGGGGCGGGCTCCTGTCCTTGCGCGAGCAGGTGCAGGGTCGCCACATCCGGTCCGAAGCGGTCGGTGACCGCGGCGGTGGGCAGGGCCGCCAGGTCGCCGAGGGTGGCGATCCCCAGCCGCTGCAGCAGGTCGACGGTCTCGGCGAGGTCCAGTCGGCGCTCGGGGCGGGTCGCGGCCGGCTGGCCGCGATGCCCCCAGCCGGGGCCGACGGGGGCGCTGCCCAGGGTCGTGATCGGGTGCGGGGCGAGGTACTCGGCGCTGCGGCCGGGGCGCACGATCCTCCCGGGGCGTGCGGCGAGCAGCGCCGCGAAGGGACCGTCGGCGATGCCCACCGAGCAGTCCCAGCCGGTCAGCTCGGCCACGGCGTCGATGATCCCTTCGGCCAGGGCCTCCTCCCCTCCCTGGTGACGGGCGGGCCCGCGGGCGGCCATCAGCAGCACGCCGGGACGCAGCACGTCCACGCCTGCCGCGATGGTGTCGACCGCGGCGGCGACCAGCTCGAACAGGGTGGATTCGCTCTCCCGGTCGCTCTCCAGCACCAGGGCCTCGGGGCAGGCCGCCCGAGCGGCGCGACGCTTCATCCCCGGCAGCACCCCGGCGGCGCGGGCCGCGGAGCCGGCATGGGTGACCCGGTGCTGTTCGAGCAGGATCACGGGCTCGGCAGCCGGGTCCAGCGGGGCCGCGACGGTGGGGGCCTCGCCCGTTCCCGTGCCCTCGGTGCGCCGCTGATGCCGGTCCAGGGCGGCCACCAGCGGCCAGTCCGGGACGATCACGGCCGCAGTGCGGGTCGCGGCATCCATCAGCCTGCGCTCCGTGCCGAGTGCAGGGTCAGCCGCGTCCCGGTCGGCGCGATGTCCACTCCCCGCACGGCCGGGGCCGAACGGACTGCCGGGGCGGCCTCGAGGGCTCCGTTCACCTGGGGCAGCAGCACCTCGGCCCGGTGCTGACCGGCGATGCCGCGGCCGGTCGAGGTGACCTCCACCCGGCGCCGACGTAGCCGTCCGGAGCCGTCGCCGAGACCGACCCAGCCGCCACCGGTGGTGGTCAGGGTGAGATCGGCTCGTCCTGGCGGGGCTGCGGCCAGGACCAGGGTGTCGGCGCTGCGGGCACGGCCCAGCAGGCTCCGCCACAGCGCCGGGGTCAGATCCAGATGAGGGCCGAGCACGAGCACCCCGACCCCGTCGACCAGGGCGGACAGGACCTGGGGGCGCTGCTCGCCGTCCGCAGCGGTGATCGCCAGCCGGCAGGGATCCAGCCCGGCGTCCAATGCTGAGCGCAGTCCCAGGTCGGGCATCCCGGCGATCGCGCACCAGGCCTCCTCCCCCGCCGCGGCGGCGGCCAGCGCCAGCAGCAGGGAGGTGGGGGCGGCGCCGGTGATCGCCACCGAGCTGCCCGCGCGCAGGCTCGCCCGAGGGAACAGCTCGGCCAACGGTGAGGGGACCGGCAGCCGGGTGCCGGTGCTCTCGTCGGCCTCTACCGGCCGTAGCTGGGCAGGGGCGCTGGGTTCGGTGGCATCCAGACTGCGCAGCGCGGTGCGGTCGATCCGGCCGCCCCAGCGGGCGGCGCTGCGCTCAGCGGTGCCCAGCACCGCGCGTGCACGGGCCAGGCGCTCCTCGCGGTCCTCGTGCCTCGCCCGCGCGGGAGCCGTCTCCCGGATTGCCGCCCCCATCGATCCACCTCCGTCCTCGCTCCGCGAGCCTGTTCCTCGTCGTTCCCACTCGCACCCAGGTTCGAATGGGTGTTCGAACTGTACGCCGGGTTCTGAGGGTGTTCAAGCTCGCCAGGTCATGACTTCGAACGTCTGTGCGAATCCTGGTGGAGGGGTGTGACAGAGGAGTCCTGCTCCGCGGGTCGCCTAG